>WNGB01009322.1_pt1 | contig 32602 bp, 29 predicted proteins | sample 5400681 | NCBI WGS metagenome assembly WNGB01 (sample SAMN13153367, study PRJNA577476) | soil metagenome | isolation source: 115 cm soil or saprolite under grassland replicate 2 | place: USA:California | collected 2016-06-15
CCTGCGAAGACGCGCCCGCATTGTCGTTGGCCGGCGCCTCAATTGAAGCCTTCGGTCCGCCTTTGGCGACAGCAACGAGCGCGGGTCGCAAAACGCGCTCGCCGATCATGTAACCGGGCTGTATCACGCGCGCCACCGTGCCTACGGGCCGCGACGTATCGGGCGCTTCGTACATCGCCTGATGGAGATTTGGATCGAATTTCTCGTCCAGCGGTTCGAATTTCTTCACGCCGTGCTTTTCCAGCACCTTGAGAAGTTCGCGCTCGGTGAGTTCGACGCCATCGAGCAGGGCCTTGGTGCCAGCGTCGGCTTTCTCCCGCAGGTCCGCGTCGAGCGCGCCGAGAGCGCGCTCCATATTGTCGGCAACCGCCAGGATATCGCGGGCGAAAGCGGCGATGCCGTATTCGCGGGCATCGGCCACGTGGCGCTCGGTCCGCTTGCGCAGATTTTCCATTTCCGCGAGCGAACGCAGGAGCTTGTCTTTGTAATCGGCGGCTTCGCGGGCAAGCGTGGCCATGGAATCCTCTTTCGGAGCGGCTGAGGTCTCGCCAGCCGCTGAATTGATCGACGTCTCGGCCTGATCGGCTCCTTGGTCGTTCTCGTCGGTCGCGGCGCCCGGTGCGCGAACGGTCGTATCCGGCATTGTTGTGTTCCCACTCACAATTCGGTTCGCCCCGGATATCAGGGCTGAAACCCCAAAAATCAACCCGCAACGGTGGGTTATGGCAGTGCCGTCACCCGCCGATGAGCTTGCTCACAACCTTGGCGGTATAATCCACCATCGGCACCACCCGTGCGTAATTGAGCCGGGTCGGGCCTATCACGCCAAGTACACCGACGATGCGCCCGGCGCCGTCGCGGTATGGCGCGACAATGGTGGAAGAGCCTGAGAGGGAGAACAGCTTGTTCTCCGAGCCGATAAAGATGCGGGCGCCTTCGGCGCGCTCGGCACGGCCAAGGAGATCGATGACCCCGCGCTTGGTTTCGAGATCATCGAACAGAAGCCGCACCCGCTCGAGGTCCTCGACTGCCTTGAGATCGTCGAGCAAGTGAGCCGCGCCACGTACGATTAGCTTTCGTTCATCCGATTCCCCGCCCGACCAGCTCGCGAGACCGGCGGCGACGATCTTCTGAGTGAGTTGGTCGAGTTCGGCCTGCGCAGCCGCGAGCGCTTTCTCCAGTTCGACCTTGGCCTCCACCAATGTACGGCCGCGCACATGCGCATTGAGGAAGTTCGCAGCTTCGGTGAGGGAGGCTGCGGGCAGCCCCATCGAGACGTTGATGACGCGATTCTCGACCTGTCCATCCTCGCCGACCAAGATGACCAGGGCGCGCTCGGGCTCGAGCCGCACGAATTCGATGTGTTTCAGTCGCACGTTCGACTTTGCTGTCAGCACCACCCCGGCGGCGCGCGTGAGGTCAGACAGCATGACGGAGGCTTCGTTGAGCACGGCCTCCATGGACTTGCCGGCGGCCGCGACCTTGGCCTCCATCTCGCGCCGGTCGGACTCGGCGAGGTCGCCGATCTCCATCAATGCATCGACGAAGAAGCGCAAGCCGAACTCGGTCGGCAGCCGCCCCGCCGACGTGTGCGGCGCATAAATGAGACCGAGCTGCTCCAGGTCCGACATCACGTTGCGCACGGAGGCGGGCGAAAGCGGGGTCGTGATCAATCGGGAGATATTGCGCGAGCCTACAGGCTCGCCGGTGGCAAGATAGCTCTCGACGATCTGTCGGAAAATATCACGCGAGCGCTCGTTGAGCTGTGCGAGGCTCACCTGTGTCGCGCCGATCGGGACGTCGTGGGACAATCATCTCTCCGTTCAACCGCAACAGAATTGTCCATTCCGAGTGTGCAGTTCAAGCCTTACAGGCTTTGCCCCACTCGGCCGGCGCTGCTAGCTTGCGGCACGACGAGTATTTGGCCGTGGGAGGATCGAGCATGACAAGATTATGCAAGCTTGCGGTCGGCATGGCCATCGCGGGTCTTCCATGTACCGGCTCCTACGGGCAGACCGTCATCGACGAATGGGCCACGGCCAAGTTTCCTGCACCCCCTGCGCTCAAGCCGGCAACGATCGTCCCGAACGAGACGGCGCTGCTGGTGATGGATTTCACCAAGCAAACCTGCACCAACGAGCGCCGTCCGCGTTGCGCGCGTTCGGTCGCAAAAGCTCTCAACCTGGTGACGCAAGCGCGCGGCAAGGGCGCTTTCATCGTCTACAGCGTCGCGGTGCCCGGTTCGGTCCCCTCCGACATTCTCCCGGAGCTTACCCCGGCGGCGGGAGAGCCGGTGCTGCCCCCCTTGGGGCCGGACAAGTTCATTGCCAGCGATCTGGAGAAGACCCTCAAGGACAAGGGCGTCAAGACGGTGGTAGCCATGGGCACGCAGGCGCAGACCTCGGTGCTGCACACGGCCGGCGCTGCGGCGCTGCGCGGATTCAAGGTAATCGTTCCGGTCGACGGCATGTCCGCCGATGATGTGTTCCCCGAGCTCTATACCGCGTGGCACCTCGCCACCGCGGCGCGCATCAGCCCGCAGGTGACGCTGACCAAGTTCGACCTCATCGGCTTTTGAACTCCTCGGCTGCTTCCCTCGCCCTCTTGTCGGTCGCGGCGCTCGCCCGTAAAAGCTTGCCGCGTACGCAGGAGATCAGGATGCGCCCGAGCCGCCGACAGCCCGACGAGCTGCGCGCGATTTCGCTCGAGCGCGGCGTGGTGAAATATGCCGAAGGCTCCTGCTTCGTGAAGTTCGGCGACACCCATGTGCTGGTGACGGCGACGCTCGAGGATCGCCTGCCGCCTTGGCTCAAGGGACAGGCGCGCGGCTGGGTGACCGCCGAATACGGCATGCTACCGCGCGCGACCTCCGAGCGCACCCGCCGGGAGGCCTCGGCCGGCAAGCAGAGCGGCCGCACGATTGAGATCCAGCGGCTGATCGGCCGCAGTCTGCGCGCGGTACTCGATCTCTCGGCGCTCGGCGAGCGGCAGATCACGATTGACTGTGACGTGATCCAAGCCGACGGCGGAACCCGCACTGCGGCCATCACCGGCGCGTGGGTCGCGCTGCACGATTGCATCGCCTGGATGAAGACGCGCGAGATGGTGACGGCGGAGCCGCTGCGCGACCATGTCGCCGCCATCTCTTGCGGTATCTGTAACGGCACGCCGGTGCTCGACCTCGATTACGCCGAGGATTCGCAGGCCGACACGGATGCCAATTTCGTCATGACGGGCAGTGGACGAATCGTCGAGGTGCAGGGCACGGCCGAGAAGATCCCCTTCACCGAGGAACAGTTCCTTGGTCTGCTTGCGCTGGCCAAGAAGGGTGTGATGAAACTCGTCGACCTGCAGAAACTGGCGGTGATGTGACCGGGCATTGCGCGGGATCGCGATGAGTTCGAAAGCTGCCGAGCATCGACGCCTAGCTGGCCGTCTCGTCGTTGCGACGCACAATTCGGGCAAGCTCAAGGAAATGCGCGAGCTTCTTATGCCGTTCGGAATTGACGCGCTCTCTGCAGGCGAGCTCGGGTTGCCTGAGCCGGCGGAGAGCGGCACGACCTTCAAGGAGAACGCGCGTGTCAAGGCGCGCGCTGCGGCGACTGCTTCCGGTTTGCCGGCGTTCGCGGATGATTCCGGGCTGACTGTCGATGCGCTCGGTGGCGCGCCTGGTATCTACTCCGCGCGCTGGGCGGGGCCCGCAAAGGACTTCCGGCGTGCCATGCAGGCAGTGGAAGACAAGTTGCGCGAGCGCGGCGCGCACGCGCGTGGCCAGCGCAAGGCGCAGTTCGTTTGCGCGCTCTGCCTCGCCTGGCCCGACGGACACCTTGAAGAATTCGACGCCGCGGTGCCCGGCACCCTTGTCTGGCCGCCACGCGGCGACAAGGGTTTCGGATACGATCCCATGTTTTTGCCCGATGGCCACGCGCTGACCTTCGGCGAGATGACGAATACGGAGAAGCATGGCCTGCCGCCGGCGGGCAAGGGGCTTTCGCACCGCGCCCGCGCGTTCCTGAAGCTCGCGGAGGCTTGTCTTGCAAAATCTTGATCGCGGCGACGCGCCGGGGTTCGGTGTCTACATCCATTGGCCGTTCTGCCTGTCGAAGTGCCCGTATTGCGATTTCAACAGCCATGTCCGCCATGCCGCCATCGACGAGGCCCGTTTCGCGCGGGCCTTTGCCGCCGAGATCGCCGCGACCGCTGCCCGCGTTCCCCGACGCACCGTCTCCACCATCTTCTTCGGCGGCGGCACGCCATCGCTGATGCAGCCTGCGACCGTCGGCGCGATCATCGATGCGGTCGGCCGGCACTGGCCCATAGCGCCGGATGCCGAGGTAACGCTCGAAGCCAATCCGACCAGCGTCGAAGCAAGGCGCTTTCACGGTTTTCGCTTGGCCGGCGTCAATCGCGTCTCGCTCGGGGTGCAGGCGCTGGATGACGGAGCGCTCAAAGCGCTCGGGCGGCTGCATTCGGCGCAGGAGGCACTCGAGGCGGTGGCGATCGCGCGCTCGATCTTCGAACGCTATTCCTTCGATCTGATCTACGCGCGCCCCGGCCAGACGCCGCAAGCATGGGCCGGCGAGCTCAAACGCGCGACCGCCGAGGCTGGCGAGCATCTTTCGCTCTATCAACTCACGATCGAGCAGGACACGCCGTTTGCAGCGCTGCACGCGGCCGGCAAGCTCGTCCCTCCCGGCGACGACACCGCTCGCGCACTCTATGACACGACCCAGAGCGTTTGCGCGAGCGCGGGTCTCCCCGCATACGAGATCTCAAACCACGCCCGCCCGGGCGCCGAGTGCCGGCACAATCTCATCTACTGGCGCGGACACGAATATGCCGGCATCGGGCCGGGTGCCCATGGACGGCTCGACATCGCCGGCGAGCGCCACGCCACGGCAACCGAGAAGGAGCCGCAGAATTGGCTCATGCGGGTGGAAGCGTTCGGTCATGGCGTGGTTGCCGACGAGGCGCTCACACGCGAGCAAATGGCGGACGAGTTTCTGCTGATGGGATTGCGGCTAGCCGAGGGGATCGATCTCGCGCGCTACGCGCGTCTCGCGGGTCGGCCGCTCGACGCGCGCCGTCTCGCGCTGCTGCACGAGCAAGGCGCGATCGAGACGACGACGAGCGGCAGACTGCGCCTGACGCTTGCCGGCTTTCCCGTGCTGGACGCGGTGGTCGCCGACCTCGCAGCCTGAGGTAGGCTAGGTCGCCGAGCCGCCGAAGCCCTTGGGCGGCGGGCTGATGATCTGCCCGCCGGTCGGCGACACGCGCATCACCGCGAGCCCGCGCTGGTTGGTGCCGTCGGGGCGGAAGCGGAACAAGCCGTCGATGCCGGTGAAGCCCGAGGAGTTGGTCAGAACATCGTCCGCGAAGCGCTGCTTGCCCTGGGTTTTGACCAGCGCTGCGACCAACGCGACGGCATCGTACGCGAGGGAAGCGGTGCGCACGGGCTCCTTGCCATAGCGGGTCCGGTAGCGGCCGGAGAAATTGCGAAAGCCGGTTGAATCCGGTCCTGCATACCAGGCGCCGTCGAGCAAGGGGTTGGAGAAGATTTGCGCGTCCTCCCATAACCCGGTGCCGAGCAGTTGCACGCGCTTGGTGTCGATGCCATTCGCGGTCAATGTCTGCACCACCGTGGGCACGGCGTCAGCGCCGTCCGGAATGAAGATCGCATCCGCGCGGCTAGCGGCCTGCGCGACGTTGCGCACTGGGGCCTGCATCTGTGCCCGATCGAGCGGATAACGCTCGAGCGCGATGACACGGCCGCCGCCGCGCCCCACCGCTTGTTTGAAAGCTGCTTCCGCCACGCTGCCATAGGCATTGTCCGGAACGAGCGCCGCGAACGACCGCCGGCCCTGGCTCGCGGCATAGCCGATAATGCGCTCGACGTCGGACTCCGGCAGAAAGCTCAGCAGATAAACGCCGCGCGCCGCCACATTGGTGTCGGTCGAGAACGCGATCACCGGCACGCCGCGCGCACGCGCGGCTCGTCCGACCGGGCCGACGGTCAGCGCAAACAGCGGTCCCAGGATGATCTCCGCCCCTTCGTCCAGCACCTGCTGGGCTGCCTGCTGTGCGCCGGGCGCGCTGCCCCCGTCATCTTTCACCAGCAGCTGGAGATCGGGATTGTTGAACTCCGCGAGCGCCATCTCGGCGGCGTTGCGCATGGATTGGGCAGCGACCGCGGCATTGCCGCTTGCCGATAATGGCAGGATCAGGCCAGCCTTGACCTTGCCTTCGCCGATTTGGGTCGCGGGCTGTGACGGAGCGGCCGGCGTCGAACTCAGATCGGGAAGGTTTCCCGAGCAGCCCGCCAGCAAGGGGATGGATGCGAGCGCGGCAAACCACGGAGAACGCCGCGCAGGCTGCGAGCCCCAGGCCTGCAGTCCTCCGAACATGGGCAGCGGTCTCCCCGTCGCCGACCGAGACTGTGACGCCAGCCCACGCCGGCAATCAGGCATTTTCTCGGTGAATGGTTAACCAAATGAAAAGGATAACGATTTTTTAAGCCGGCCATGACGCGGCAGGATGAGGAGGACGACCGCAACCGAGAGCCCAAGCGCGTTCCGCGCCGCTCGGCACTATCTTCTCAACGGCCGTTCCACCGCCGCACCGCCGCTGCCGGCCGGGCTCTATCTGGTCGCCACCCCGATCGGCAATTTGCGTGACATCACCGTGCGGGCGCTCGAGGTACTCGCTGCCGCCGACCGGATCGCCTGCGAGGACACTCGCGTCACCCGCAAGCTTCTCGACCACTACGGCATCGCGACCCCGCTCACTGCCTATCACGAGCACAATGCCGCGCAGGCGCGGCCGAAGCTCATCGCTCGGCTCGGCGCCGGCGCCGCGATCGCGCTGGTCTCGGACGCCGGCACACCGCTCGTGTCCGACCCCGGCTACAAGCTCGTGCGCGAAGCGCGCACCGCGGGCGCAGGCGTGACCGCGTTGCCGGGAGCGTCGGCGGTGCTCGCAGCACTCACGCTGAGCGCGCTCCCGACCGACCGTTTTTTCTTCGAGGGTTTCCTGCCGGCAAAGGAGGCAGCACGGCGCGCGCGCATCGCCGAGCTCAAGCGCATTCCAGCTACCCTCGTCCTGTTCGAGACCGGGCCGCGCATCGCCGACGCGCTCGGCGACCTTGCTGCCGGGCTAGGTCCGCGTGAGGCCGCGCTCTGCCGCGAGCTCACCAAGCTCTACGAGGAGGTCCGGCGCGGCGATCTCGCCACGCTCGCGCGCGAGACCGCGCAAGCGGATGAGCCGCGCGGCGAGATGGTGATCGTTGTGGCACCGCCCGAGCGGGAGCGCGAGGTGACCGCGGTCGATCTCGACGCACTGCTCCGTGAGGCGCTCGACCGTCTTTCGGTCAAGGAGGCGGTCGCCGAAGTCGCGGCTGTCACCGGGGAGTCTCGCCGCGAGGTCTATCAGCGTGCTCTCGCCCTCACGAAGGAGCGCGACCATGGTCGATGAGCGGCCGCGCGCAAGTCCGATCCAGGCTCCGCGCCCCGAGCGTCAGATTGCATTTCGCACCGGCATTTCCGCCGAAAGCCGGGCGGCGGCGTTCCTCATCGCCAAAGGCTTCCGCATCCTCGCGCGGCGTTGGAAGAGTCCGGTCGGCGAAATCGATATCGTCGCGCGCCGCCGGAGCCTGTTGCTATTCGTCGAGGTCAAGGCGCGCGAAAAGCTGGACGACGCCGCCTGGTCGGTTACTGATCGCCAGCGCTTGCGCATTGTCGCGGCCGCCGAGGCTTGGCTGGCGCGATACCCCGATCCTCGTATCCGCGATATCCGTTTCGATGCCATGCTGGTGGCGCCGGGGCGTATTCCGCGCCATATCCCCTCGGCTTTCGACGCCAGCAGCTGATGCGATCGGGTGATAATTTGCGTTCCGAAAATATATCTTCCGGGCAGCGATGACCCTGAATGTTGCCGTACAGATGGACCCGATCGAGCGGATCAACATCCGCGGGGATTCCACCTTCGCGCTGCTTCTGGAAGCACAAAAACGCGGCCACGCCATCGCCTATTACACGCCTGACCGGCTGGCGCTGCGGGGCTCGACGGTGGTCGCGGCGGTGCAGCCGCTCAAAGTTCGCGATCAGCTTGGCGAGCATTTCACGCTGGGCGAGTCGCGACGCACGGAATTGACCGAGTTCGACGTGGTCTTGCTGCGGCAGGATCCACCCTTCGATCTCGCCTACATCACGACCACCCATTTGCTCGAGCGCATCCATCCCGGCACGCTGGTCGTCAACGACCCGAGGGCGGTGCGCAATGCGCCGGAAAAGATGTTCGTGATGGAATTTCCCGACCTGATGCCGCCCACGCTGATCACTCGCGACCTCGCCGAGATCAAGGCGTTCCGCGCCGAGCACGGCGACATCGTGATGAAGCCGCTCTACGGCAAAGGCGGCGAAGCGGTGTTTCTGCTGGCGAAGGAGGATCTCAATTTCGCCTCGCTCTACGATCTTTTTACCGTGACCTTCCGCGAGCAGTGGGTGGTGCAGAAATTCCTTCCCGCGGTGAAAGACGGCGACAAGCGCATCATCCTCGTCGATGGCGAGTTCGCCGGCGCGGTGAACCGAGTGCCAGCGCCCGATGATCTGCGCTCCAACATGGTGCGCGGCGGCATTCCGAAAGAAACAGAGCTATCTGCACGCGATCGCCGCATCTGCGATCGCATCGGTCCGGCTTTGCGCGAGCGGGGGCTGCTCTTCGTCGGCATCGACGTGATCGACGGCTATCTCACCGAGATCAACGTCACCTCGCCGACCGGCATCCGCGCGGTGAAGGATCTCGGCGGGCCGGATGTGGCGGCACTGATCTGGGACAAGATCGAGGCAAAGCGGCGGGGAAAATAAGCGCCGGTTCGCACGCCAGGTTCATCCTTCGAGCCGCGCAGCGCATGCAAACCGAGGAATCTGGTTTGCCTTAGCGCGCAGGCGTGCCCTTCTGCTCCGCCTTAAGCTTAGCGATTGCAGCCCGGATCGGCGCGAATGGCCCGTATTTGTGCTGCTGCTCGCTAAAGCCGTCGGCGTAAGGACCGTAGGGCGTGTCGACCGGCTTTTCCAAAAGATCGGGGAAATCCTTGTCGAGGCCGGCTTTGTGCGGCCGCGGCTGCGAAATAACGTAAGCCGCAATGTCCCAGGCCTGTTCCGGCGAAAGCTGCGGGTTCAGGTAGTCGACGCCGTGCGGCATGTTGAAATGGATAAAATTTGCGGCCGCGATGAGCCGCGCCATGCCGGCGCCGTCATTGAAGCTGTCGCTGCCCCACAGCGGCGGCACCATGTAGCCGAGATCGGTCGTCGGCAGGCTGCGGCGAATGCCGGCGCCATTCGGACCGTGGCAGGTGAGGCAAGCATTGGCGTAGCCCCTCTCGCCGCGCACGGGATCGGCCGGGCGATCGAGCTCGGGCATTTTGCCGGTGCCCATGCCGGGCAATAGCTGCCCCGGCGCCACGCCGGTGGACAGAAACTTGATGTACGCCACCATGGCCTGCATTTCCGGCGCGCCCACCGGCAGCGCGCGCCCGTTCATGCTGCGGGTCATGCAGGAATTGAGGCGGTCCTCGATGGTCATCTGCGCCCCCGAGCGGGCGCTGTAGCGGGGAAACTCTCCGAGTAACCCGAACAGCGGGATGCCGAACTTCTTCGTCCCGGCCTGAAGATGACAACTGGCGCAGGCGAGGTTGTTGCCGGCAAAGCGCTTCGCGCGATCCGCCGCCTCCGGACCGATATAGGCGTAGGTGGCGGCGATGAGGTCGCGCCCGCGCCGCACCAAACGGCCATTGGCATTGTTCGGCAGCGCGCCGATCTCCGGCACGGTCCAGATCTGCTGCGCCAACGGCGTCTCTTGGGCGAAGCTCAAGCCGCCCGGCCATCCTGCCACCCACGCCACGACGACCAGGCCTATGGCAGCCCGCAAGCTTACCGACGCTGTCCACATCCAAACCCCTCCCGGTCAATGCCGTCAGTCGCCACAGCTCGATGGCCTTCTATCACAGACCAGTTGGCAGCCTTGTTCCCGAATTGTTCTTGTCGAGTGGCGGCGTTTCCGCTACTCTCTCGGGCGAGCAGGGGCAGCATGGTCCAGCGCGTCGCGACCGTAGCGTTCGAGGGCATCGAGGCCCGCGCCGTCGATGTCCAGGTGCAGGTCGCGCCGGGACTACCGGCCTTCAACGTCGTGGGCCTGCCCGACAAGGCCGTGTCCGAGGCCCGCGAGCGGGTGCGCGCGGCGCTGGTGGCCTCGGGCCTGGCGCTGCCGGCCCGGCGCATCACGGTCAACCTCGCGCCCGCCGACCTGCCGAAGGAAGGCAGTCACTATGACCTGCCGATCGCGCTCGGCCTGATGGCGGCGATTGGCGCGATTCCCGCGGACGCGCTCTCCGGCTTCACGGTGCTGGGCGAACTCGGGCTCGACGGCTCGATCGCGGCGGTCGCGGGCGTTCTACCCGCCGCGATCGGCGCCAACGGGCGTGGCGAAGGGCTCATCTGCCCCGCCGCCTGCGGCGCCGAAGCGGCCTGGGCAAGCCCGGAAATGGAGATCATCGCCGCGGCATCGCTGATCCAGCTCGCCAATCACTTCCGCGGCACGCAAGTGCTCGCCCGGCCGCAGCCGAAGATCCGCGAAGCCCCCGACGCGCTCGTCGACCTCAAAGACATCAAGGGCCAGGAGAGCGCCAAGCGCGCCCTCGAGGTCGCCGCCGCGGGCGGCCACAATCTGCTCATGATCGGACCGCCGGGCGCCGGCAAGTCGATGTTGGCAGCGCGGTTGGCGACCATCCTGCCGCCGTTGACGCCGGCGGAACTCCTGGAAGTCTCGATGATCGCTTCGGTCGCGGGCGAGATCGAGGACGGCGCGCTCACCAATCGCCGCCCGTTCCGCGCGCCGCATCATTCCGCCAGCATGCCGGCGCTGGTCGGCGGCGGATTGCGCGCGCGGCCGGGCGAAGTCTCGCTCGCGCATCATGGCGTGCTCTTCCTCGACGAGCTGCCCGAGTTCCAACCGCAGGTGCTCGATTCGCTGCGCCAGCCGCTCGAAATCGGCGAGGTCGCGATCGCGCGGGCGAACCATCGCGTGACCTATCCCGCGCGCTTCATGTTGATTGCCGCCATGAACCCCTGCCGTTGCGGCCGCGCCAGCGAGCCGGGATTTGCCTGCAAGCGCGGCGCAAACGCGCGTTGCGCGGCCGAGTATCAGGCGCGGTTGTCGGGCCCGCTCATCGACCGCATCGACTTGCACATCGAGGTACCGGCGGTGACTGCCGCCGATCTCATTCTGCCGCCGCCGGCGGAAGGAAGCCGCGAGGTGGCGGCGCGTGTCGCGCGCGCCCGCGCGATCCAGTCGGAGCGCTACGCAGCGATCGGTCTGCCGCAGCTGCGCACCAATGCGCACGCACACGGCCCGCTGCTCGAAGACGTGGCGCGGCCGGATGGGACCGGACTTGCGCTCTTGCGCGACGCTGCCGACGCCATGCGGCTCTCGGCGCGCGGCTATCATCGCGTGCTGCGGGTGGCGCGCACGTTCGCCGATCTCGACGGCGCCGACAAGGTCGGCCGCGTGCATCTCGCCGAGGCCCTATCCTACCGCACGCTGGTTGACGAGGTGCGCCGCGCTGCGTGAGCGCGAACTCCCATCACAACCGCCGCAGTGCCACCTCTTCGACCAAGTGGCTCTCGACCTTTTTCAAGATGAGGTCGCCGCGCTGGCGCGTCGGCACGATGTTCTCGCGCAAATTGACGAGATTGATGCGCCTCCAGATCGAGGTCGCGGTTTCGACCGCCTCCGCATCCGACAAGGTCGCGTAGCGGTGGAAGTATGATTTCGGATCGCAGAACGCGGTGCCGCGCAAGGTCAGGAATCGATCCACGTACCAGCCCTGCAATATGTCCTCGTCGGCGTCGAGGTAGATCGAAAAGTCGAAGAAGTCCGATACGTAGGGGCTCGGCTTGTCGCCCTTCGGCGGGATGCCGGCCTGCAGCACGTTGAGGCCTTCGACGATGAGGATATCGGGCCGGTCGATCTCGATCCATTGATTGGGCATCACGTCATAAGTGAGATGGGAATAAACCGGCGCGCGCACAGGTCGGCCTCCGGCCTTGATGTCGGAGAGAAAGCGCAACAACGCCGGCAGGTCGTAGCTCTCGGGAAAACCCTTCTTCTCCATCAGATTCTCGCGCTCGAGAATCGCGTTCGGATAGAGAAAGCCGTCGGTGGTGACGAGGTCGACCTTCGGGACATTGGGCCAGCGCGCCAGCAACGCCTGCAGCACGCGCGCCGTCGTCGACTTGCCGACCGCCACCGAGCCTCCGACGCCGATGATGAAAGGCACCTTGGCGTCTTCGGTCCCGAGGAAGTTCTGCTGCGCCAGGAACAGGCGCTGCGTAGCCGCGACGTAGAACGAGAGCAGCCGCGACAGCGGCAGGTAGATTTCCTCGACCTCGGTCATGTCGAGGCGGTCGTGCAGCGAGCGCAGCCGCGTGACCTCGTCCGGCTTGAGCGTCATCGGCGTGTCGGCGCGCTTGGCGGCCCATTCCGCCCGCGAGAAGACGCGGTAGGGCGACAGCCGCTCGTCGATGCGTTGCTCCATGTCTGGCTCAGCCCCGCTTGCGCGTCGCCTTTTCGGTCAGTCCCGACTGGCGCGTGCGTTCGGCGAGCTCTGCTTCCACGTCCGCCAGCGTGATCCCGCGCGCCTCGAGCACGACCAGCAGGTGGTAGATGAGGTCGGCGGCTTCAGCGATCAAGCGCGCGCGATCCTCCTCGACGGCCGCCAGCACGGTCTCGATCGCCTCCTCGCCGAGCTTCTTGGCGCAATGCGCCACGCCCTGGTCGAGGAGCCTGCGCGTGTAAGACGCGTGCGCGCTCGCCTTCGCGCGCTCCTGCACGCGCTTTTCGAGATCGCGGAGGGTGAAATTCGCCATCGGCTTTGCTCCGCCTTGGCATATCATCTCCGCCCGCCATCGCAAATCGTGCTTCAGGCTAAGGATCGAGCCGCATCGGCAGGCCGGCACGGGCCATATACCGCTTGGCCTCGGAAATGGTGTGCTCGCCGAAATGGAAGATCGAGGCTGCGAGCACCGCGGAGGCGTGGCCGTCGCGGATGCCCTCGACGAGGTGCTCCAACGTGCCGACGCCGCCCGAGGCGATCACCGGCACCGGCACCGCGTCGGCGACGGCGCGGGTGAGCGCGATGTCGAACCCTTGCTTGGTGCCGTCGCGATCCATGGACGTGAGCAGGATCTCCCCGGCGCCGAGCGCTGCCACCTCGCGCGCATAATCGACCGCATCGAGCCCGGTCGGATTGCGGCCGCCGTGAGTGAAGATTTCCCAGCGCTCGCTCTCGCCCGGCTTCGACACGCGCTTGGCGTCGATCGCGACCACAATGCACTGATCTCCGAATTTTTCCGCCGCTTCCTTGACGAAAGCGCGCCGGGCGACCGCCGCGGTATTGATTGAAACTTTATCGGCGCCGGAAGCCAACAGTTTGCGGATGTCCTCGATCGTACGCACGCCGCCGCCGACGGTGAGCGGCATGAAGCAGGCCTCGGCCGTGCGCCGCACCACGTCGAGAATGATGTCGCGGTTCTCGTGACTGGCGGTGATGTCGAGGAACGTGAGCTCGTCGGCGCCGGCTCCATCATAAGCGATCGCCGCCGCCACTGGATCGCCGGCGTCCCGCAAATCGAGGAATTTCACGCCTTTGACGACGCGGCCGTCCTTGACGTCGAGACAGGGAATGACGCGAACCTTGAACATGTCGTCACGTGGTTGCTCGCGCCGAGCGGATGAGCCGCAGCGCTTCGGCCGCGTCGAGCCGTCCATCGTAGAGCGCGCGGCCGGCAATGGCGCCAGCGAGCTTTCTGGCCCGTGGCTGCAACAGCGCCGCCACGTCCGCAATGGAAGCAAGCCCCCCGGAAGCGATGACCGGGATGCGAACCGCGTCCGCGAGCGCGATGGCCGCGTCGAGGTTGAGCCCGGCGAGCATGCCGTCGCGTGAAATATCGGTGTAGATCAAGACCGCAATCCCCGCGTCCTCGAAGCGTCTCGCGATGTCGAGGGCGCTAAGCTCTGACGCTTGGGCCCATCCCGCGACGGCCACCATGCCGTCGCGGGCATCGAGCGCGACCGCGACGCGGCCTGGATAGAGCCTGGCCGCCTCGGTGACGAGCGCCGGCTCGCGCACCGCGGCGGTGCCGATGATGACGCGAGCGACGCCCTTGTCGAGCCAGGACTGGATGGTGGCGATGTTGCGAATGCCGCCGCCGAGCTGCAGGGGCATCTTAGTCGCCGCGATGATGCGCTCGACCGCGGCAACGTTGACGGGCTTGCCCGCGAACGCGCCGTCGAGATCGACCACATGCAGATATTCGAACCCCAGCGCCTCGAACGCTTGCGCCTGCGCTGCCGGATCGCGGTGAAACACCCTCGCGCGGCCCATATCGCCCTGCTCGAGCCGCACGCATGCACCGTCCTTGAGGTCGATGGCGGGGAAAAGAATCACCACAGGACTCGTTTGCCGTTGTTTGCTGCCGCCGCAATGCCGGCACGTTGCAATCACTGGAGCGCGTGCGGCACGCGCGCCCGCAACGAGCAAACCAGCCGTCGCGTCACGGCTTCCATTTCATGAAGTTGGCGAGCAACCGCAAGCCCAGCCGCTGGCTCTTTTCCGGGTGGAACTGAGTGCCGACCATGGTGCCGCGGCCGACGACGGCGGTCACCGGGCCGCCGTACTCCGCCTCGGCGATGAGATCGGAACGCACGGTCGGCTTGAGCTGGAACGAATGCACGAAATATGCGTGCAGACCCTGCGGGCCGAGGGCAATTCCGTCGAGCACAGGATGCGGCCGGCGCGCATCGAGCGTGTTCCACCCCATGTGCGGGATCTTCAGATCAGCGTCCGTGGGCGCAATCCGCTCGACGTCGCCCGGGATCCAGCCCAGTCCCTGCGTCACCTCGTATTCGCGGCCGCGCTCGGCCATAAGTTGCATGCCGACGCAAATGCCGAGGAAGGGACGGCCGCGCTCGCGCACGCTCTCGTTGAGCGCCTCCACCATGCCGTCGACGGCATCGAGCCCGCGCCGGCAATCGGCGAAGGCCCCGACACCCGGCAGCACCACGCGATCGGCGCGGACGACCTTCTCCGGCTCGCGCGTCACCACGATCGACTCCACCAGTCCTTCCTCTCGCGCGGCGCGCTCGAGGGCTTTCGCCGCCGAATGCAAATTGCCGGACCCGTAGTCGATAATCGCGACGCTCACCGCGGCGCTCCGGGTTGGGGAAAGAGGCCAATGACTTCCGATGCCGTCCGCCGCGAGACGGGCACGCCTGCGGCCGGCGACGACGCCCGAGGCTCGACATTGCCGGACGATCTATCGATCCAAGCTTTATCGACCCATGCATCGAAGAATCGCCGTTCCGCCGATTCGAGATCGTCGCCGACCACGATGCCGACGTTCGTCCAGCCGCGGCGCGACAGCGTGAAACGACGCATGGTCGCTGCCTCGAAACCGACGAGAAGCGACAGGAGCGCGCTGGCGATGATTGTGACCGTTGCCGATGCGCCGATCAAACGCAATCCGACAAGTAGCGCGACGGCGACGATGACGTAGCCGGTCAATGCCAGCCACAGCCGATATCGGAGCATCCAAAACGGCGTCAGTAGGAACGCCCAGAACGAGAAGCCGTCGCGCACGAACACGAAACGCTCGGGTTCGGTCACAGATTCGTGCGCTTTCAGCGGCGGCTCGTACACAGTGTAAATGGACATGATCTCCTGCCTTCTCAGCCGCCAAGCGAACCCTTGGTCGAGGGCACCTCGTTGGCCGCACGCGCATCGATGGCGACTGCGGCGCGCAATGCCCGCGCCAAGCCTTTGAAGCAGGACTCGGCGATGTGATGATCATTGGTGCCATAGAGCGTCGCGACGTGCAGCGTGACTCCGCTGTTCATCGCGAATGCCTGGAACCACTCCTGCACCAACTCGGTATCGAAGCTGCCAACTTTGTCGCGCACGAACTCCGCCTTGAATACCAGGAGCGGCCGACCGGAAATGTCGAGCGCCACGCGCGTGAGCGCCTCATCCATGGGCACATGAACGTCGGCATAACGCGTGATGCCTTTCATGTCGCCGAGCGCCTGCTTCACCGCCTGCCCGAGGGCGATGCCGACGTCCTCGGTGGTGTGATGATGATCGATGTGCAGGTCACCCTTGGCTTTCACCATCAGGTCGATGCGGGAGTGACGCGCCAAGAGGTCGAGCATGTGGTCAAGAAACCCGATGCCGGTGGAGATCGACGCCGCTCCCGTCCCGTCAAGGTCGACTGCGACCTCGACGTCGGTTTCCTTGGTGCTGCGCTTGACCGAGCCTTTGCGCATGAATGCGTCTCTTCGTCCTAAGCCGCGCGCCTTTTATCAGGGGTTGACCGCCTTCGCCACTCCAGCGACGCCGGCATTTGCGCGCCCATTGCAGAATGTTTAAATGCGGTTTCTGGATTTGCCCATGCAGCCTATCTCGCCCGACCTCTGGCACGGCACCACCATCCTCACTGTCCGCAAGGGCGGCAGCGTGGTGATCGGGGGCGACGGGCAGGTTTCGATCGGGCAGACGATCGTCAAGGCCAACGCCAAGAAGGTGCGTCGTCTGGGCAAGGGCGACGTGATCGGAGGGTTTGCCGGTGCCACGGCGGACGCCTTCACGCTGTTCGAGCGGCTCGAAGCAAAGCTCGAGCAATATCCGAGGCAGCTCACCCGCGCCGCAGTCGAACTCGCCAAGGATTGGCGCACCGATCGGTACCTGCGGCGACTCGAGGCCATGATGATCGTCGCCGACGCGCAGGTGTCGCTGGTGCTCACCGGCACCGGCGATGTGCTCGAGCCCGAGGCCGGGGTGATGGGCATCGGCTCGGGCGGCAATTACGCGCTCGCGGCTGCCCGCGCGATGATCGACGGTCCGCTCGATGCCGAGGCGATCGTGCGCAAGGCGATGGACATCGCCGCCGACATCTGCGTCTACACCAACCGCAATGTCACGATCGAGAAACTTTAAGCTTGTGTTGCGGTTCGAGGCGACGAGAGGTTGGCAGGCCGCAGCGCCATTGCACCAGCCCGTGACAAGGGCCAAATAAGACCTTCAATGACCGACTTTTCCCCTCGCGAGATCGTTTCCGAGCTCGATCGCTTCATCATCGGCCAGGCCGATGCTAAACGAGCGGTGGCCATTGCGCTGCGCAATCGCTGGCGGCGCCTGCAGCTCGACGAGAAGCTGCGCGAAGAGGTCCTGCCCAAGAACATCCTGATGATCGGCCCGACCGGCGTCGGCAAAACGGAGATTTCCCGGCGTCTCGCCAGGCTTGCCGGAGCGCCGTTCATCAAGGTCGAAGCAACCAAGTTCACCGAGGTCGGCTATGTCGGCCGCGACGTCGAACAGATCGTGCGCGACCTCGTGGAAGTCGCGATCACGCAGACGCGGGAGAGAAAGCGCAAGGACGTGCGCGCACGCGCGCAGCTCGCCGCCGAGGATCGGGTGGTGGACGCCCTCGTCGGCGAGCACGCCAGCGCCTCGACCAAGGACGCCTTCCGCAAAAGGCTGCGCGCCGGCGAGCTCAACGACAAGGAAATCGAGATCGAGGTGCAGGCGGCCGGCGGCGGCATACCGCTGTTCGAAATTCCCGGCATGCCCGGTGCGCAGATGGGCGCAATCTCGATCGGCGACATTTTCGGCAAACTCGCAGGCGGCCGCAGCAAGACCCGCCGTGTCACCGTCGCGGAATCCCACGACATCTTGATCAACGAGGAATCAGACAAGCTCCTCGACAACGACCAGTTGGTGCTGGAATCGATCAAGGCGGTCGAGCAAAACGGCATCGTGTTCCTGGATGAGATCGACAAGATCGCCGGCCGGGAGGGACGGATGGGCGCCGACGTGTCGCGCGAAGGCGTACAGCGCGACCTGCTGCCGCTGATCGAGGGAACGACCGTCTCGACCAAGCATGGGACGGTGAAGACGGATCATATCTTGTTTATCGCGTCGGGGGCGTTCCATCTCTCGAAGCCGTCGGATCTGCTGCCCGAGCTGCAGGGGCGGCTGCCGATTCGGGTCGAGCTCTCCCCGCTCACGCGCGACGACTTCCGGCGCATTCTCACGGAAACCGAGGTGTCGCTGATCAAGCAATACATCGCGCTGCTGGCGACCGAAGGGGTAAAGCTCGAATTCACCGCCGACGCAATCGACGCAATCGCCGACGTGGCGGTCGCCGTCAATTCGAGCGTCGAGAATATCGGCGCGCGGCGGCTGCAGACGGTGATGGAGCGCGTGCTCGACGAGATCTCGTTCGCAGCCCCCGACCGCCCCGGCGACACGGTGGCAATCGACGCCGCCTATGTGGATAAGCATATCGGCGATCTGGCCAAGAACGTGGATTTGAGCCGGTTCATTCTTTGATGAACTGAGCGAACGCCAGCGGATTGATGAACACGATGAAAGCGGTCCGCCTGTTCGAGTTCGGCGGGCCCGAAAAACTCGTCTATGGCGACTATCCGGTGCCGGACGTCGGGCCAACCGACGTTCTGGTCAAGGTGCTCGCCACGTCCGTCTCGCGCTGGGACATCAAGTACCGCACCGGCGAGGTGCACGAGTTCTACAGCAAATCCACCGGACATCACGGCGGCATCCAGGGCCGCCGCGTTTTCCCGATGCCGATGCAGCTCGGCCGCGACGCCGCCGGCGAAGTGGTGGCGGTAGGCGCCAGCGTGACGACGCTCGTGCCGGGCGATCGCGTGCTCGGGATGACCAATCCCGAAAATCCGCTGTCGCTCGCAAGCATCCGTGGGCTGGGCAATCTCTCCGGGGGTGTTGACCTTCCCGGCCACACCATGTTCGGCGGCTATGCGCAGTTCGTGTCCCGTCCGGAAAACTACTGGATCAAGACCAGCCCAGATCTCGATCTCGATCGGGCTGCCGCCGCCATGTGGCCGTGCGCGACCGCCCACCGCATCATCGTCAATCGACTCAACGTGCGGATGAACGACAACGTTCTCATCACCGGCGCATCGGGCGGCATGGGCACGGCCACCATTGGGCTTGCCAAGCTCGCCGGTGCCACCGTCATCGCGACGGCTGTGCATCGACGCCTTGCGCCTCGGCGGCACGTTGTGCCCGGTCGGCGGGGAACTGCGCGAAATCCCGCTGCGCGTCATCGACATGGTCAGCAAGGAGCTCAACATCCACGGCATTCGCGGAGCAACGCGTAACGATCAGCGTGTGGTGGCGGAACTCTTGGAGAAAGGACGTATTCATATGCCGGTGCACGCGGCGCTGCCCCTCTCCAAAGCGGCGCAGGCGCACGCCATGCTGGAAAGCGGTGAGAACCTCGTGGGGCGCATCGTCCTGCATCCCTGGGACGATGTTTGAGGCGCGTCGAAGGGTGCTGCCTTGCGGCGCTCAAAAGTCGGTGGCGATGCCCTTGATCTCCCAGTCTCCGTAACGGACGGGGTCGAGTTGGCCGCTGCGACCCACCTCCGGTAGCCGTTGCGCAGCCGTGCGATTGCGCTCGGCGCGGCGGGCCGCGGCCTCGGCGAGCGCTCGCTGCGCCGCCGGCGAAATCGGCTTTTTCGGCGAAGCGCCTGACGCGTGCTTGGCTTTCATCTCGACCATAAGTTCAATGTGCTCCCGGCGGGTCCAAGATCAAGACCCGCCGTGCGGCACGACGAAGCGGCCTCTGGCAGGCCGCCGGCAGCGACCCAACATTTTATGGCGCAATGCCGAGCCGGGCCACGCCACGAAGGCGTGCCGTCCAAGGTTCCAGGGAGGCCGCGACAATGAACTATCTGCGTACCGCCATCCTGTTGGCGGGGCTGACCGCCCTCTTCATGGGAGTCGGCTATCTGATCGGCGGCGGGAGCGGCGCCGTGATCGCGCTTATCATCGCCGCCGCCATGAATCTTGCGAGCTACTGGAATGCCGACAAGCTCGTGCTGGCGATGCACGACGCCCATGAGGTCGACGAGAGCACTGCGCCCGACCTCGTGCATCTCGTGCAGGATCTTGCGCGCCGCGCCGGCCTGCCCATGCCGCGCGTGTATCTCATGGACAATCCGCAGCCGAACGCGTTCGCGACCGGACGCAACCCCGAGCATGCGGCAGTGGCGGCGACGACCGGCCTGTTGCAAATGCTTTCGCCGGAAGAAGTGGCCGGCGTGATCGCGCACGAGCTCGCCCACATCAGAAATCGTGACACGCTGACGATGACGATCACCGCGACCATCGCCGGCGCAATCTCCATGTTGGCGCAGTTTGGCTTCTTTTTCGGCGGTCATCGCGACAGCAACAACGGCCCCGGCGTCATCGCTACCCTCGCGATGGTGATCGTCGCTCCGATCGCGGCCATGCTCGTGCAGATGGCAATCAGCCGCACGCGGGAATACGCCGCCGACGAACTCGGCGCCCGCATCAGCGGGCGGCCGGACGCGCTCGCCTCCGCGCTGGCGAAGATTTCCGCCACTGCGGAGGCCGTTGTAAACCCCACCGCAGAGCGCGCGCCGGCAACGGCGCACCTTTTCATCGTCAATCCGCTGACCGGCCACGGGATGGACAACCTGTTCTCCACCCATCCATCGACCGAGAATCGCATCGCCGCGCTGCAACGATTGGCGGGGGAAATCGGTGCCGGCGGCTGGGCGCGCCCGACTGCGCCCGCCTATCCCAGACGTTGGGGAAACCCGTGGGGCAATGCGGGCAGCCGCGGAGGAAATCGCGGCCCCTGGGGCTGATGCCCTCGGCCCTCGCTGCCTCCGGCTGTTTCGTGCCAAATGACGGGCATGGCCCGTCCCGATCCCGGCATTGATGTACCCGGCTTGGCCGCGCGGCGCATCGCTGCCGACATTCTCGAGGGCGTGCTGTGCCGCCGCCGGCCGCTCGACAACGAGCTCGAGCAACGGTCGGCAGCGCCTGACGCCGTAAGCCTTTCCCTTCGCGACCGCGCGTTGGTGCGTACCTTGGTGGCTACGGTGCTGCGCAGGCTCGGCACGTTGCGCCATCTCCTCGGTCAATGGCTAAAACTTCCCGCCGGCGCGCCGCGGGTGGAAACCGCCTTGCTTCTCGGCGCGGCGCAAATCCTCTGGCTCGAGGTACCGGACCACGCGGCTGTAGACCTCGCGGTGCGCCTGGTGCAGGCCGACCGCCGCGCGGCGCGCTATGCCGGCCTCGTCAATGCGGTGCTCCGGCGCGTCACTCGCGAGGCCGCGCAATTCCTCAGCACTGTGGACACTACCGCACTCGATACGCCGCAGTGGCTGATGGCGCGCTGGGAGAAGAATTATGGGACAAAAACCGCACGTGCCATCGCCGTGGCCAACTCCCACGAGCCGGCGCTCGATCTGACGGTGAAGAATGACCCCGAGCATTGGGCCAACGTGTTCGGCGGACGCGTGCTCCCGACCGGGTCGGTGCGCGCGATCGTACATGGACCGATATCGCAACTGCCGAGCTACGCCGACGGTGCCTGGTGGGTCCAAGACGCTGCCGCGGCGCTCCCGGCGAAGCTTCTCGGCGACGTGCGCGGGCTTGCCGTCGCGGATCTGTGCGCCGCGCCGGGCGGCAAGACCGCTCAGCTCGCGGCCGCCGGCGCCCGCGTCGTCGCCGTCGACCGCGCGCCGGACAGGCTCGAGCGGCTGCGGCAGAACCTCACCCGGCTGCAGCTCACGGCAGAAATGGTGGCCGCCGACGTCGCCGAATGGCAGGCCGGGCCGTTCGATGCTGTTCTCCTCGACACACCCTGCTCGTCGACGGGGACCATCCGCCGTCATCCCGACATCCCGTGGCTCAAGCGCGCGGCCGACATCACTGCACTTGCAGTGCTGCAACGTCGTCTTGTGGTTCGGGCGGTGCAGCTGACCAAGCCAGGCGGCGTGCTGGTCTACTGCAGCTGCTCGCTCGAGCCGGAGGAAGGAATCGAGATCGTCCACGATCTGCTTAGTCACACCCCGAGCCTCATCCGCCGGCCGATCTCGGCGAGCGAAGCCCACGGCCACAGCGAATGGCTGACGGTAGACGGCGACCTGCGGACCCTGCCCTGTCATCTGTCGGACCCTGATTCGCGCATGGCCGGCCTGGACGGCTTCTACGCCGCCCGTCTGCAAAGGATTTGAAGGGGTTATCCGCGGTTGGCCGTTGCCACACCCTTCGCTATGTTGCCCCCCGCGGGGGTCGCCCGCACTGGAGCGGAGCCAGCGCCTCGATGTCGCGCGTTTCGGTCGCGGAAGGCACGAGATTGTCCGTGGTCCTGGCCCGTGGCCTTCTTGGCAGGCTCACCAGCCGCGTCGCGGCGTATCCGATCGTCAACTGGCCATTTTCCTTCGGCAAGTCGGACCGCATCGTCATCGCGCCGCAAGATCTGCGAACCAGCGATGCAACCCGGGCAAGCGAAATCTACGCCGGCCGCTTCGCGTTTGCGGGCAAGGTCGTTACCTGCGATTCCCGCTCTCCCTTCGAAATCTCACCGCCGTCCGAGGACTGGGCGGCGGCGCTTTTCGGCTTCGGCTGGTTGCGCCATTTGCGCGCCGCCGGCTCCGGCATCAGCCGCGCCAATGCGCGCGCGCTGGTGGACGAGTGGATCACCAACAGTTCCCACGACCGGATCGGTTGGCGTTCCGAGGTGGTCGCACGGCGAATTATCTCGTGGCTCAGCCAGGCGCCGCTGCTACTCGACGATGCCGACGTCCACTTCTATCGCCGGTTCCTGCGCAGCCTGACGCGGCAAGTCCGCCATCTGCGTCACACAGCCTCGCAAACGCGCGACGGCGTGCCGCGCTTGCAGGCGGCGATCGCGCTCAACTATGCGGCGTTGTGCATGGCGCGCCAGCACCGCCATATCCGCACCGCCAGCAAACGACTTTCAGATGAGTTGGCGCGTCAGATCCTGCCCGACGGCGGCCATATCAGCCGCAATCCCGGTGCGCTCGTCGAGTTGCTGGTTGACCTCTTGCCGTTGCGGACCGCGTTCACCGCCCGCAATCTCGTGCCGCCGCCAGCGCTGCTCAATGCCATCGATCGCATGATGCCGATGCTGCGCTTCTTCCGGCACGGCGACGGCAACTTCGCGCTCTTCAATGGCATGGGTCCGACTCCGACCGATCTCATCACCACCATTCTCGCCTACGACGACGCCCGCGGCGCGCCGCTCGCGAACGCGCCCCATTCCGGTTACCAGCGCCTGGAGAGCGCGGGCACGCTGGTCTTGATGGATGCCGGCCGCCCGCCGCCGATGGCGGTAAGCCAGGAAGCGCACGCCGGCTGCCTCTCGTTCGAGCTCTCGGCCAGGCAGAACCGCCTCGTCGTCAATTGCGGATTGCCGGTGGCAAGTCGCGAAGGCTGGCGGCAAGTCGCGCGCACGACCGCGGCGCACTCCACGGTCACCCTCAACGATACGTCATCATGCCGCTTTATCGAGGCCGGTCCCATCCGGCGCATGCTGTATGGCACGCCCATGATTGCCGGGCCACGCCAGGTCGCCATTGAGCGCGAGGAGCAAGGGGACGTCACCCTGCTGCGCACATCCCATGACGGATACGCCCACATCTTCAATGTCGTCCATGAGCGCGTGCTCATGCTCTCGGGCGACGGGCGCAGGCTCGACGGGGAGGATTCGTTCACGCCGGCACACGGCGAGCTGGTGCCGGCGGACCGCGATCAATTCGCTGTGCGCTTCCATCTGCATCCAGCGGTCAAGGCCAACCGACTGTCCGATGGCCACGGCGCCATGCTGGCGATGCCCAACAAAGAAGTGTGGACGTTCACCGCCTACGGGGACCGCGTCGAGGTGGAAGAGAGCGTCTATCTCGCCGGCCCGGATGGACCGCGCCGCACCGTGCAGCTCGTCATTTATGGTCGCGCGCGCAACGTTCCGAGAGTGCGTTGGACGTTCGCAGCCCATGCCGCGCAGGCCGGGTCGGGCGCGCCCCGGCGCGGCCGCGACGACGAACCGCGGCTGCCGCTGTGATCCCGCTGCGTCCAGCTTTGAATGTTGCTTTCGCTATGATACCCGCTAGTCGATCATGACCGATCGCCTCCGCCGCGTCTGCCGCGCTCTGATCTCCGTTTCCGACAAATCGGACCTCGTCGAGTTTGCGCGTGCGCTGACGGAAGAAGGAATCGAGTTGATCTCAACCGGCGGCACCCGCAAAGCGCTGGCGGACGCTGGGCTTTCCGTACTCGACATTTCCGAGCTGACCGGCTTCCCCGAAATGATGGATGGTCGGGTGAAGACGCTCCACCCCAAAGTGCACGGCGGGCTGCTGGCCATGCGGGACAATGAGGAGCACGCCGCCGCCATGCGCTCGCATGGCATCCGGCCGATCGATCTCCTCGTCGTCAGCCTTTATCCGTTTGAAGCAACGGTCGCGAAGGGCGCCGATTTTGCGACTTGCATCGAAAACATCGACATCGGCGGCCCCGCCATGATCCGCGCCGCCGCCAAGAACCATGCCGACGTGGCGGTAGTGGTCGACCCAAGCGACTATGCGGTCGTGCTGGCGGAGCTCAGAGAGCACGGTGGGGCGACCACGCTCGCGCTACGCCGCAAGCTTGCCGCCAAGGCCTATGCTCGCACCGCGGTTTATGACGCGGCGATCGCCAATTGGTTCGCGGATCGGCTCTCGGATCCGGCGCCGACCTTCCGTGCGATCGGCGGGCATCTCCTCGAGCCGCTGCGCTACGGCGAAAACCCGCATCAGTCGGCGGCGTTCTATGGCACGAGCGAGCTGCGGCCCGGCGTCGCCACCGCGCGGCAGGTGCAGGGCAAAAAGCTCTCCTACAACAACATCAACGATACCGACGCGGCATACGAGTGCGTCGCCGAATTCGACCCCCGACGCACGGCGGCTTGCGTCATCGTCAAGCACGCCAACCCCTGCGGCGCCGCCGAGGGCGAAAGTCTCATCGAGGCTTATCGCAAGGCGCTGGCCTGCGATCCCGTGTCGGCCTTCGGCGGGATCGTGGCGGTGAACCGGAAGCTTGACGCCGAAGCGGCGCAGGCCATTACGGACATCTTCACCGAGGTGATCATCGCGCCGGAAGCGAGCGACGAGGCTATCGCCATTGTCGGGGCGAAAAAAAACCTTCGCTTGCTGATCGCCGGCGCTCTGCCTGATCCGCGCGCGAGCGGCACGCTGGTGAAATCGGTTGCCGGCGGCTTGCTCGTGCAGTCGCGCGACAATGCGGTGGTCGACGACATGACGCTCAAAGTTGTGACCAAACGCGCGCCGACGAACGCCGAGCTGACGGATCTCGCCTTTGCTTTCCGTATCGCCAAGCACGTCAAATCGAACACCATCGTCTATGCCAAGGATTGCGCCACGGTCGGCATCGGCGCCGGTCAAATGAGCCGGATCGACTCCGCCCGTATCGCTGCGCGTAAGGCCGAGGAAACGGCGACGGGCTTGCCAGCACCGCTGACGATAGGATCGGTCGTGGCATCAGACGCCTTTTTTCCGTTTCCCGACGGGCTTCTGGTCGCGATCGAGGCGGGCGCAACCGCGGTGATCCAGCCCGGCGGATCAGTGCGCGATGACGAGGTGATCAAGGCCGCCGACGACCGCGGTGTCGCGATGGTATTCACGGGCACGCGGCATTTCAGGCATTGAACTGCTGACAATAGCAGCACGCGTCAATTCTTCGCCAAATCCCCCAGCAGGCTCGCTGCCACCGAGAGCTTGGACAAGGTCAGCCCGGAATTGGCGATCTCGTTGACGGCCATGCGGATGCGGTCGACCTCGGCTTTGCGCGGCGTGACCCAGGCCTCCACCGCCGCGGGTCCGGCCTCGCCGCTGCCCATCATGGCGGCGGTGAGCCGCCGCTCGGCATCGCCAATGGAATCGAGCGCGCGGTCGAGCGCCAGGCGATCGAAATAGTCGGAAATGATGATGCCGCGCGCGCCATTGGCGATGTGATCCAGACGAAAGAACGCGGCAGCCGCGAAATACGTAGCCGCGACCTCGGCAATAGCTCGCCGGGTGCGGTCGGCAACCATGACGATGTCGGGCGCCGCCACGAGCGCGGGCAGCGTTGCGAGGCGGCGCGCCAACGCCTCCGGCACGCCTTGCTTGCGCAGTTCAGCCTCACGCGCGTTTCGTGCGGCGGCGGCCGCTTGCGGCAGCGCGGCGTCGAGCGCGGCCTCGACCGCCGCAATCCCCTCGTGATAGTGCGCGACGATCGCCGCCAGCCCCTGCGTGAGGTCGACGTTCCGCAGGAACCAGACCAGACGATCGAGCAGCAGATCCTGGACGCCGAGATAGAGCTCGATCTGCAGCCGGCCGGAAAGTTCGTTATCGAGCGCGTCAATCTCGGAGTTGAGCACGGTCATGGCGTAGCTGTCGCGCACCGCGGCGAAGGCGGCGGCAATCTGCGCCGCCGATGCGCCGGTCTGATCGCCAATGCGGACCAACAGCGAGGGCCCGCCGCGATTGATCATGGAATTGGCGAGCTGAGTGGCGATGATCTCGCGCCGCAGCCGATGCTGCTCGAGCGCGTCGGGAAATTTCTCTGCGAGCGCCTTGGGAAAATAGCGGCCGAGCTCGCGGCCGAGATAGGGATCGTCCGGCACGTTCGATTGCACGAGTTCGTGATTGAGCGCGAGCTTGGCATAGGCGAGCAGCACCGAAAGCTCGGGCCGTGTCAAAGCATGCGAGTTCCGTCGACGCTCGGCGATCTCCACATCGTCGGGCAGGAACTCCACAGCGCGGTCGAGCTCACCCTCCCGCTCCAGCGTTTGCATCAGCCGCTGCTCGAAGCCGAGATCCTCGAGCCCCCGCTGCTCGGCGAGCGAGATCGCGAGCGTCTGCAGATAATTGTTGCGCAGGACGAGCGCCGCTACCTCCTCGGTCATGTCGACCAGGAGCGCGTCGCGCATCTCGCGCGAGAGCCGTCCGTCGCGCATCGGCCGCGCCAACGCGATCTTGATATTGACCTCGACGTCGGAGGTGTTAACGCCGGCCGAATTGTCGATGGCGTCGGTGTTGAGCCTGATGCCGCGCAGCGATGCCTCGATCCGGCCGCGCTGCGTCATACCGAGGTTGGCACCCTCACCGATCACCTTGGCGCGGATCTCGGCGCCGGTGACGCGGACCGCGTCATTGCCACGGTCGCCGACCGCATCGTCCGCCTCCGACGAGGCGCGCACAAAGGTACCGATGCCGCCGAAGAAGAGTAGATCGACCGGCGCCTTCAGCACGGCCTTAATCACATCGTCCGGCGTTGCCTTTTCCGCTGCGAAGCCCAGCGCGGAGCGTGCCTCGGGTGAGAGCGTGATCTCCTTCGTCGCGCGGGAGAACACGCCGCCTCCTCTGGAGATGAGGCTACGATCGTAATCCTGCCAGCTCGAGCGCGGCAGATCGAACAGGCGTCGGCGTTCGCCGTAGCTTGTTTCCGGATTCGGCGCCGGGTCGATGAAAATGTCGCGATGATCGAAAGCGGCGACGAGCTTGATGGTTGGCGCCCGCAGCATGGCATTGCCGAACACGTCGCCCGACATATCGCCGACGCCGACGACCGTGAACGGCGTCTTGGCGACGTCCACGTCCATCTCGCGGAAGTGGCGCTTGACCGATTCCCAGGCGCCGCGGGCGGTGATGCCCATCTTCTTGTGGTCGTAGCCGGCCGAGCCGCCGGAAGCGAAGGCATCGTCGAGCCAGAAGCGATGCTCGCGGGCGATGGCATTGGCGAGATCGGAGAAGGTCGCCGTGCCCTTGTCGGCGGCGACGACAAGATAGGGGTCGTCGTCGTCATGGCGCACGACATTGTCGGGCGCAATCACCGCCCTGTCGGCGAGATTATCGGTGATGTCGAGCAAAGTTGAAATGAACAGCTTGTAGGCGGCCATTCCCTCGGCCTGTACCACCTCGCGCGTTCCTCCCTTGAGCACGAGCTTCGGCACGAAGCCGCCTTTGGCACCGACCGGAACGATGACCGCGTTCTTGACCTGTTGCGCCTTGGCCAGGCCGAGAATTTCGGTACGGAAGTCTTGCGGCCGGTCCGACCAGCGGATGCCGCCACGCGCGACCTTGCCGAATCGCAGGTGCAGGCCTTCGACGCGAGGCGAATACACGAAGATCTCGTAGCGCGGTCGTGGCAGCGGCAAGGCATCGAGCGCGCGACTCGCGAACTTGAGGGCGATGAGCTGCTTTGGCTGCCCATTGGCGTCGATCTGGTAGAAATTGGTGCGAAGCGCGGCCGTGATCGCATTGACGAAGCGGCGCAGGATGCGATCCTCGTCGAGGCTTTCGACTCCTCTGAGCGCAGATTCGATGCGGCCTGCGATCTTGGCCTCGCGCGCCTTGCGCTCGCCCGCCGAGATATGCAGGCGCGGGTCGAAGCGGGCATCGAACAGGCGAATGAGATCGGCGGCGATCGACTCATGCTTGATCAGGGTCGCCCACATGTAGCCCTCGGAATAGGGCACGTGGATTTGCCGCAAAAAGCGCGAGATCGTGCGAATGAGCGCCACGTCGCGCCACATTAGCCCCGCGCTCAGTACGAGCGCATTGTAGCCATCGTTCTCCGCACGGCCGCGCATCACTACCAGGAAGGCCGCCTCGAGACGATGCTTGTGCGCCTCGAGATCGACCGCGCGGCCGTCGGCGCGCTCGAGCACCATGTCGTGAAACCAGACGTCGGCCTCGGGTAGCGCTTGGGATGGCGCATCCCCTCGACCATCATGTTGTGCTGCGTCTTTGGCACCGCGAGCGATCTGATAGGTGCGCTCGTCAACCACCTTGAAACCCATGTTCTCGAGCACAGGGACGCGCTCGGAAAGCGGGATCGGCCGGTTGTAGCTCCACACCTTCAGTCCAACGCAGTTGCTTGCGTCACCGACGCGCCGATGAAAGTCGACGCCGAGCGGGCGACTCGGCGAGAGGCCTTCGATGACCCGGATATCGGCGAGCGCCGTGCTGGGCGAATAGTTCTCCCGATATCCCTCCGAGAAGGCGTCGCGGTAGCGCTTGAACAGAACGCGTGCTCTCACCGCATCGTAGTTGCGGGCCAGCTCCTCGCCGAGCTCGTCGACCCAGGTGCGCACGATCGCCTCGACCGCGCGCTCGAGGCTGGCGCGATCCGGGTTCGGCGCCTCGGCGCCCGACGGAAGCGCGATGATGAAGTGGACGCGAACCAGCTGTCCCTCGGGGAAGAACGGATGGAACGCGCTCACGTGACCTTTGTAGGCGTCGGCAAGATAATCTCCGATCGCCTTGCGCACGGAACTGCCGTAGCGCTCACGCGGAACATAAACCAGGACGGAGACGAAGCGATCGAAGCGGTCGCGCCGTGGTAATACCCGCACACGCGGCCGCTCATCGAGCTGCAGTACCGTCAGCGCGAACTGGTAGAGCGTATCTTCGTCAAGCTGAAACAGCTCGTCGCGCGGATAATTTTCGAGCACGTTGGCCAGCGCCTTGCCGGAGTGCCCATCCGGATCGAAGCCGGCGCGCCTCATGACCGCGTCCACCTTGCGCCGCAGGTATGGGATCGAGCGGATCGAACGCGTATAGGCAGTGGACGTGAAGAGCCCCACGATGCGGAACTCGCCGACGAGCTTGCCGTCGCGATCGAAGCGCTTCACGCCGACATAGTCCATGAAGACGCGCCGATGCACGCGCGAGCGCACTGCCGACTTGGTGACGATGAGCAGCGTCGGCTGTTTGAGCAGCGCTCGGATCTGCGGCGTAATGACGAGGGGCTCGTTCCAGCGGCGCAGTACCGTCATATCGCGCGAACGCAATATCCCGAGCCCGCTGTCGAACACAGGTTCGAGCGCGTCCTCCGCGGCCGTGAACCTATAGTTACGAATGCCGAGGAACGTGAAATTGTTATCGGCGAGCCATTCCAGGAACGCGATGGCCTCGGCGATCTCGGCCGCCGGCAATGGCGGCGGGTCTGCCTTGAGTTCGGCGATCACCTCAGCCATGCGCACGGTCATGGCTCGCCAATCGCGGACGCAGACACGCACATCGGCGAGCACCTGCTCGACCGCCTCGACGATCTCCGCGCGGCGCGCTTCTTCGTCGATACGCTCGATATGAATGTAGATGACGCTTTCGCGCAGCGCCCCGGCGGCGGCCTTCGTGCCCTTGAAGGCGGTGAGACGGCCGGTACCGTCGCGTTCAACTGTCAGTACAGGATGCACGACGAAGCGGACGTCGATGCCGCGCTCGGCGAGTTCGGCAAGGACCGAATCCACCAGGAACGGCATGTCGTCGTTGGCGATTTCGAGTATCGAATCGGCGCGGAGCCGCTCGTGACCGGGCAACCCCGGCGTCTCGAGGCGAATCTTCGGCACGCCGGGCTTGCGCACGGCGAGCAGCGTCCAGGCATCCGCGGCCAGTTCGGCAAGCTGGCGCGGATCGTAACGCATGAGGTCTTCGGGAACCGCATGAGCGAAGAGCGCGGCGACGAAATCCTCGGGCACCTCGCGATGACCGCTGCGCAGGATTTTCCCCGCGGCGGCGATCAGCGCCGCTTCCGCGCGTTCTTCATCGCTGCCGGGAAGGTCGGCGGCTGCCATTGCGTTGTCCCTCGGCGCGCATCCTCAGGGATACCCTTAAGCCCCGCGTCCCTTAAGTGCCAAATGTTTAGGTGCCAAGTGTGGAAAGGGTTGGGCGCCAGGTTCTCGACCCTCAATTCCCGCGAGCGCGCGAAGGGGCCGATAGCTTGTCGCGACGCATCTCCAGCGCGCCGACATCGCCCAGCGTCAGATACCCATCCCGCGTCTGGGGCAATTTGCGACCGAGAATGGAAGACGCGACCAGCGTGCGCAGCACCTGCGCGGTGCCGCCCGCGATCGTGAACATACGTGCGTCCCGCAGGTATCGCTCGAGCGGATTGTCGCGGGAATAGCCGGCGGCACCCCAGATCTGTAAAGCGTCGTTCGTCACCTTGATCGCGGTCTCGGCAGCAAGAATTTTGGCGCGTGCCGCGAGCACGGCATCGGGGAAGCCGCCGGGCGGCGCGCTGCATACCGCCTTCCAGATCAACGCCCGCGACGACTCGAGCCCGATCGACATGTCGGCCAACATCCATTGCAGGCCCTGGAATTCCGCAATCGGACGGCCGAACTGTTCACGACGATTGGCGTAGCTCACCGCCTTCTCATAGGCACCTTGGGCAAGGCCGAGGGCAACCGTCGCCGCGCCGATGCGCTGCCCGTTGTAGGCATCCATCAGTTCGCCGAAACCATGCCGGAGCCCCCGTTGCGGCATGAGCAACATGTGGGCCGGCACTTCAAGATTGTCGAAGATCAACTCGGTCTCCGCAATGCCGCGTAAACCCAACGCCGGCTCGCGTTTTCCGATGATCAGTCCTCTGGGCGTATTGAGCTGGGGGTGGCGCACGAGGATGAACCCACCGATGCCCTGCTCGGCGCCGCGCTCATCGAACACACGTGCAAAAACCAGATGCAAGCGAGAGATGCCGCCGCCGGTGATCCAATGCTTCCTGCCGTTGAGGACGTAGATATCCCCGCGTTTGTCGGCGCGCGTCGTCATCTCCGTCGCGGCGCTACCGGCTCCGGGTTCGGTAATGCAGATGGCGGGCTTGTCGCCCGACAAAACCAGATCGGCCGCGAGCTTGCGCTGCGCCGGGCCACCGTATTTGAGGATGGCGCCGATGGCGCCCATATTGGTCTCGACCACGATGCGGGCCGATGCGCCGCAATGTTTGGCCATTTCCTCGATCACCAACACCGCCTCGAGATAGCCGAGGCCCGCTCCGCCGAGCTCCTTGGGAATGGTCATGCCGAGCATGCCGGCGGCGCGCAGGCGCTCGACGTGGTCCCACGGATAAGCTTCGCTGCGGTCGATCTCGGCGGCGCGCGGCGCCATATGCGTTTCTGCGAGCGCGCGGGCCCGCGCCTGGAGTTCTTTCTGGGCAGGCGAGAGTTCGAAATCCATAGGTGGTTCTCCCAGCGCGGGCGAGCAACGCGACAACTATGATCCAGCCGCAAGGCGGTTGCCCGAGAGGCAATGTCACCACAAATGGCGCGCGTCGGGTAGCTGACCGACACGAAAAAGAGTAGACACCAACGGCGCGCAGACGCCGCAGCGCGGTCTCGGAGGCTGCCGGTGAGAGATGTTCGTGGCTTGGCGATTTCGACCTCGTCCGCCGAAGCAGGCGCGGCGATAGACCGCGCGGTTGCGAGTTTCCTCAACTTTCGCCTCGATGCGCGGGAACATCTGTCGCGCTGCCTTGCGGCCGATCCGGAGTTCGGCCTCGCACACTGCCTCAAAGGCTATTTCGCCATGCTGCTGTACAAGCAGGCCAGTGTGGCGCAGGCCGCCGAGTCGGCACGGACTGCACGCTCGCTGGTGGCAAAGGCAACACCGCGCGAGCGGGCCCATGTCGAGGCTCTGGAAGCCTGGGCTGCCGGCGACCTCGACCGCACCCTCGCCACTTGGGAAGCCATCCTCGCCGACCATCCGACCGACGTGCTCGCGGTGCGGCTCGCTCACTATAAGTATTTCTGGCTGGGACGACCGCGCGACATGGTCGCATCCGTCGAACGCGTTTTGCCGCAATGGGATCATGACTTGGCCGGTTGGGGCGCGATCCTGTCCTGCCGCT
>WNGB01002079.1_pt1 | contig 32597 bp, 36 predicted proteins | sample 5400681 | NCBI WGS metagenome assembly WNGB01 (sample SAMN13153367, study PRJNA577476) | soil metagenome | isolation source: 115 cm soil or saprolite under grassland replicate 2 | place: USA:California | collected 2016-06-15
GACGACCGCCGCGATCGTGGGCTTGGCCTGGCTGGACAGCAGCCCGAAGAAGATCACGCCGATGATCGCCACGCCGAGGGCGCCGCCGACCTGCTGGGTCGTGGAGAGCACGCCGGAGGCCGAGCCGGCGTTGCGGCTGCTGATGCCGGCGAGGATCACGTTGATCAGCGGCGGGATCGTGCAGCCAAGGCCGAGGCCGCACACCACCAGGGCGGGCAGGAGCTGCCAGGAATGGATGCCTTCGCCGTAGCGGCTGACCGTGGCCATCACCGCGAGCATGCCGGCGACCAGCAGCAGGCAGCCGAGGCTCAGGATCGCACGGCCGAGCCGTGGCGCCAGCCGCACCGACACGGCCGAGCCGATCGCCGTGCCGACCGAGAACGGGATGGTGGTGAGCCCGGAGTGCAGGGCGGTGAAGCCGAGCCCGATCTGCAGAAACAGCGAGAAGGTCAGGAAGAACGCGGCCACCCCGGAGAAGAACACCGCGCTGAGCAGCAGGCCGCTCACGAACGCCCGCTCCCCGAACAGGCCGAGCACCACCAGCGGCGAGTTGTCCTTGCGGGTCTTGCGCCGCTCGTACAGCACAAACAGCGCGAACATCGGCACCGACGCGGCCATCAGCAGGAACGTCCAGGCCGGCCAGCCGAGGTCGCGGCCCTCCACCAGCGGGTAGATCAGCAGCAGCAGCGCGGCGCTGGCGATCGCCACCCCGGCCGGGTCTAGGCGCAGCGCGCCCTCGGCCCTGGACTCGCGCAGCAGCACCACCGCCGCGACGATCGCGAGCACGCCCAGCGGCAGGTTGACCAGGAAGATCGGCCGCCAGTCGAGGCCGAGCAGATTGCCGGCGATCAGCAGCCCGCCAAGCAGCGGGCCGGAGATGGTGGCAAGGCCGATGACCGCGCCGGTGATGCCGAAGGCGGCGCCGCGCTCCCGCGGTGGGAACTCGACCTGGGTGACCGAGAGGGCCTGCGGGAACATCAGCGCACCCATCGCGCCCTGGAGGAACCGCGAGCCGACCAGCATGACCGGGCTCTGCGCAAAGCCGCACAGCGCCGAGGCGACGGTGAAGCCGCTCACGCCGATCAGGAACAGCCGCTTGCGCCCATAAATGTCGCCGAGCCGCCCGCCGGTGATCAGCACCACCGCGAAGGCGAGCTGGTAGCCGGCCAGCACCCACTGCACCTGCGAGTAGCTGGCGTCCAGGTCGCGCTGGATAGACGGGATCGCCACGTTGACGATGCTGATGTCCATGAGCTGCATGAAGACGGCGATCAGCACGACCCCCAGCGCAAGCCAGCGGCGCGGGTCGAGCTGCTCGGCGGTGGCGGCCGCCGCTGTTCCGGTTGGTCGCATGCTCATAAGCTGGGCCCCGTCATCGGTCAGATCCGCAGGTCGGTGCACTCAGCGTGGCTGCGGGAGGCCTGCTTCTTGCGCTCGCGCACGCCAACTCGTCCATCATGGCCGTGAGGGCAAGAAACCTTTGCGGACCACTGTAGGTCTCCTGATGTCCGCAATCACTTTGTCTCGGCGGCGCCACGTGGACAGCCGGCAGGTGGCGACCATCGATCCTCCCCGCACCCGACACTGCCACAAGACAAGACCGCTGCTCGCCACCCGCCGGCTGCTCCACGACCCAGCCCTCGACCCAGTCGAACGCGTCGCCGGCGCGCTGGTGGTGCTCTACGCCCAGCCGGTCGCCCGCATCGCCCGGCTCACCCGCGCCGACCTTACCCGCGACGGGGAGCAGACCCTGCTGCGGCTGGGCCGCGACCAGCTCCTGCTGCCGAGCCGCTGGCCAGCCTCGCCCGCCAGCTCACCGGCAACCGTCCCGTCGGCATAGCCGGCAATCTCGACCACACCCCAGCCCGGCAATCTCGACCACACCCCAGCGTGGCTGTTTCCCGGCCGCCGGCCCGGCACCCCGATGCACCCCCACCCACCTGGCCCGCCGGCTCGGCTGCCCGGCTCTCCGCCGGTCAGGGAATCCACCTATCGCCGTTCAGACTCTGTAAGCCCGCCACAAGGACGGCGTAAGCGTTCCCTGCAAAGGTCCTCCGTGAGGTCCGACGGGCCGAGGGAGGTGCGTCATGCGCAAGATGATCTCGATAGCCGCGATGCTTGGGGCCGTTCTGCTCTTCGGACAGGCCTCGGCCCACGCGTCGGCGGGGAAGGGCTTGCTGTTTCACAACGGCACCACGATCCGAACCGTCGTCGTGCCGGTGTCGATCCCGGACCAGGGGACCGACCCCTTCTACGAGGTGACCAACGGGGCGGCCGGCCAGCTCGGGATCGCCGGGGTCGCCCCCGGCGACGGGCCATACCACGGTGGGGCGTGGCAGATCTTCATAGTGACCTTCAACCAAGGCGTCACCCCGTACCTGCTCACCTCCGACGAGGCGGTCTTCGCCGCGAAGGCGGCCGGCGACGTGACCGTGACGCGAGACGGCGCGGCCGACTTCCGCTGCCCCGTCCAACCCTGAGAGAGGGTCTCGCTCGGACTGGAGTCGATCCGAGGTCACTTGGGCCGGAGGGCGGTCGAGTCGGAAGGTCAGGCGAACGTTGCTTGTACGGCAGTGCCTCGCTGGGTTCGGCCACTGGTGCGTCGGGGACGGCCGCCGGGAGGTCCTCCCTCATCTGGGCGAGGGCTGCCGGAGTTGTGGTCTGTCTCAGGGGCGTGCGGGGATCGCTGAGCCGGCAGTACTGATCGTCGAAACGCAGGTCGACGAGTCCTGTCGGGCCGAAGCGGTGCCGCACGACCAGAAGTTCCGCAGCCCGGCTGTCTTCTTGTGCCCATGGCCGCATGGGGCCGCGGGTGTGCAGGAGCCCGATGAGGTCGGCGACGTGGATAGCTGCCCGGTACTCGGGGAGGTCGGTCAGTTCTGGGGGCTGATTGCCACGTTCCTCGGCCCGGCGGCTGAGCTGGGAAACGGCGATCACGGCGAGGTCGAGTTCGATGGCCAGGTGCTTGAGCCGGCCCAGGGCCTCGTGCGGGTCGCAGAACGTCCCAGAGGCCTCCGGCTCCGCGGTGAGCAGCTGAATGCAGTCGACCACGAGCAGGTCGAGCTGTCTTCGGTGCTTGAGCTTCAGGCAGCGCTCGACCAGGTCGGTGATCGACAGCCCGAAGCGGGTCTGGATCAAGGTGACGTTCAGGTCCGCGAGGCCGCCAAGGCTACGAGTCAGCCTGTCCCAGTCGCTGTCGTCCAAGCGTCCGGTGCGAAGGCGTTGCAGGTCGACATTGGCGGTGGCAGCCATGAGGCGCAGGGCGACCTCGTTGTCGGACAGCTCGGTGCAGGCCAGCGCGACCCGGGTTCCGTGGGTCCAGGCCATGTCGGTCGCCAGACCCAGCGCGAGCGCGCTCTTGCCATGGGAGGGTCTGGACGCGAGCACGGTGAGGCTGCGCGGGCGCAGCGCGGCACGGACCTGCTCAAGGCTGACGGGCAGACGTTGGCGGACGGGCGCGGCCACAGTTGGCGGGTCACGCGGCGCGCTGTGCCCCACAGCTGCGCTCGCTGGCTGCTTGAGTGCATCGTGGAGCAGCTCGCCAGCAGGAACCGGATCGTCAAGGTCGGCATCAGGCTGCCTGACGAGGGCAGGTATGACGGGGGTGACCTCGGCGGGGGTCGGGTCGTGGTCGGCACGGTGCACGCGTCTTGTGCTCATGACCGCGACGGCCAGGCCGCTGTGGACGAGGCGGGTCGAGCACCACAGCGGTTGCGCCCCAGGACGGCCCCACGCGAAGGTGTCCCGGACGTTGTACGCGGCGTGGTGCAGCGCGCGGTCCAGCACCCCGCCGGGGGCGACGCGACTGTTGGCCGGCCACACCCCGTACAGCTCCGGGGAGGTAGCGACAAAGCCGACCCGCCCTGGTGAGCGCACCAGCACGACCGCCCCGGATGTCGGCAGCCGCTGCGCGACGCGGATCGCCACGGCCTGCCAGGAGGCGGGCGAGAGCCGGCGTAGGGTTTGGACGTGGGCGACGGTCGGGTGCGCGTCACCGACGACATGGTCGAGCAGCTTGTCGCTGATGAGCAGGGCGGCGGCGAACCGCTGACAGAGGCGCTCTTCGACCTCCGCGGGATCACCCGAGGCACCGGCAACGGCGTCGATCTGGTCGTACAGGCCTGGGTCGACCTCGTAGATGAGGTGATGGCCGAGTTCATGCAGCAGCGTGAAACGCACCCGTTCGGCGGGCACGTCATCGCGGTAGAAGATCCACGGTCGCCCGGGCGTGAGGGTGGGCTCGTAGTAGCCGTCGCACTGGCATACCGCGGACGTAAACGGGCTGCCGAGGGGCAGAGGCTGGAGGGACACCGACGGGAAGTGCCATCGGATCGCTCGGGCCGGCGCCCAGATCAGCTGCACGGGGTGCATCGGCAACAGTGCCAGCATCCGCTGCACGATCGGCGTCAACACATCGCGCACGGCTCAGCCCCGCAGGATGAGGATGTAAGTGTCGAGCAGGCGCTGCCAGTCGGTCTCCGTAGGCTCGCCCTGGCTGCGACGGGGCGCCGACGCCATCCCGACCAGGATCTGGCGACGGATGTCGTCGACCGGACGATCCTGGTCCCGCGCCAGCCGCTGGATCTCGGCCGAGAACCGGACGGTGCGAGAGAACATCAGCAGGGAGCGGGGCATGGACGCCAAGACGAGATCCGTTGGGTCTACTGGCTGGCCTTCGTCGGCGCCGGCCAGCAGGGCGCTCGCCGGCATCTCCAGCGCCGCAGCGAGCTTGCGAAGGGCGTCGACCGTGGGGTTGCCGCGTCCGCGCTCAAGGTTGGCGACGTAGGGCAACGACAGGCCGGCGCGCTCGGCGACCTTGGCCAAGGTGAGGCCAAGTTCCAGGCGTCGGGTCCGGATGCGATCCTTGAGGCTGTCCATCGCGCGGCTCCTCAACATGCTCCGAAAGATTCCACTAGTGTGTTCTTCTGTGAGGATAACATACCTGGTGGTTGGCCGCCCGGAGGCCATGGCCCGCTATAAACACGAGAAGTGCGACGGGCAAGCTTCGACCTGGGTAACGGTGCGGTGGTGGGATCTTCTGGTCGGCAGGGACGAGCCTGCCCGGGGTTCTCCCGCCTGGGACAAAGGCTCGCCGTCGGCGACCGCGAAGCAGCTCGGCCTTTGGCCGGCCGGTGGTTCTCGGGCAGCCCGTCCCGATGCACGGGCAAGAGGAGTTCGCCGGTGACCCTCACCAATCTCCGAAGGACGGCCAGGTACACGGCGGGGCCCCGATCGGCTATGTCGAAGAGCCTTTGACCAGCCCATCCGATACTGTCTATCAACATGGATCGGGTCTGGATGCGCAAGCAGCTGGAGGATTTCATCGACCTGGTCACCCGCTACGAGAGCGGGCGGCGGCCGGGCGACTACATCGGTGACCAGGCGCTCTATGACCAACTTCATCGGGCCGAGCCAACCGTGAAGCGGATCCTCCACGCGCTTGATCCAGAGATCGCAGGGAAGGTCAATATCGACCAGATGGCTGGTCCCAAGATGGCCAGCAACGAGGTGCACCGGGGACTCGGCGTCTTGGACGGGCTTGACGAGTGGGATCGTCGCCTAGCCCCTGATGCGCCCGTGCTTCCTGCGGACCAGTTGCATCCTTGGGTCTGGGGTGCAGCCGAAACCTTCTGGGAGTCTCAGCACTTCCGCGCTGCTGTCCACGCGGCGGCTAGCGCTATCAACGCGCACACGCAGGCGAAGTTGCGTCGCCGAGACGTGTCGGACGACAAGCTGATGCAGGAGGCGTTCAGCGACAGGCCGCCTGAGGCCGGAAAGCCTCGCCTGCGCGTCACAGGCGATCTGGCTGATCAGACTGTACAGAGTCGCCAGAGGGGAGGCCTGCAGCTCGGACTGGCGTGCTTCTTTGCGATTCGGAATCCCGCGGCTCACGAAGTTGGTGAGTGGCCAGAGCAGGTGGCGCTCGAATATCTGGCGATGCTGAGCGTTCTGGCTCGCCTGATCGACGAATGCGCCGTTACTGCGTGGAAGAATCGGCCTCGTCGCTAGATGCGGGCGCCGGGGCCAGGGCCTGCTCCCGCTTCCTCACCTCGCCGGGGAGGCCACGCTGGGTCCCCGGCAGAGGTGCGTACGACCTTTAAGCACTGCACGTGGAACGGGGGTGAGGTCGCCTCCGCAGGGTCGCTCGACGTGTCGGTTCGTGTTGTGCAGACTTCCACTGTCGTAGGGTTGTGGTATAAGCGGGTGTACGCATTCGAACATTCGTTCGATCACTGGAGCGACTTGATCGGAGAGTAGGATGCGGATCAGCCACGACCAGCTCGACCTGCTGGCCCTCTGCCGGGTCAAGGGCGTCGACTGGAACCTTCTGGCCCGTGAGGCACAGCGTCCGGGCGGACTCGGCCGGCTCCGTGCGGGTGAGGTGACCGAGAACACCCCTGCGGCACGCGAGCAGGCCGCGCTCCTCGTGGCGGCTGAGGATGACCTCGACCGCCACCGGCAGGCGGTCCTCGCTGAGGTGCGGCGCGCCGAAGACGTGGATGCCCGGCTCCTCACGGTGCTGGACCCGCAGTATCCGCGAACGCTGCGGCTGATCTTCAACCTGCCGCCGTTCCTGTTCGTCCAGGGCGCCATCCGCGAGGCGGACCTGCGGAGCGTCGCTGTCGTCGGCACCCGGCGGGCCACCGATCTTGGCATCCGGCGTGCGGTCAGCATGGCGCGGCAACTCGTCGCCGCTGGCGTGACGGTCGTGTCCGGTCTCGCCCGAGGGATCGACACGGCCGCCCACACCGCCGCCCTCGAGGCGGACGGCCGGACGATTGCCGTGATCGGCACCGGGATCACCCAGTGCTACCCCAAGGAGAACCGCGCGCTTGCCGACCGGATCGCCAAGGCAGGCGCGGTGGTCTCCCAGTTCTGGCCGAGCGCGCATCCGGCGACCTGGACGTTCCCGAGGCGCAACGTGACCATGTCGGGGATCGCTCAGGGCACTGTCGTGATCGAGGCGAGCGCCACGTCGGGAGCGAAGATGCAGGCCAGGCTGGCGCTTCAGCACGGCAAGAAGCTGTTCCTGCTCCGCAGCCTGGTCGACACCTACCCGTGGGCGGCGAAGTACGCCACCCAGCGCGGCGCCTACGTCGTCGAGGACGTTGCCGGCGTGCTTCGGGAACTCGCCGACCCGGCGGCGATCCGCGACGAGGATGCTCGTCGGGTCCAGCTCGGCCTCGGGCTCGGGTGAGCGTCGACCCGTTCCGCGGCCTGGATCCCAAGCCGACTGGGTTTGGGACCTGCGCGGGCTGCCCGTACCGTGACACCGGCACGGCCATGCTGTGCTACCGGTGTGCCCGCCAGACCATGCGCGGTCTGCCGAAGCATCGATGTCGGGTGTGCGACCAGGCGTTGAGCGCTCCGGAAGCCGAGTGCGGCAATCCGGTCTGCAACTGGTCGGACCGGGAGTTCGGTTGGAACTTCGCCGTCGCCATGCGCGACGGCGCCCTCGAGCGAGCCATCACAGCCTACAAGTACTACGGCCGCCGCGGTTGGGAGCTGATCTTCGGGCGGGTGCTCGCCGGCTTCCTGTACGAGTACCAGGCCACCTTCCAGGAGTTCGACCTCGTCACCCCCAGCCCCACCTTCGTGGGTCCGGGCGGCCGGGCCTTCGACCACACCGCGGCGGTGCTGCGCGAGGCGGCCAAGCTCGATGTGACTGGCCTTGTGTTCGCGCTCGATCCGCCGGCCATCGTCAAGACCGGCCCGACGAAGCCACTCGTGGGCCTGAACTGGCGGCAACGCCGGCTTGTGGTGGAGGTCCAGTGGCCGCGGGTACTCGACGTGCCGGACCCAGCCCGGGTGCGCGGCAAGGCGATCCTCGTCTACGACGACGTGTTCACCGATGGTCTGCTCCTCAACACGGTCGCGAGGAAGCTCCGGCAGGCCGGCACCAGAACCGTCTGTCAGGTGACCCTGGCCCGCCAGCCGTGGGGTCGCGCTGGACGCTGAGGCGACAGTCCGGTCACCTCATGAGCTCCGAGCTTGAGAGCCGCGCGTAGGCCTTGCCCGCTGATCAGCGGGAGCCTCGCGCAGGGATGCAAGCAGGTCGACGATAGTGCTGACGACGAGGTCCGGGTCGGCCTCGACCACGTCGGCTCCGCTCGGTGGCGGCCACGATGCGGGCGAAGTCGGCCATGCAGCGAAGGCCACGCCTGGTGGAAGTCGTGTCCCTGCCGGCGCTCCTCGGCGCGGCCGCGCAGGCGCTCCAGGTCGAACAGCACGATGCGGTCGGCCAGGTCGCCCCTGAGCGCACCCGGGTCGATGGAGGTCAGCGCGACCAGGCGGCGGAACTTGCGCACCGTGAGGTCGTCGTTTTCGTACAGGCGGCGGCGCACCGCACAGGCCCGCCGGGCGCAGTTGGATGAGCCGCCCTCACCTTCCAGCGTAAAGCATACGTATACCTTAGGTTGGCGGGTGGAGGTCGTTGATGGCCTGTAGGGTGCTCAGCTCCTGCTCGACGGGGTAGCCGCGTTCCAGGGCGGCGCGTGCCAGGCAGGCGAGAGCTGCTGGCCCCGTCCCACACGATGCGGGGGGTGCTCGGCGCGTCGACGCCAGGGGTGGAAGACGCCGCGTGGGCGCGGAGCTCACGGACGCTGACGCTGTCATGCGCCCATGAAGGAACAGCGGGATGCGGCCAGCTGCCGATGTCGACCACCTGGGCGTGGGGGGCGACGGCGAGCAGCTGGGCGGCGATCCGGACACCGCCGAGGTCGGCGTCGCAGACGACCAGGGTCGTAGCGCAGCAGGCTGCAAGCTGCTCGACGAGCCGCAGCACGTCAGCGCCGAGGCACCCGGCGGTGTAGATGACGGCCAGGTCGAGGCGGTTGCGGCCCAGGGAGGCACCGGTGGATTCAAGCTGAGATCAAGCTGCCATGGCCCCGGGGCTGCGCCGCATGCGGGGGCGAGTTCGACGTGGACCAGACGAGGAGGGAAGGTGCTATGCGACCTCGACCCGTCCGTTGCCATCGACCATGAACAGCTCAAAGCCGACCGGAGCGGAGTGCTTGGATCTGCTGTCTGGCCGGAAATTCAGGAAGACCGCGGCCTGGTAAGCGAGGTCCTCCCGGTACGCGGCCAGCTTGGCGATCTCCTTCTCGGCACAACCACACCAGCCCACCGGATCGCCCCCATCGGTGCGGGCGTTGATCTTGCACTCGACGACGAGCAGGTTGTCCTTGTCGGTTCCCCGCCGGTGCACGATCAGGTCGGGGAAGACCCTGTTCTCCAGATCAACGTTGTAGGACTTCAGCTTCTTCTCGACCGCGTCCCGTTTCGGGCCACGGCGGTTGTATTCAACGTCCACGCTCATACCCGACACGTGCGGCACCAGGCGCCGAGCGAGGTGGAATACGATGCTGCGCTCGCTGGCCCGGTGCCCAGCATCGTTGTTGCAGGTGTGATCTCGGACGGCTGCTCGACCGGTGGAGAACAGTTCACCGTCGACGGCGACAGTTTCTTGGGCAGCGTGCTTGAGGAGGTCAAGCAGGCCGTCTGAGGTCAGCGGCGAGGCACGCATGGAAGTCCTCCCGTTGCTGGTCAGAACTCAGCGGATTCTTCAAGCCACTGGGTTTTGGCGACGGTCTGGGAGAACAAGTCTTCCATCGGCGGGCGGTGGCGAGCACTGAGATCGCTCCGACGGCCCAGGAACTCGAGAGGCCTGCCTGGCAAGAGCCGGCCAGGAGCTGGGCAAGCTACCCGCTTGGCGCCGATCACCTCTCGCAGCCCACGCCGTCGCCGTCGCGGTCCAAGTCGAACGGGTCGGGAGGCAACACCCGGATCGGACCTTCCACATAGTTGGGGCCGTTCCCCGAGCCACCGGCGCAGTCGTAATCCCCGATCCCGTCGTGCAGGCACGCGTCCGGGTAGGCGGGATCGCAGTTCTTGGCCGGCGGCTTGGTGGTGGGCGGCTTGGTAGCCGGGGGATGGGTCGCTGGTGCTGCGGTGGTCGGTGGATGGGTCGTGGTCGGCCGAGCCGTCGTCGGTGGGACGGTGGTCGGCGGCATGGTCGTGGTCGGCGGCAAGGTAACCTCGGTGGTCGGCGCAGCCACGACAGCAGCAGTCGTTGGCGTTGTCTTCTTGGAGGTGGTCGGGCTGGCCAACGAGGCGACGACCCCCACGAACACGAACAGGCCCACCAGGGCAGCCACGACGATGAACCACCGCTGCCTGTACCAGGGTCGGGGTCCACTGGGAGGCCCGGGTGGTGGTTGCGTCCCCCACGGTTCGGTTGGCGGCCCGCCACCCTGATGTGGTGGCTCGTGGCCAGGCGGCGGGCCCCAGCCCTCGTTGGGCGGTTGCGAAGACATGATCCCCCCTGTTGGTGGTAGGCAATGCCGGGGCAAACTCCTTGAGGTGAGCATATTACTTAAATAGGCATTAGCCTATTGATCACTAGGCCTATCGTTTCAATGCTCCACAACGGGACGATCACGGACCAATAAGCCGCAGGTAACAACCTGTTCGGCCAGATCGGCGAGCATGCTTTCGGTCCCTTACAACGAACCGGCCATGGAGCGCCTACTGCCAACCGAGTGCATCCGTCTCGCCGTGGCTCCTGGTTTCCGCAGGGTCGGTCAGAAGGTAGAGCGCCTGCCTCCGAAGCCCGGCTCGCACGGTCGTGCTTGCCAGCCAGTCTCCGGTGCTCCTCCCTCCGTGGCCGGGTCTCGGCGCAGACCACGATGCAGGCTGCAGACGGGCAGCAACCGGTCATCGGCGCGATCCCGGGTGGGGTTACTTCCACTTCGGCGGGTGCGGCTTGACCCCGTTCCGGAGTGACCTCGAGCACGACCAGCGGCATGCTTGCGAGATTCGCCTCTACCTCGGCAAGATGCCTGGGGCGGGCGCTCTGATTCTCGGCCGGCAGGAGGCCACGCGGAGGCTCGAACGACGGCGGCGCGCTCGCCGATCACGTCCACGACGATCCCGCACCCGCCGAACGCCAGCATGCGGGCACTCGGGCGGGTAGCCGGGCCGGCAGGCGTGCCCTGCCAGGGGTCGCTGGGAGCTGCTCGGCCGCATCGGCGAGGGCTGCGCTGCCGGTCTCGGGAGATGGCGGCCTTCTGCTGGGCCTGCCGGCTGAACCCTGACCCGGTCCACGCCTTCGGCGCCCACGCCCGCTCTCGTGGTCGCTGCGCTGGCTACGACGCCCGGCGCAGTGCGTCAACGTCGACCGGCCCGCCGGCGAGGAAGCGGCGACCGGTCTCCATGGCCTGCTCGTGGCCGGGGATGCGCCGCGCCCAGCCGCTCATCCACCATTCCTGGATGACCTGGTCCCCCCCGGAAGGCGGTCCGCCCCTGGTCCAGCGCGGGGAGGTAGTCGGCATCGAACTGGGCGCGCGTGGCCTCAGGCAGCTCGGCGCGGATCGCGGCCGGGCTCGGATCGGACGGCTCGACGCGCAGGTCGCGCTGGACGACACCCACGCCACGGTCGTCCTCGCCGAGCCGTAGCCGTCCGGTGGGCGGGAGGAGCGGGCGGGCTGGAGGCGGGTACGCGCCGTTCTTTGGCGAGCCCCTACGCTCCTCGGTGCGCAACGCCAAGCTGGAGGCGCAGAGCGAGCGGACCATGAGGACTACTGCGCGAGCACGGCATCGGCGAGCCCGAGGCGCCAGAGCGGGCCGCCTAGCCACCGGGCCGAGTGAGGCTCGCCGCTTCGCGCTGCTGAGCGACGGCGCCGGCCGCGTTCCCCCGGCAACTCGGCGGCTGCGGGACCGTCCTGTCGCAACGGTCAGCCTTGCGCCGTTGGCATCGTGCTGCCCCGCCGTGGGTACAGCTCAGCTATGGCAACAGTGATCGCCAGGGGCAGACGGTCGCTTCCCGGCTCACCCCAAGGCCAGAGTGCCCGCCGCACAAGTCCGCTGGAGACACCCCTATGAGACCTCGCATCCTGATTGTGGCGACAACGTTGGCGCTGCCGTGGCTGATGCTGGCGGGGTGCGCCAGCGTCCAGCCCACCGCTCCGCCCGCCAAGCGCCCGCCCCCTACGACCCGGTCACGGGTGCCGCCGCCGTCGACCCTCGGACCGACCGGGCCGTCAGCCAAGGACGCCACCCGGACAGCCGCCCACAGCTGCCTGCACATCAGCCGGCACCAGTACGAGGTCTGCGTTGCCTACGTGGCCAACGCCAGCTATCTCGCCCGGCTGCCGTTCTACAAGTTCGGGCACAGCGGCAACGCCGACCTTGCGCACACGGCCAAACAGGATCTGGAGAGCCGCTACACCGGCGCCGCCCGCGCCAAGATCGAGCGGCAGACCGCCACCTGGCCGTCACCCGGCGAGCTGGATGTGTACCTGCCGTCGATCCACATCGATTCGGTCGCGGTCGCAGCCGATCTGTCAACCGCCACGCTGACCACCCATGAAACCTGGCTGGTCCGCACCGAACGCGGCACCACGCTGTTTTCCGAGCGCGACGCCCTGCACACGATCGCACTGGCACGCGTGCCAGGCCTTCTCCTTCACAAATGGATCGTTACCCGCATCCGGTAACTTCGACGCGCTCCCGCCGTCGACATGTCGGCGCTGTCGCGCCACGGCGACCCAGGACACGCTGAAGCCGCATACACCACCCCGGATCAGCTGAACCTGCTGCCACTGCGGCGACTCCGGTTATGGAGCAAGACTGCCCGCTTGAGCGGCCTGCCTGTTGGGAGCGGGCCATGAGCTGGGCGAGCCCCCCGCTCGGCACCGATCAGCTCTCGCAGCCCACGCCGTCGCCGTTGCGGTCCAAGTCGAACGGGTCGGGAGGCCGGACCCGGATCGGGCCTCTCACATAGTTGGGCCCGTTCCCAGAGCCGCCGGCGCAGTCGTAGTCCCCGATCCCGTCGTGGAGGCACGCGTCCGGGTAGGCTGGATCGCAGTTGCGTGCCGGGGCGGCCGTAGTTGGCGTCGCCTTCCGCGTCGTCGTGGTCGCCCGCCGTGTCGTCGTCGCCCGCAGTTTCGTAGTGGTCGGCGCCGCAGTGGTGGTCGGCGCCGCAGTGGTCGGGGGTGGTTCAGTGACCGTCGGCGCGCTGGTGGTGGCGGTCGGCTGGGCCACCTGCTGCTTGCCGCCGCCACAGCCGCTCGCCGCCAGCACGACGGCGAGCACAGCAACCCCCATCCACATCCTGCGATGGGAAACGGAGCGATTCATCCAAGGTCCTCCTCTGGATCTCATGGTGGGCGCCGCTGGCCACCGCCCGATGAGCGCCCCCCCACCTGCTTGCCACGAAGGCACCTACGGCCTGGGCCGTGCCCAGGCCAGAGGGCACAAGGGCGATACAGACCATCGGCAGGACGTTTTCACCTCAGGGCGTACTCGTCGCCATACAGACGCCGTAGCGCGGGCTCCCCCAAGGTATTGATTCACCCGATTCGTCCCAGCGGATCGCGGTCGTCGCCGGCGTTGGCACCACCGCGCCTACATGGCCAACAACCCTGGCCATGCTCCGTCATGGCGCAACGCCGACCACCAGGGAGCGGATCTGGGCGACGTGGACGGCACGCGAACCGCAGGAAGCCGGTGGGACAGCAGCCGCGATCTGGCCGCCGAGCAACCCGGCACGGCCCCGCCACCCTGGCCAGGGCGCAGCGGGTCCGCCGTGCAGAGGAAATCGCCATGCTTGGCGCGGGCCCGGTGGTCGAGATGCACGCGAAAGCTGCGCCGGCCGGCCCGGCGCCCGCATGTGGACCATCCAACGTCACGTCGCACGCGCGCAGCGGTTGGTGGTCGAGCGGGCCAGCCGGTCGGCGCAGTGGCAGGCCGAGCGTGCCGAGCGCCAGGCCCAGGCTCGCGCCGGCAGGGCGATGCCGTCCCCCGCCCCCCAGCATCCTCACCGCGACCACTGGGAGGTGTTCACCGATGCCCGCTCACCCCTGTACCCGGCTGAGCTTGGCCCGGAGCCACGCCCCGAGGGCAGTTCCACGCCGACCTTGTCCGCTACCTCGACTCGCCGCCGACATCGGAGCTGGGCAGCCCGCTCAGCGAGCTCCCCGGACCCGCCCGGGCGTGCTGCTGATCGAGCGGAACGAGCGGCTCCCCGACTCAAGCAATCTGGTGCCGCCGGTCGGGACCCAGCTCCGGGCGAGGCCGGCGCCGGCCGCTGCGCGAGCGGGCAGCCGGCCGCCACCTCGCGCGTAACCAGTTCCAGGCCGGACCGCCCGATATCGTCGATCGGCGCCGCTGGCGCGCGGGCATCACCCGGCCGCGGGGGCGGTGGCCCGACTACCCGCGGCGGCTGCAAGACTTGCTGCGCGTGCTCGGCGAGGAAGCCTACGCCATCCGGGCCGAGCTGAAGCGGCGGGCGATGGCCTACGACGATCCGGGCTGCCCGCCTGATCGGCCACCCAACACCCGACCGTCCGAGCGGCACCACCGCGCTGACTGGGACCGTGGCTGGCAGGAGCGCGATGACCGCGACGAACGCTGCGGATCCCGGCTGACCGCAGGCCCCGACACGACGCCGGGGCCTGTTGGCCGCTCAGGGCTGTTGAGAATCGGGAGACCTGAGAGATCGCACCCGTACCGGTTGTGAGTCGTTTCTGTATGTAGGTCCGTGGCTCACAACCCCAGTTCGGCGAGGATCGCAGGCCAGCGGTCCCGCCAGGGCGCCGCGGCCTCGTACGCCGCCGAGGCCCGCAGCACCAGCGCGTCGTCCAGCCGGCGCCCGATGATCTGCAGCCCGATGGGCAGGCCGTCCTCGGTGAATCCGGCCGGGACCGTGGCCGCCGGCTGGCCGGTGAAGTTGAACGGGAACGTGAACGACAGCCAGTAGAAGGCGTCGACCTCGCGCCCGTCGATGGTGGCAGGACCCTGCAGCCCATGCTCGAACGGCGGCACCGCAAGTGTCGGGGTCAGCAGCAGGTCGTAGGAGCGGAAGAACCGCCACGCCGCGTTGTGCACGGCCTTGCGCCGGACGACGGCGCTGGTGAGCTGCTCGGCGGTCCAGTCGGTGCGCAGCACCTCGGCCAGGTGCGGTGACATGCGCTCACCCAGCTCATCGGCGAGCCGGCGCAGGCCCGCAAGGTCGCTCTCGCAAAGGATCAGTGGCAGCAGCGCCTCGTACGGGTCCTCCCAGCCGGGGTCGGCGCGCTCGACGGTGCAGCCCAGATCGCGCTCGAAGACCGTCACGGCCTGGTCGACCACCGCGCGGACCGCCGGGTCGACAGCGGCGTAGCCGAGGTCGGGGCTGTAGGCGACCCGGATGCCGCGCAGGTCACCGTCGACCGCACCTAGCCAGTCGACGTCGTCGGAGCGGATGCTCAGGCGGTCGCGGTCGTCGTAGCCGGCGACCACCGACAGCACCAGTGCGGCATCGGCGACGGTGCGGGCCAGCGGTCCGATGTGCTCGATGGACTCCCAGCTTGACACGCCGGGATAGCGGTGGTCCTTGGTGCCGGGGTACAGCGGGACCCGGCCCATCGTCGGCTTGATGCCGTAGATGCCGCAGAAGCTGGCGGGGATGCGGATGGAGCCGCCGCCGTCGCTGCCCAGCGAGAACGGGCCCACGCCGGTGGCGACCGCAACCGCGGACCCAGCCGAGGAGCCGCCGGAGGTGCGGTCGAGGTTCCATGGGTTGCGGGTCGGCTCGGCGAGCGGGGTCTGGCCGGTGCCGGAGTACCCGAACTCGGGCACCTGCGTCTTGCCGATCACGATCGCGCCGGCGGCCTTGACCCGCTCGACCACGACGTCGTCCTCGTCGGGCACGAAGTCAGCGTAGGCGTGCGACCCGGAGGCCGTCCGGATCCCCTTGGTGTAGATCAGATCCTTCACCCCGGTAGGCACCCCGGCGAGCGGTCCAACCTCGCGCTCGGCCGAGATGTCGGCCTCGACCCGCTTCGCCTCCTCCCGTGCCTGGTCCGGCACGACCGTGGTGAACATGTGGAGCGTCGGGTCGAGCCGATCCAGCCGCTCCAGGACCGCGTCGACCGCCTCGACAGGTGACAGTTCCTTCGCCGCGAGGCGCCGGGCCAGGGTGGCCGTGTCCATCTGGCAGATCTGGTTGCTCGCCGCCATCGTCTCCGCCTCCTCGCGGTCCTCCTGATCAGACCGCCTGGCCGAACGGCCCGACCATCAGCGAAACACCGGTCCGGGGTCTCGACAAGGGTACGACCAGAAGGCTCGGATCTGGTGGTCGCTTTCCAAGCCCCAGTACCGCAGTGGCGAAGTGGCGCAGTGCCGCGGTGGTCGCATGGTCGCTTCCGGCCTCCGCGCAGTGGTCGCATGGTCGCGCGGCATCACCGCTCGCCTGGAGGCGTGCTGTGGTAGTCGGCTACAGGAAGCTCTCGCCCGGCCGGCGACGGCTGGTCGGGCGCAGCCAGCGCAGGGTACTGGCGGCTGATCTGCCGGCGCCGGACGCGGAGCTGCTCGCGGACGTAGGTCATGCGGGCCGGGCGAGCGCGCGGGCCTCCTCGGCGCTCAGCCGCCCAAGTGCAGCCCTTGACGTGCGCGTAGCGCCAGCAGTCCCACGATGGCCAGCAGGGCGCGGCCTCGGGGCTGATCCCAACCACGGTCCAGGTCTGCTGTGGCCCGGCACGCAGCTCATCGGTGAGGTCGGCCAGGAACACGAGGCCCCCCGGCTGCCGGTCAGGGTAGCCGGTCACCAGGTCGCACAGCACCGGGCGTCTGACTGGGGGATCTCCTCGTGCAGCAGCGCGGCGGAAGCGACACGAGCACCTGCCGGGCTCGGGTGCGATGTCGGCGAGCGGTTGGTTGAGCAGGATGGCCAGATAGCAGTCGTTGACCCGGCCGGGCTCGAGGAGGTGCTCGCCGTAGGCGTTGCGGCAGGCAAGTTGCGGCACCCTCGCTCCTTCCATTCGACGATCCGAGCACAGGCTCCCCCGCCGCTGCGGCGCCGTCCCTGAGATCCAGGGTCCACCCCGTTCGGGGCCATTGTGTTGCCTGTCCCGCTGCGAGAGCATGATGGCCCTCCGAGGGGGCACAGATGAAGGAGCCCAGCAAGAAGCCCAGCCTGCGGGAGCAGTGGGCCAGCATCTCCCTCGAGCAGAAGCTGGCGATGTTCGTGGCTCCGGTGGTCGTCTTCGTCATCACTGCGGTCTTGATCCCGGCAGTCCGGGAGGCGGTTCGGGATGCGTTCACCACGAACCCGACAGTGACCACACCCACATCCACACCCACGACCACCGAGGAACCATGCCCGACCACGGGGAAACCATCCCAGACCACCGGCTCTGCAGGAGTTCGGTCTTCAGGGCTAGAGGTCGTCGACCTCGTTCCCTGCGACAGCAGGATCGAGGTCTCCATGCGGAACATCGGGAGGCTCGTGTCCGTCGTCAAACAAGCAGAGTTCCGGATTCGAGCGATGCAGACGATCGAAACACATTGTCACGGACCTGGTGCCGCTTTGCCGATCAGCCAGACCTACGACCTCCAGCTCCCGGCTGACGACGGGGTGGGCCAGGTGGTTGGCGTAACGGTGAGGCAGCAATTGAAGCCGAACAAGGCTGACGCCTTCGCCTTCAGCGTGGGCTTGGCAGGCGCCCGTGGCGACGAGGACCCACGTCTTTACCAGCTTGACGTGTTGATCTACCACGACAGGGAGCCCAAGCCCATCGAGGCGGGAACCATTGTGCTGGCGGTTGGCAGTCCCGGTCGGGTTTCCTTTGAACCCGCTGAGGATGCCGACAGCCAGGAGCGAGAGTGCGTACGCAAGAATGTGCAGGCGCTGCGCACCATGCTGGCCCTTGACGGGGTCCGTTCACGCGAGTTGGAAGAGCTTGGGCGGGCGGTAGGCGCGAGCTAACGTCCTGTTGCGATCCCGTCTCCGAACGAGTTCGGCGCTTCTCACGGGCGCGTTGCCTGCGCTGCCGGTTCAACGCTGTGGAGTCGAAGCACGCGGCCGTGCAGGAAGCGCCGGTGTAGGCGCTGCTGCATACGGTGGACCGATGATCACGCCCTGCTGCACGGTCAGCGGGCCGGCTGCAGGCGGGGCCTGCGGTGCCAGCCAGCACCGCAATCTGCTCGGCGGACAGTACCGGGTCGGCGCATCCCTCGGGACCTTTCATCGGGATGTGTTACCGCAGGCGCTTTCGGCGTGGCGAACGCTTCCTGATTCCAGGCTGAAGGCACACCATATCGGGGCGCAACGCGAACCCGAGGGGAGGGGGATCGGGATGCCCGGGCCAGACGATGGCAGCCCACGTACCGGCCGCAGCGGTGATCAGAACAGCAGCGACACGCACACCGAGCATGAGAACTACGCGTGGACGCGCCGCATCCCCGACCATCCGCCGCGCAGGAACTCCAAGGCCTATGTGGCCTCGCGCAAGCTCATGAACAAGCTGGCCCGCTCGGTCACCGACTTCCTCTACGGCGCTAAACCCTACGAAGACCACCATGGAGGAGGGTTATGGCTCAAGGACGCCGACGGCTGGTTCGTGGTCCGCAACATCGCCGGCGTCGAGTGGAGCGCGCAGTTCTGCGCCGACCCCGCCAAGGTGGACGTGCTTCGCCAAAACGCCAAACGCCTGTACGACCGCTTTCCCGAGGCGGTCGAGGCCCTCGGCATCCGAACGCTGCTGGACACCCCCATCCGCACGGCAGCCCAGGTGGCCCGGTGGACCGACTCCATCTGTAACGCAAGCGTGCCGCTTCCGGGGAAGCTGCACCGGGGCATCCTGCCTGGTGGGGGCGGGATCCATCACTATCCGACCCCGGTGGCCGAGATCGCGTTGTTCAAGTACGACGACTTCCCGCTGTGGGTCACCGACCAGGAAGGCAACGAGGTCGCCGTGACACCGGTAGCCAGGCGGGGACGAGGCGACGGACGGGTCCAGGTCTTGGACGCGCCGGCCGGGTCCGCCATCGCCAAGGCGCAGCAGGCCGCGTGGCGGAAGAACCGCCCGGCAACGCTGCCGAGCGATCATGTGGTGGCGGAGAAGGCGTTCGCCGACCAGTACGCCAAGCTAGCCACGGATCAGGTGGATCCGAACGATCCTCTCTCGAAGACGCGATTGCCTGGCCCTGCCGTGATTGGTGACGACGCAGCGAGTCCCAGTCCCTGACCTGTTCGTCTGGCGCTGGCCGGAGTGGCTCCCCCGGCCGGCCCGCTGGGCTCGGCCGCGGTCCCGTCTCGGGGCAGTCCAGCGCCTGGCGCGGCCGACGGTGTGCCGTGTTCGAGTGGCTCCGCGAGTTGGCGTCCACCCAGGAGGCCGGCTCGACGCTCCCCGCCAGGCCGCGTTCCTGGCCGGATACGATCCCGGCTCCGGACATGAAAAGAACCCCGATGACCCAGCCGCCACCCCACACCGACGCCACCACCGACCGGGAGCTGGACGAGACCGTCAAGCTCGCCCACGAGTGGGGCCAGCTCAAGATGCTGCCGCGCACCGGCTGGCTGCGGGCCGGCATCGAGCATCCGGAGAGCGTGGCGGAGCACGCCCTGCGCGCTGCGATGGTTGCGTGGATGCTGGCGGGGCTTGAGGGCGCTGACCCGGAGCACGCCGCCACGATGGCGCTGTTTCACGACTCGCAGGAGACCCGCACGACCGACCTCGACTACGTGGCCAGGCGCTACCTGCACGCGATCTCGAACGAGCAGATCACCGCCGACCAGACCGCGGCGCTCCCCCGGCCGCTGGCGCTGTTGCGCGGGCTGGTGGCCGAGTACGAGGGGCGAGGCTCCGTGGAGGCCGAGTGCGCGCGCGACGCCGACAAGCTGGAGATGCTCCTCCAGGCGCTCGACTACCGGGCCCACGGTCACCGCAACACCGAGCCGTTCATGGAGACCGCGCTGGCGGCGCTGCGCACCCCGTCGGCTCGCCGGCTCGGCGAGGCCGCAGTGACGATCGACCCCACCGCGTGGTGGCGCGCGTTCGCCCACGCGGTCGCCCCGGCTGACCCGCCGGGCAACGGGAACGGATCGTAGGCTCTCGTGGTCGAGATGCGCGGCAGCGAGATCGAGCCGTTCGGCGATGAGCGCTCCAGCCACCCCAGCCCGCGAGAAGCACTGCCACGATCGAGATGACCAGGGCTGCCACAGCCATCCAGGACTCCCTCCTCGGCTACATTGGGGCGGAGCATACCGAGGTTGGAAGCACCGGCCTTGGGTCAGCGTGCCGGGGTCGTACACTAGCAGCATGACCGCCCACCCTGAGCCTGGTTCCACCCGGGTCGCGCCGCCGGAGCGGACCCCGGCCGCGATCCGCGCCGAGCTGCCTGACGAGCTGCGCGCCGAGTTCGACGCCGAGTACCTCGCCGCGCTGGACGAAGCGCGGTCGACCTTCCGGCTCGACCGGCTCGAGGAGACGATCCGGAGCTGGTGGCTGTTTGTGTGGGTCCGGCGCAGCCCCGGCCACCAGCAGGCGATGGAGACCGGCCGGCGCATCCTCGCCGGCGAGCCGGTCTCCACGTTCCCCGTCGACCTCGACGCGCTGCGCAACGCGCGGTAGTCGCGAGCGCGGCGGGCGTGTACCGGGTCGAGTTCAGCCGCGACGCGCAGGCGGCGGCCAACGACCTTCCGTCGGCCGGCAAGCGGGCACTGGCTGACGCCGTTGACCGGCTCCGCGGCGATCCCTGGCAGGGCGATGCCTACCGCCGCGGCTACCCGCGCGAGTACCGCATGCTCTGGTTCGGCGAGTGGGGCGTGCTGGTCTATGTGATCGCCGAGCGTGTGGTCACCGTGACGGTGCTGGAGACCGTGTGGGCCGGATAACGACCGTGCGCGTGCTGACCTGACCTATCCGAACCGCTCCCCCAGCAGCTTGTACCGCTCCTGGATGGCCTGCCGGGACGGGGCGCCGAGCCGGCGGCCGATCTCCTCCCAGCCGAGGTGGTCGTCCTCGCGCATCTGGCGGACCATCAGCCACCACGCCCGGTCGACCTGGCGGCGGGCCTCGGTGAGCGCCTGGTGGGCAGCGCGGTAGTCGCCCCGGTCGGCCGCCTCGGCGGCCCTGCGGAGCTGCTCGCGCACCGCCTGGACGGCGGCCCGGTCGTAGCGCATGGGCCGCATCCTCCCACGGCGCGCCCGAGGTGCCCATTGCCGGTGCATCGTGGCGTTCCGGGTGCTTTCCTCCATTGCTTGCGGCCGAGGCCGCCGGTGCCTACGGTTGCAAGGAAATCTTGCAATCCGGCCGCTGTTCTCCCAGGTCAGAGGGTAGGTGCGTGTACCGCTCGAAGCTGAGGCCACCGCGCGTGGTGCTGGTCTGGCTCTACGTGGAGCGTCGGCTCTCGGATGAGCAGATCGGCGAGCTGTGCGATGGGGTGAGCCCCAACACGGTGGCGAACTGGCGGCGGAGGCTCGACGTGCACCGCAAGCGGAAAGCGCTCCCCCCGATCTCCAAGGCGGCGCTGGAGGACCTGTACGTCGCCCAGGGCCTGACGATCAAGCAGGTCGGTGAGAAGGTCGGCCGCTCAGCCTGGACGGTCCACTAGGCGCTGCGGGCCTACAAGATCCCGATCCGCCAGCGCGGTCGAGCCCAGGGCAACCGGCGCATCCCCCTCGACCGGCTCCCCAGCGACCAGAAACTGGCCCGCATCTACGACGCCGGGCACACCCTCAAGGAGCTGGCCGGCCGGTACGGGGTCAGCGCCTCGACGATCCGCGAGCGAGCTATCGCTGGTGGCGCGACCATCCGCCGGCCTGGTCCCCGGATGCCACCGACGCGCGCCCGGGCCCCCCGACCCGTTGTCGCCCTCGACGGTGCTGTGCTGCCTGGACGCGGTACGCCTCGCTGAGGTCGAACAGCACGCGGCCCGGTGGTCGCGGCCGTGACGCTTGAGCTTACCTCGCACGGCCCAGATCCGGATCACCCCGGGCTTGACCCCGAGGGCGCGGGCCATCGCTGGGCCGTCGAGCAGGACCGGTTGCTCAGGCACATGGTCAGGCTCCCTCAGCCGACGGCGCGCTCAGGCTCCTTCCAGGCGCCGCTGTCGATCAGCGAGCGGAGCGTCACCACCAGCTCGCCGTGGGGGACGGCGATCTGGTCCAACGCCGCCCACAGCGCCTCATCGTGCGGTTCCGGATCAACGCCTTCCGCCTTCGACGTTGCCTGATGCCGGTGGACGGCCAGCGCGAGCCGGGACAGCGCCGCCCGGGCGCTCTGGTTGTCGCGCGGAAACTGCTGTGCGTTCCGTTCGATCCTGGCTTCCCGGTTCCGCTGCTTGGCGACCATCAGGCGGGCCTCCAGCACCCGCTTCCACGCCAGCGCCCGGCCACGCCAGACCTTGTGCTCGGCCTCAGCGTCGAACCACTCCCGCCTGCCGTCCTGCCCGCGCTGGTAGCACTCTTGCCGGAACGCTTCCAGCTCGGCGGCGCGGGTGGTCAGCAGGTTGTCGGTCTCCCGGACCATCTCGACCAGCATGGTGTAGGTCCGCTCGATCACCGCAGGGTCGTGCAGCGCCTCCCACACGGTCCCATCCGGATCGGACCGCCTCGACAGATGCCGGCTGACAACCTCTCGGAACTCCCCGTCGTCGAGTCCGAGCGGTGCCTCCGGGTCCAACACCGCCATCATGGGCGCCTCCCTGCGCTCCGGCCAGGCAGCCTCTCGGGACGCTCCTGCCTGGCCCGGCTTGTATGTGCGGATCAGAGTGTCTACGGCACTCGGGACAGTTCTGTTCCCGGCACCTCTGCGACGTTGCAACCAGCCAGCCGCATGCCCTACAACGCCTCTCGATAGTGCTCGCCGGTACGTCAGGGTCACCGCCGCTGCCGCTGCGGACGAAGTCGCCATCCGCGCCAGCCTCGGGACCGGGTCACCGCGGCGGCCGGCCCTTCATCGGCTGGCAGCACGATGAGGTCGCGGACATCGCTGCGCTCGCCCGGCAAGCAGGCCACTCGGCCCCGAGGTTCGGCTCGGGCCCATCGGACCGTCCGGCGCTTCGCGGGCGCCGGGGGCCACGGCGCTCCAAGTGGAGCACCCCGGGATTCCAAGGGCGGGACGATACTCGGCAGCAAGCGCCGGCCTCGGCTGTTGAAGCGGCTGTCCGAGACCGTGAAGAGCAGCCGGAGCCGTAAAGCCTGGTCAGGCTGGTCGGCCACATACTGGAGCCGATAGTGGCGCATGAACCAGTTCGCCGGTGTCCATGGCTCAGCCCGCACAGCGAAGAAGAGAACCCTATGGTCGGGAGGCAGGCCAACCGTGTCGTTGCCGGCATGGCGAGGCTCAACCGCCGGCGCATCGCACTGGCGCACGTCGAAGCAGTCTGGGGCCACGAAGTTGATGAGCGCGTCGCGGCCTGCCTTGTCGCCGGTGTTCAGGATCGCGGCTTCCACGAGCAAGGGCTGCCCCGGCCTGATCTCGGGCACCTCGACCGGCGGCCAGATGGCCAGTTGTGCCGGGTCACCGTCCGGGGAGAGTCTCCACTGGAACTTGATCTCCGGCCGGCGCCGCAGCTCCGCCGCCCACCCCAGGAACACGACGATCGCGGTGACAGCCGCAACGGCGGTGACGGCGTACAGAAGCCAGTCCCACACGTCCCGCTCGACCATCACGATTGTGGCCATAGGCCGCATTATGCCCCACAGGGCAAGCGGAGGACGGCGGCGAGTCAGGCCCTGGGCCCGCTGACTACCTCCGTGTTCGAGAGGTGGACCCGGAATGCTCGGCTCCACGCTCGCCAGATGGCGCGACCTGGGCAACCGGGACGACCCAGTCCTTCCAGGTCCCATCGGGGGCGGAGTCGAGCTGGCAGCGGCCTTGCCGGGTCATGAGGTGGACCTGCGGCTAGCCGTCGACCCCCGGACATGCGTGGTCTCAATTGCGCTGGTCGCGCCGCTCATGCCGGACCTCTCAGGAGAGGTCCAGTTGACCGGTGTGGAAGTTTAGAATTGTGTAACGTTCTGATGCACCGCCCCCCAAGGAGACCGCCGCCGTGACCGACAGCCCCTCCGCTTCAGGCCAGCACTCGCCGCCCGAGATCGACACCAGCGTGCCGCACTCCGCCCGAGTCTGGAACTACTGGCTGGGCGGCAAGGACTACTTCCCCGCCGACCAAGCAGCCGGCGACCAGTTCCGCGAGGTCTTCCCCGAAATCGTCGACGCCGCCCGCACCTCCCGGGCGTTTCTGGTCCGCGCCGTGCGCTACCTGGCCGGCGAGGCGGGCATCCGCCAGTTCCTGGACATCGGCACCGGCCTGCCCACCGCCAACAACACCCACCAGGTCGCCCAACGGGTGGCGCCAGAGTCCCGCATCGTCTACGTCGACAACGACCCGCTGGTGCTGGTCCACGCCCGCGCCCTGCTCACCAGCACCCCGCAGGGTGTGACCGACTACGTCGACGCCGATCTCGGCGACCCCGACACGATCCTGGAGGCTGCGGCCAAGACGCTGGACTTCACCCAGCCGGTCGCGCTGATGCTGCTGGGGATCCTGGGGCACGTCAGCGACTACCAGGAGGCGCGGTCGATCGTGCGGCGGCTGCTGGCTGCCCTGCCGTCGGGCAGCTACCTGGCGCTGGACGACGGCACCAACGTCGTCAACAAGGCGCTGGTGGATGAGGCCCAGCGAGCCTACAACCAGAGCGGCGCGGTCCCGTACCACCCCCGCAGCCCCGAGCAGATCGCCGGCTTCTTCGACGGTCTGGAGCTCTTGGAGCCCGGCGTGGTGTCGTGTCCACGGTGGCGGCCCGATCCCGCCGAGAGCAACGGCGGCCTCCCCGCCGAGGTGGACATGTTCGGTGGCGTGGGACGTAAGCCGTAACGGCGATGTCCCACATGAGGGTGCCGCGGCGTTCACGGATGACCTGCACCACGAGCCCCAACGGCTGAGCGTCCAGGCGCGGAACTCGCGGGATGGTCGCAGCAGCCCTGCGCCCAGGGTCGCGGCGGAGTTGCTCAACAGTCTCCGACAGCCGCTTGGCGGGTGCCGCACGGCGACACCTCCGCCCAGCCAATCAGCGAGTCGAACAGGGTGGGCTGGCTCACCGTCAGTCGCGGACCTCGCCGGTCGGGGGTTCTGCCGCCCCGCAGCTCCAGCACGGCCGCCACTCCTGTCCGTTTGAGCCCGGCCGGCTGAGCCGCCAGGCGATGCAGCCGTCGGCGCCGCAGCGCTGCTGCCTGATGTCGATCATGCGCGGTACCTCCTGGTGGCTGGCTGGCCGGTCGATCCTTGCGCGGAGGCGGATCAGACGCGGATGCGCCCACTCCCGGTCGACCCACCAGCCGGCCTGCTTGAAGCAGTAGCCAGGATTGGACGACCGGACCTTGGTCGTGTCGATCCAGGTGAGCCACCCATCTGCTGGCCGGTCGCTCCACCGCTCAGCCGTGAGCGCCATTGCGGCCTTGATCAGCTCCGACGACAGGCCAGCGCCCTCGTTGCGGAAGATCGAGCACCGCCAGGCGTCCAGGCCATCGAGGGCGAGGTCCGCACGTGGCCAGTGGGTCAACCACACCGCGCGCTCGCACGGCGTAACGAGAACGACGAGCCGGCCGGGTGGCCCGACCTGGCCGCTGCCTGGCCGTTGCCGGGAGTAGTGCCTGTCGGCGAGCGCGCACGCCGCCGGGTCGGCCTTGCTGCGTACCTGCCAGGTGCCAACTTCGAAGCCCGGGATCACCAGCGCCGTCATGCTGGCTCCTCGAAGGTGAGCTGCCGGTGCCGGGCCTGGTCGAGTGCCGCCGCGGCGGCGGGGTTGAACCACAGAGCCTCGGTAGCCGGGCTGGCGTTGTCGGTAACGGCCCGGCACTCGACCTTGGCCCAGTCGTCGTACAACTCCTCGTAGAGCACGCCGGGGTAGCTGGAGAGCGCAACCATCTGCGGATAGTCGTGCAGCACCTCGGCCAACTCGCGGTGATCCGCCTCGGTCATCTCGTGGCTATAGCGGTCCCACTGGGCAGACCGTGTGCTGAGCGGATAGGGCGGGTCGACGTAGAGCAGCGTACCGGGCCGGTCGTAGCGCTGAATGACCGAGAGGGCGGGCTCACATTCGAGCTGGACGTGCTTGAGGCGCCGTGCGACCGCCCAGAGGTGGTCGATGTCGGAGAACTCGTCGGTGACGCTCCCCCTGCGGTTGTCCTCGACCTCGCGGCGCCACCCGGATCGGGTCGCTCGTGACGCTCCGCCAGCGCGGCCCTGGCCAGCGCAGACATAGAAACGGCGTGCATCTTCGACTGGGTCATCCACTTGCTCGCGAGCGTTCAGGTACTCGGCGTGCGCGTAGGGCGTGAGATCGATCAGGCGAATCAGCGCGTCCGGCTGGTCACGGAGCACCTTGAAGAAGTTGACCGCCCGCCCCATGAGGTCGTTGTAGGCCTCGATCTTCGAGGGGGCCTTGCGCAAGAGCACGCTCGCGGCACCACCGTAAGGCTCGCAGTACACCATGTGCGGTGGGAAGTGGGTGATGATCCACGGCGCGAGGCGCCACTTCCCACCAAACCACCTGAGTGCTGGCCGGGTGATCGGCTCGGCGGCCATCACGCCGCACCTCGCCGCCGGGTCGTCGTGCCACCGCTCTCGGCCTTGTGGAACCGCTCCGGGAACAGCGACTTCTCCAGCAGGAACAGGCTCCACACCGGATGCCCGTCGGCGTGCCAGTACGGCTCGATGCGCTCGGCGGCGCGGTGGACCTCAGGCTCGGGGACGCCGAGGTGGCGGGCGCACACCTCCAGCGTCGCGGCGACCGGCCTGGCGAGATCCTTGCGGTGCTGCTTCCAGGTCCGAGCGCTCATCGGCCACCCCAGATGGTGTCGTGGCTGGTCATGCGGCGATCTCCAGGGCGAGCTGGTGGTGGCCGAGCGACCGGCGGACGACCCGCTCGCGCCACGCCAGCGCGTAGACGAGGCAGTTGGCACAGTTCTTGTGCCGATGGCCTGGTAGCGCCGGCTCCCGCCGGGCGGCGTAGCTCCATGCAAGCGAGTCCGCGCTTTCGAGCGCCCACCCGTAGCGGCCAAGCCCGGCGGTCTTCACCCCGAACCCGTGCAGGCGAAGGCCCTGACCGGCCAGCGTGGTGACGATGCGGTCGATCTCGCTGGTCGCCTGCCGACGGCACACAGAGCCGAGGCCGACCAGCGGCTCGGCGGCCAGGTCGATACCGGCCTGGTCGTAGGCGTCGACATGACGGCTGTGTGTTGACCGGACTAACAAAGCCGGCTCGGGTTGCTTTTCCCCCAGCTCCGCCTGGTTGGATACGGCGCCATGTCCAAGGAAGAGGGCGTTCCGGCAGCCCGCGAGGTGACTGCGCTCCAGGTGGCACGAGTCGGCCGGGTGAAGCCCGGTCCGGACCCGTCGCTGCCCTGGCAGATCGTCGACGAGCACGGCAACGAGGTGCTGGAGGTCAGCGACTACCTGCGCCACCTCACCGCTGGCGACTTCAGCCCCGCCAGCGTCAAGTCCTACGAGCAGGCGCTGCTGCGCTGGCTGCGCTTCCTGCGGGCGATCGAGGTCGCCTGGGATCGAGCCGACCGGGTCGAGGTGCGCGATTTCGTGTTGTGGATGCGGACGACGGTCAAGCCGGCGCGTCGCCGCCGGCCCGGGGGGCCGGTGCCGGGCAGTGTCAATCGGCGCACCGGCAAGCGCCACCTCGGGGCGGGCTTCGCGCCGGCGACGATCAACCACAACCTGGCCGTTGTTAGCGCCTTCTACGATTACCAGCTCGACCAGGGTCGCGGGCCGCTGCGCAACCCGGTCCCGGCACGCTCCAGCCCCACTGGCGACCGGCCGAACGCCCACCGCAGCCCGTTGGAGCCGTTCCGTCCGCTGCGGCGAGCGGCCTACCGGCAGCGCGTGCCACGCACCGAGCCCCGAGCGATCCCCGACGGCCTGTTCGACGAGCTGTTCCAGGCGATGGGCTCTGACCGCGACCGGGCGATCCTGGCGTTTTATGTGTCGACCGGTGCCCGCCCGGCCGAGCTGCTCGGCCTGCACGGCGGGCAGGTGGACTACGGCGAGCAGCTCATCGCGGTGACCCGCAAGGGCACCCGTGCGCTGCAGTGGCTGCCGGCCTCGCCGGATGCGTTCGTGTGGCTGCGGCTCTACCAGCAGCGCCTGCCACGCGACCTCGTGCAGGCCAACCAGCCGGTGTGGTGGACGCTGCGGCGACCCTGGCGGCCGCTGAACTACGAGGCGATGCGGGCGGTGCTGCGGCGCGCCAACCAGCAGCTTGAGACCAACTGGGCCTTGCATGACTTGCGGCACACCTGCGCGATCCGCATGGCCAACGACCCCGCCATGCCGCTGGTCGACGTGCAGGTCGTGCTCGGCCACGTGCACCTTTCCACGACGCAGCGCTACCTCAAGCCCCGGCTTGAGCAGGTCGTGGCTCAGGTCCGCGAGCATCACCAACGCCGATCGGCACCGCCGGTGCCGGGCGTGGATGCCGGCGTCGGTGGCCTGGGCTATGACGACGGCGACCTGCGCGAGCTGTTCGGCTGGCAGTCGCGGCCCGGGCCAGAGGCTGAGCTGTGACGGCCTTGCTTGGCGGCGAACCCACCGCCGCGCCACCCCGGGCAGCATCGGCATCACCACCCACCTCCATGCCGACGCCGCCGGCCCCTGGCGGCGCGCCGGCGGCATGGGTGGAGACCCAGCTCGACCGGGTGACCCTGGCGGAGCTGGCCGGGCGGCTGCCGGTCGGCGCCCAAGATGCTGACAAGCGGGCGCTGCGCCGCTTCGCGACCGACCGGCTGTTGGGCTGGCTGGAGGGCTGGCCAGGGGCGAGCTGGCAGGAACGCTGGCAGGCCAGCGGCAGCGAGGCGCTGGGCAGATCGTGGGTCGAGGTGCCGGCGGCAGCCCTGCAGGCGCATACACCACGGCCTCCGAGCCTGCACGTGGCTCGCCGCGGCGTCATCGTGGGGATCAGCGCCCTGTTGTGCCTGCGGGTGCTGCGCCCCGGCTACGCCTGGCTGTTCGCCGCCCACTTCAACGAGACCTACGGCTGGGTCCGGCAGCTGACCGACCCGGAGTTCTTCGCCGAAGCGCTCGAGCGCTGCCGGGCGGCCGGGACCCGCGAACGCCATCAGCTTGACGCCATGCACCACCTCAGCCGTGTGACGCTGCACACCGGCCGCGGGCCCCGCCAGCTCACCCCCGCCGACCTGCTCGACTACCACGCCACCCTGCGCGCGCTCGGCCGGCAGGCCAACGTGCTCACGCTGACCTGGGACCTGCTGCGCGACCTTGCGGTCTTCCCGGCTGGCACCCCTGACCTGCGGGCTGCGCTGCGGCGTGGGCAGCGCAGCATCGCCGAGCTGGTCGACACCTACCAGCTCACCTGCCGGCCAGTCCGCGACGTGCTGGTGCGCTACCTCTCCGAGCGTGCCGCCAGCCTCGACTACAGCTCGCTGGCCAGCCTGGCCGGGCGTCTGGTCGGCGCGTTCTGGAAGGATCTGGAGGCTCACCATCCGGGCATCTGCTCGCTTGATCTCGCCCCCGAGGTCGCTGCCGCGTGGAAGCTGCGCGCCGCCCGCAAACGCCGCCCCGAAGTCAACGGCAAGGCCCGCACCGACCCCTACGGGGTGCTGTTTGCGGTCCGCGCCTTCTACCTGGACCTGGCCCAGTGGGCGCTGGAAGACCCCAGCTGGACGCCCTGGGCCGTGCCGTGCCCGGTCCGGCTGGACGACGTGCGTGGCAGCATGAAGCACAAGCGCCGCCGCACCGCCACGATGCACCAGCGCACCCGCACGCTCGCGCCGCTGCTGCCGCAGCTGGTAGCCAGCGTGGAGCACCGGCTCGGCCACCTCGAGCGGCTGGTCGCCGCCACGGCCGCCACCCCGGTCGGCGGCCGGTTCGAGGTCGACGGCGAATCCTTCGAGCGCATCCAGGCCGCAAGCGACCGCAAACGCGGCGGGCAGGCCGGCGCCGGCCATCTGCGGGCCCGACGCCTTGCCGACGACCAGCGGCTCGACCTCACCCGCGACGAGGACGAGGCGTTTTGGACCTGGGCGATCGTGGAGACCCTGCGGCACACCGGCATGCGGCTGGAAGAGCTGCTGGAGCTCACCCACTTCGCGCTGGTCACCCACACCCTGCCCGACACTGGAGAGGTCGTGCCGCTGCTGCAGGTCGCGCCGTCCAAGCAGGACGCCGAGCGGCTGCTGCTGGTCTCGCCAGAGCTGGCGCACGTACTCGCCCGGATCGTGCACCGCGTCCGCGCTGGCCGGCCCGACGTGCCGCTGGTGGCCCGCTACGACTACCACGAGCGCGTGACCGGCCCGCCGCTGCCGCACCTGTTCCAGCGCTGGCACGGCACCGAACTGCGGGTCATTTGCCCGGCCGTTGTGAAGCGCCTGCTCAACCTGGCGATCGAGCGGGCCGGGCTGCGCGGCCCTGACGGGCAGCCCTTGCGCTACACCCCGCACGACTTCCGCCGGATCTTCGCCACCGAGGCCGTTTCCGGCGGGCTGCCGGTCCATATCGCCGCCAAGGTCCTCGGCCACCAGGACCTCAACACCACGCAGGCGTACGCAGCCGTCTACCAAGACGATGTGCTGCGCCACTACCGGGCGTTCGTCAGCCGGCGCCGCGCGCAGCGGCCCAGCGAGGAGTACCGCCAGCCGACCACGGCCGAGTGGGCCGAGTTCGAACAGCACTTCACCAAGCGAAGGGTCGAGCTGGGCGCCTGCGCGCGCCCCTACGGCACCCCCTGTCGCCACGAGCACGCCTGCATCCGCTGTCCGATGCTGCACCCCGACCCGCTGCAGGAGCCGCGGCTGCTGGTGATCATCGCCAATCTCGAGGACCGCGTTCGCGAAGCAAGCCAGCGGGGCTGGCTCGGCGAGGTCGACGGGCTCCAGGCCAGCCTTGCCAGTGCCCACCAGAAGCTCGAGCAGATGCGCAGGCGCCTGGCCCAGCCACCCGTCGTGCCGCTTGGCACCCCGACGATTTGGCGGCCGCAACGATCGGCGCGGCGGTGAGTGCCCGCATGCGGTCGTGGCCGACCGGCAGGGTTGTGCGCTGCCCGGCGGGGCTTGCACCCAGCCGGCATCGTGATATCGTGATATCACTATGACGACAGAGCAGCCAGGCAAGACCAAGAACATGCTGCTGCGGCTCGACCCCGAGCTGGCTGAGCAGCTGCAGGCGGTCGCCCAGGTCGAGGGCCGCTCCATCTCCGAGGTCGCCCGCGAGGCCATCGCCGCCCTGGTCGAGCAGCGCCGCCGCGACCAGCGCTTCCTCAAGCTGCTGGACGACAACCTGGCGCGCCACCAGCGCCTGCTGCGGCTGCTGCGGGACGACCAGCCGTGATCCCTCTCCAGGTGGCCGACCTGGTCGTCATCGCCAGCCGGGCGCTGCAGGTCGACAGCGCCGCCGCGCTGGACCTGGTCGGCCTGCTGGACGTGGAGGCGGCCGAGGCCGCGCTGGCCGCCAGGCCACCCGAGCACGCCCGAGACGACCCCGCCAGCCACGCCGCTGTCCTGCTGCACGCCCTGATCCGCCACCGCCCGTTCCGGCGCGCCAACCAGCAGCTCGCGCTGCTGGCCACGCTGCAGTTCCTGGCCCTCAACGGCTGGCAGGCCGACCTGGACCCACCCCAGGCGGCCAAGGAGGTGCTTGCCGAGCTGGCCGCGGGCACGCTCGATCCGGCCGCCCTGGCGGCCTGGCTGGCACCCCGGCTGCGCCTCTGTGACGAGACCGATCCCTGCGCCAAGGAGGCAGCGATGCGACGTTGGCTGCCCGGCCGCAAGCGACCCGCCCGATCCAACGACCCGTTCGCGCGGTTCACCGAGCGGGCACGCCGAGCCACGGTCGCAGCCCAGGAGGAAGCCCGGCTGCTCAACCACAACTACCTCGGCACCGAGCACCTGCTGCTCGGGCTGCTGCGCGTGGGCGGCGTCGCCGCCAGGGCGTTGGCGTCGCTTGGCATCTCGCTGCAGGCCGTGCGCGCCCAGGTGGAGGAGATCATCGGCCGCGGGACGGTGGGACCGATCGGGCACATCCCGTCTACGCCCAGGGCCAAGAAGGTCATGGAGATCTCCCTGCGCGAGGCGCTGCGGCTGGGCCACAACTACCTCGGCACCGAGCACCTCCTGCTGGGCCTGAGCCGCGAGGGCGAGGGTGTCGCCGCGCAGGTGCTGGTCAAGCTCGGCGCTGACCACGCCCGGCTGCACCAGCAGGTGCTGCGCCTGCTGGACAGCACGCCAGGCTCGCGCGAGGAGCGCGAGCCAGCCAGCCCGGCTGGTCCGCTGCCCTCCTCGACAAGCACTACGCTCGGCCTCGGCGCCGAGTCCGGCCACTACGACGAGGACGGCAACCTGATTGCTCCGCTGCCTGCCGCCACCAGCGCTGCGGCTGGCCTTGCCTACTACGACCACCAGCTTGCCGACGTGCAGCGGGCAAAGGACGCCGCGATCGCCGCGCAGGACTTCGACACCGCCGCGGTGCTGCGCCTGGTCGAAAAGCAACTGCTGGACCGGCGGGCGCAGCAGGAGCAGGCGGAGCAGCTGTGGACGGCCGGCGCGGACCCCGACGCGGTGGCCGAGGAGGACCAGCGGCTGCACCTGGATGCCGGGCCAGAGGGTGTTCGACCCCTTCGCTTGGACGCGCTGGTCGAGGAGAACCAGCGGCTGCACCAGCAGGTCGAGCGTCTGCTGGGTCTGCTTCGCCAGCATGGCATCGAGCCAGACGGCGGCACGTCCCAGAGCACATGAACCGCCCGCAACCCGTGGCGCACGAAGTCGGCGAGCAGCCACCGTCGTAGTCCGGAGAAGGTAGTCGTC
>WNGB01002080.1_pt1 | contig 32596 bp, 27 predicted proteins | sample 5400681 | NCBI WGS metagenome assembly WNGB01 (sample SAMN13153367, study PRJNA577476) | soil metagenome | isolation source: 115 cm soil or saprolite under grassland replicate 2 | place: USA:California | collected 2016-06-15
CGCCCAGCACGCGCGTGTACACCCGCAGCACCGCGCGGCTCAGCCCGTGATTCCACGCCATCTGGTACCGCAGCCGATACGGCACCGTCAGCACCCACTGCCGCACCGGCACCCACGGCAGCACCGCGTCCACGAGGTGGGCGGCCCGCTCCGTCATCCGGCGACCACCGCAACTGGGACACCACGCCCGCCCTTTACACGAAGACGACACCAGCTGCTCGCGCGCGCAGCCCTCGCACCGAAACCGCGCCACGCCGTGCTCGGTCGCACGCACCGGCGGCCGTCCGGCCCCGCCCGCCCGTGTGCGTGATCGGGGTCAGGTCGTGCAATCCAACATCAACCGCCGGCCGCGGCAGCTCGACCGAGACGTGCAGGGCAGAAATGCGTGATCGCAAGACTTGACCCCGGGCTTATGATTGGCCTCCCATGAGGCGGTTGACCGGGCCCGTCGTTCTGCTCGCCCTCCTGATGGTCTCCGTCGGTGCCTCCGTGATGCCGGCGGCGGCGGCCGACCCGGCGCCGGCCGGGCAGGTGACCTGGGCGGTGCACTTCACGCTGGCCCCGCGCTGGCTGGATCCCGCCGAGAACGAGGGCACGATCACGCCCTTTCTGGTGCTCTACGCCGTGCACGACGCGCTCCTCAAGCCCATGCCCGCCGGGCCCAGCACGCCCTGCCTCGCCGAGTCGTGGACAGTGTCGCCGGACGGGCTCGTGTACGAGTTCCTGCTCCGGAACGGCGTCCGCTTCCACAACGGCGACACGATGACGGCCGACGACGTGAAGTTCTCGTTCGAGCGCTATCGCGGCGCCTTCGCGCAGGCGCTCAAGGACAAGGTGAAGGAGGTCCGGGTCGTCGATGCCCGGCGCATCCAGTTCCGCCTCAAGGAACCGTGGCCGGACTTCATCACGTTCTATGGCACCACGGCGACCAGCGCCGGCTGGATCGTGCCCCGCAAGTACCTCCAGGCCGTGGGCGAGGAGGGCTTCAAGAAGGCGCCGGTCGGCGCCGGTCCCTACCGGGTGGTCAGCTTCACGCCGGGCGTCGAGGTCAGCCTCGAGGCCTTCGAGAGCTACTGGCGCAAGGTCCCGCGCGTCAAGCGGCTCCTCTTCAAGAGCCTGCCCGACGAGACCACGCGCGCCGCGGCGCTCAAGCGGGGGGACGTGGACATCGCCTATTTCCTGAACGGGCCGATCGCCGAGGAGATCCGCCGGACACAAGGGCTCAAGCTCCTCGCCGTGCGCAGCAACGCGGTCTTCTTCCTGGACTTCCGCGATCAGTGGGACGCGGCTTCGCCCTGGCGCGACCCGCGCGTGCGGCTGGCCGCCAGCGTGGCCATCGACCGCCCCACGCTCAATGCCGCCGAGCAGCTGGGCTTCGCCGGGATGACGGGGAACGTGGTGCCGCGGGCCATGGAGTTCGCGCTGCCGATCGAGCCGGATCCCTATGACCCGGCCCGCGCGCGGCGCCTTCTCGCGGAGGCGGGCCATCCGCGCGGCTTCGACGGCGGCGACTTCACCATCGCGCCGCCGTACGAAGGGGCGGGGGAGGCGATCGCGAACTACCTGGCCGCGGTCGGCATCCGGATGAAGATCCGCACGATGGAGCGCGCGGCCTTCTTCTCGAGCTGGCGGGAGGGCAAGCTCAAGGGCGTGGTCTTCGGCGGCCTGGGCCCGGCCGGCAACGCGGCGACCCGTCTTCAGATCCTGGCGGTCAAGGGCGGGCCCTTCACGGCCGGCGTGCTCCCCGAGGTGCAGGACCTCTTCGAGCGGCAGGCGCGCGAGCTGGACCGGCGGAAGCGCGAGGAGCTCCTGCATCAGATGCAGCGCCTGCTGCACGACCGGACCGTGTTCGCGCCGATCTGGGAGAACGGGTTCATCCGCGGCGTGGGCCCGCGAGTCGACGAGCCGGGGCTCGCCCTGATCCCGTACTATCCGTACTCGGCCCCGTACGAGGACGTGCGACTGAAGCCGTGAACCCGCTCGAGCGAGGGTGAGGACATGGACTACACGCGAATCTCGGCCGACTGCCACATCGACATGCCGTGGATGCCGCCGGATCTGTTCACGGCCAACGCCTCGGCGGCGCTGCGCGACCGCATGCCGTACGTCACCGACGGGCCGGACGGCCCCTGCTGGACGTCGAAGAACGGCGCGTCGTTCGGGCTCGCGGGCGGAGTCGGGCCATCGGGGCAGAAGTACGTGCCGGGGCTGCACTACCGCGCGGATGCGATGGCCTCGACCGGGCTCTACGAGGACGGCAAGCGGGGCATCCGGAGGCCGACGGACCCGCATCTCCGCATCAAGGACATGGAGCGCGACGGCGTGCAGGCCGAGGTCATCTTCGGCATCCTGGGCGCGGCCACGCGGCTGGGCGACCACGAGGCGGCCGGCGAGATGTTCCGCATCTACAACGACTGGCTCGTGGACTTCTGCCGCCACTATCCCGAGCGGCACGTCGGCCTGGCCTGCCTGCCCTACGGCGACATCGCTGCCGCGGTGCGGGAGATCCATCGCGTGGCAAAGATGGGGCTGCGCGGCCTCGAGCTGTCGTGCTCGTGGGACATGGACCCGATGTGGCATCCCTCGTGGGAGCCGCTCTGGCAGGCGGTGAACGAGGTCGACCTGCCGCTGCACTTCCACACCTTCCCCACCATGCCGCCCAGCGTCCGGGAGAAGGCGACGGGCCTCACGAAGCGCGCGGCGCTCTTCACCAGCGTCTCGGGCTTCCAGATGAACCTCATCAACATCCTGGCGGCCGTGATCGGCAGCGCGGTGCTCGAGCGCTACCCGAATCTCCGCATCTCGTTCGGCGAGAGCGGCATCGGCTGGCTGCCCTATGCGCTCGACCGCATGGATTTCGAGTGGGAGGACCGCTTCCGGGATCTCGGCCTCACGATGAAGCCCAGCGACTACTGGAAGCGGCAGTGCAAGGCGACGTTCCAGTTCGACCGGATCGGCACCCAGATGGTGCACGAGATCGGCGAGGACACGCTGATGTGGGGGTCGGATTACCCGCACGGGGACGGCGTATGGCCGGAGTCGTCCAGGTACATCGAGGAGCAGTTCGGCCATCTGCCGCCCGCGACCGTGCGCAAGATCGTCTGCGAGAACGCGGGCAAGTTCTACGGCCTGATCAAGTAGCCAGCCCGAGTCAGGAGGCTCTTCGATGCGTTACGAGATGATCTCCGCCGACTGTCACATCGACCTCTGCTGGCTGCCGCCTGATCTCTTCACGGCCAATGCCTCGGCCGACATGCGCGAGCGCGTGCCCTACGTCACCGACGGGCTGAAGGGGAAAGTATGGACGACCAGCAGGGGCGCGAGCCTCGGGCACGCCTGCGGCATGGGCTCCGCCGGGCGCGAGTACGTGCCGGGACGGATCCACCGCGCTGACCGCATGGCGGAGACGGGGCTCTACGAGGACGGCAAGAAGGGGATACGCCGCCTCACCGAGCCGGAGCTGCGCCTGAAGGACCAGGACCGCGACGGCGTCCAGGGGGAGGTGCTCTATGGCATCCTGGGCGCCACGGGTCGGATGAACGATCCGGAGGCCACGGTGGAGGTCATGCGCATCTACAACGAATGGCTCGCGGACTTCTGCTCGACGCATCCCGAGCGCTTCGCGGGCCTGGCCTCGATCCCGAACAACCCGATCGACGCCGCCATCGCGGAGGTCGAGCGCGTCGCCAAGCGCGGCGCCGTCCGCGGGCTCGACATCGCGAACTCGCCCGACCTCAAGCCGCTGTGGGACCCGCACTGGAACCCGTTGTGGGACGCGATCGACAATTCGGGCCTGCCGCTGCACTTCCACACGATCGGCACCCGCCTGCCCGAGGGCCTCCAGAAGCTGGTCTTCATGGGCTCCGATCTCACGCGCGCGGGCGCCGACGTGACGGCGGAGGACAAGCGCCTGGCGCGCATGGCCTTCGCGACCCACATCACCGGCTTCCAGATGAACATGGCGCAGATCCTGATGTCGATGATCTACGGCGGCGTGATGGAGCGCTATCCGCGGATCCGGATGGTGCTCGGCGAGGCCGGCATCGGCTGGATTCCGTACGTTCTCTGGCGCATGGACGGGGAGTGGGAGGACCAGTTCAAGGATCTCTCGCTCACCATGCCGCCCAGCGAGTACTGGCGGCGCCAGTGCTTCGCGACCTACCAGACGGACCCGGTCGGCCTCAAGCTCCTGGACGAGCTGGGCGCCGGCAATATCATGTGGGGCTCGGACTTCCCGCACCCGGACGGCATCTGGCCCGACTCGCGCGAGTACATCGCGCGCGAGATGGCGCACCTACCGGCCGACGCGCGCCGCAAGATCATCTGCGAGAACGCCGCGCGCCTCTACCACTTCGCGGCGTAGGTCGTCGGCCCAGCGTGAGGCGCACATGAAGATCCTCTTCTGCCCCAACCTGATCGTCTCCGCCCTCGGCGCGGCGGATCGCGCGGCCATCCTCGATGCGGCGGGCCCGAGCTCTCGCATCGTCGAGGTCACGGATGCCGCCGGCCAGAAGCGCGAGCTGCCCGACACCGACGTCATCTTCGGGCGCGTGCACCCCGACCACTTCTCGCTCGCCACGCGGCTCGGCTACTACCACGCCATCGGCGCGGGCGTGGACAGCATCCTCACCCCCGAGCTCGTGAACAGCGACGTGCCGCTGGCCAGCGAGAAGGGCGACGTGGGCGTCCACCTGTCCGAGCACGCCTTCGCGCTCCTCCTGGGGCTCACGCGCGGGGTGCACACGGCGCTCCGCACGCCGGACTACGGCCTGCGCGAGCCTATCCGCGTCCATCAGCGGGAGCTCTTCGAGCAGACCATGGGCGTCGTGGGTTTCGGGGGCACGGGCCGTGCCGTCGCGAGGCGGGCGGTGGCCTTCGGCATGCGCGTGCTCGGCGTGGACATCGAGCGTGTCGAGCCGGAGCCGGGGGTCGAGGCCATCTGGGGCGCGGACCGCCTGGCCGATCTCCTGCGCGCCTCCGACGTGGTGGTGATCGCCCTGCCGCTGACCAAGGCGACGCACCACCTCTTCACGCGCGAGCGCTTCGCCCAGATGCAGCGGCACGCCATCCTGATCAACGTCACGCGCGGCGAGATCGTCCGCGGCGAGGATCTGCTGGCGGCGCTCGACGAGGAGGTCATCTGGGGCGCCGGGCTCGACGTGACCGATCCCGAGCCGCTGCCCGCGGGCCATCCGCTGTGGCGGCACCCGCGGGCCATCGTCACGCCGCACACGGCGGGCGGATCGCCCCGCCGCGCGGGCCGGGTGATCGCGACCTTCTGCGAGAACCTGCGGCGGCTCCGCAATGGCCGGCCGCTCCTCGCGCTGATCGACAAGCAGAAGGGCTACTAGGCTAGCCCGTCTTCACCCAGATGCCGGGAGAGCCCGGCGCGTGGCGCATGTGTGGCCGGATCCGCTGCGTCACCGGTGAGGCGTCCCGCTGGGCCAGCCATGCGGCGCTCTCGGACACCCGGGGATGCTCGAACTCGTAGAGCGTGAGGTAGGTCGGCGTGCCGGTCACGGCCCGGTAGCGCCGGCCACGGATCACGCCCGGGACCGTCTCGTAGTTGGGCACGTAGATGGTGTTGTACCAGGCGTTGAACTCGTCGTCGACCTCGGGCGGCACGTCCATCCGCCCGATCTGCAGCGCCGGCGCCATGTTGCTCCGCGCCGCCTCGGCCGTCAGCGTCTTCGGATGGATCATGGTGTAGACGTTGCGGATGTAGGTCGTGGCGATGACCTCGGGTGAGCAGCGCCTGGTCCACTCCGTAGGGTGCCTCTGGACGCGGGTGTAGGCCGGGCTCTCGAGCACCGCGACGTCGTCCAGCTCGTAGCAGGCGAGGTGCTTCGGCCCGCCCTTGACCGCTTCATAGCGGGCCCCGCTCAGGAAGCCCGGCACGGCGAGCCGCTCCGCCAGGTGCTCCTCGTTGTACCAGCGGTTGAACTCGTCTTCCTTGTCGGCCGGGACGTCCGCCCAGACCATCAGGAGCCCGGTGCCCTTCCTCGTGGTCGTCATGTGGCGCTAGCGGATCTGCTTGTGCACGAACTCGATGATCTTGTCCCTCGCCTGACCGGCGGCGGGCGAGGTCGGGTTCCGCGTGATGAACGCCTGCCCCTCGCCCTCGTAGAGCTCCAGGTCGACCTGGCCGCCCGCCTTGCGATAGGCGGCGACGAAGCGGTCGAGATCGGGGCGAGGATGCGCCGCGTCCTTCGTGCCCTGGAGATAGAGCACGGGAGGCATCTCGACCCGCTCGCCTCGCTCGAGGGCCAGGACGGGATTGCCCTCGCCCATGGCCTCCTCGGTCCGCCAGTATCGATCGTGCGCCGGCAGCACCTGGTCCACCACGTCCGGGTACGGGGCGCCGCCCGCCTTCAGCTTCTTGGCATAGTGGTAGCGCGCGAGAGGGTCGATGACGGGCCAGCACAGGACGACGCACCGGACGCTCGCGTCGACCGGGGCGGCGCCGGCGGGCAGGGCAATGGCCGAATAGCGCGGATCGTTCGGCCTCATCGCGCTCAGCATCCCTTGGTGCGCGCCGCTCGAGATTCCCAGGACGCCGACCATGTCCGGACGACTGCCCAGCTCGGCGGCGCGGGCCTTGAGCCACCGGATCGCGTAGTTGATGTCGGCCATCGAGGCCGGGTAGCCCGCGTCCGGCGGCATGCGGAAATCGAGCGCCGCCACCACGACGCCGCTCTTCGCCAGGGGCTCGTTGAGCGCGGTGTCGCTCGTCCGGTCGCCGCGGCACCAGGCGCCGCCGTGGAGCTCGACGATCAGCGGGAAGGGTCCCGCGCCGCGCGGCTTGAAGAGCCGGGCCAGGAGCGGCCTGTCCCCGTGGCGGACATACTCGACGTCCTCGACATCGAGCGCGGAAGTCACCGTTGCGTCGACGGCCATGGTCGCCTCCCAGATCGTGCTGGATCACTGCGCTGGATCTCGCCCGCTCAGCATCCCTCAGCCCTCCGGGGAGAGGGCATTGATCCTGATTCATCCCTCGCCCCTCTGGGGAGAGGGTAGGGTGAGGGGCCTTCGCTCGGTGACGTGAACGGTAGTAGGTGTGGGGAGTGGAGTCAAGCCCGCTCCCGCCTGGGTACTGGGGGCCTGTGCTAGGATCGCCCTGTCATGCGGCTGACCGATCGCGAGCGACGGATGCGGGACGGCGAGCTCGGGGAGCCCGCCCGCCTGGCCATCCGGCAGCAGATCGCCGTCGGGGAATTCTTCGCGGCCGAGCGCCTCGTCCCGGTCACGAACGTCCACATGATGGGCGACATGGAGGTCATGGGAGAGGCGGGCTTCGCCTTCATCGACTCGCTGCTGCGACAGGGCGCGCGCTTCACCGTGCCCGTCACCACGAACGCGCGCTGCGTGGACTTCGAGCGCGCGACGGTCGTGCGGCAGCGGCCCGAGCTGGTCGCCCGGGAGGCCCAGCTCGTCGCGAGCCTGCGGGCGCTCGGTGTCATGCAGGTCGACACGTGCATCAACTATCAGACCGTCTACCAACCGCAGCTCGGCGAGCACCTCGCCTGGGGCGACACGGGCACGGTGATCTGGGCGAACTCGGTCGCCGGCGCGCGGAGCAATTACGAGGCTGGCCCCGCCGCGCTGGCCGCGGGCCTGACCGGCGTGACGCCGGGCTACGGCTATCATCTGGACGACCAGCGGGTAGGCACCGCGCGCTTCGAGGTTCGCTGCGAGCTCGACGATTACGCCGACTGGGGCGCCCTCGGCGGCATCATCGGGCGCCGCACGCTCGACTACTGGCAGGTCCCCGTGATCACGGGAATCCGCCGGCCGCCCGGGGGCGACCAGCTGAAGCACTTCGGCGCGGCGCTGGCCTCGTACGGCTCGTGCGCCATGTACCACATGGTGGGCGTGACGCCGGAGGCGCGTGACGAGGCCGAGGCTTTCCGGGGGCGGGCGCCGTCGGCCACGCACGTGATCGATGGCGCGGCGCTCTCGGCCTTCTACGAGACCTATCCGGCCGACCGGCCGGACGTGGACGTGGTGATCTTCTCCGGGCCCCAGCTGTCCCTCCTCGAGCTGCGGCGGATCGCCGAGCTGCTGGACGGCCGCCGGATACATGCCGGCACGGCGCTCCTCGTGACGACGAACTTCTCCAATCGCGAGCAGGCTGCCCGGCTGGGCTACGTCGCGAGCATCGAGGCCGCCGGCGGACAGGTGCTCTCGGGCGTGTGCTGGTACATCATGGAGCCCGCCCGGATGGCCGCGGCCTTTGGATGGCGAAACGTGCTCACCAACTCGGCGAAGGTCGCGAACATCATCGGCGGCTACCGGCTGCACCCCATCCTCCGCCCGACCGCCGAGTGCATCGAGGCGGCGGTCACGGGGCGCCTGTCTGGCGCGGCACGATGACGGCCGTCCTGCAGGCGCCGCCCGGGTTCGGGCCCGACGTGGAAGGGGAGCTCGTGCTGTCGCGGGATTCGTTCAGCATCCGCTACGACATGGACCGGGAGACCGGCGTCATCTCGCGGAAGGGTCATGCGCTGGAAGGGGTATCGCTCGCGGGGAAGATCGTCTACTTTCCCACCGTGCAGGGCGGCGTCGCGGCCGGGTGGGCCTTCTTGGCCCTGGCCAAGCGAGACGTGGCACCGCTGGGCGTGCTCTTCGGCAAGACCAACCCCGTGATGATCCAGGGCCTCGTCCTGGCGGGGATTCCCGCGATGCACCGCGTGACGCCGGATCCGTTCGGCGTGCTGCGCACGGGCGACCGGGTGCGGATGTCGCCGTCGCGCGGCGTCGTCGAGCTCCTGACATGAGGCGACCATGACACGACTCGCGCCGGCCTTCCTGTCGCTCCTTCTCCTCGCCGCGCCGCCTCCCGCGGCGCGCGCGGAGGTGACCACCGTCAACATCTCCCACCATCCGGGGATCGGCTATCTCACGGGGCCGATCATGGACCACGAGAAGCTCGTCGAGAAGCACGCGGAGAAGCTGGGGCTCGGCCGCGTCACCACGACCTATCGGATCAGCGGCGGCGCGACCCAGTCGATCGAGCTGGTGGTCTCCGGCACGGTGGACTTCGCCATCGCCGGTCTCACGCCGGTCATCATCGCGTGGTCGAAGACGCGCGGCGAGGTGCTGGGCGTGGCGGCGGCGAACACGGCCGACCTCGTGCTGGTGACCAATCAGGCGCGCATCAAGTCGATCAAGGACTTCACGCCGCAGGACCGCATCGCCGTGCCCGCGGTGAAGACGTCGATGCAGGCGGTGGCGCTCGCCATGGCGGCGGAGAAGGCCTTCGGCGATCCCAAGAAGCTCGACGCGATCACGGTGTCGATGCAGCACCCCGACGCCGTGAACGCGCTCCTGTCCCGGCGGACGGAGATCACCGCGCACTTCGCGAGCCCGCCCTTCTTCGCGGCGGAGCTGAAGGAGCCGGGCTTTCACAAGATCACCACGATGGAGGAGATCGTGGGAAGCCCGGTCTCGATCGCGGCGGCGCTGGCGCGCGTGAGGTTTCGCAAGGAGAACCCGAAGGTCTTCCAGGCGGTGTTCAACGCGATCGCGGAGGCCAACCAGTTCATCACGAAGAACCCGCGGCGGGCGGCGGAGATCTACGTGGCGACGGCGAAGTCGAAGGTGCCGCTCGAGGAGCTCGAGCGGCAGATCACCAAGGAGAACGTCTACACCACCACGCCGTCGGGCGTGATGAAGTTCGCCGAGTTCATGCACCGCACGGGACAGATCCCCCAGAAGCCGTCGTCGTGGAAGGAGATCTTCTTCGACGTCGCGCACGGCCTGCCGGGCAGCTGATGCCGATCAAGACAGATCCGGCATTCGTCGGCCGGGCCTGGATCACGCCCGACTCGCCGGTGGTGGCGGGGTCGTGGGGCACGTGGACCTTCACCTATGAGGTGGGGGCTTACGGCTACGACGAGCGGGCGCGGCTCAAGATCGCCTCGCGCTTCGCGTCGGACTGGGGCAAGCCGCAGTTCACCGATCCGACGGCGGCCGAGTACACGACGGTGCGGTTGGAGACGACGTGCGAGACCGCCGTGGCAAGCCTCGGCTTCGAGCCGCGGGGCCAGGTACGGCCGTGGTTCAAGTGCCTGGTCGCCTCGGTGGCCGACGGCTCGCTCTATCCCGGCGACCGCATCCACATCACCGTCGGCGACAGGAGCGGCGGCGGCCCCGGCTCGCGGGCGCAGACCTTCCGCGAGCGCGGGTGCGAGTTTCGCATCTTCGTCGACCCATTCGGCACCGAGCTGTACGCGCACCTGGACGCCTCCCCGACGATCGACGTGGTGGGCGGCGCCTTCCATCGTCTCGTCGCCCTCGCCCCGACCACGGTGCGCCCGGGGGCGCCCTTCGATGCCCTCGTCAAGGCGGAGGACATGTGGGGCAACCCCTGCGAGCGCTTCGACGGCCGAGTGACGCTCGACGCCGTCGGTGTCGCGGTCGAAGGGCTGCCGGCGTCCGTCGTCTTCGAGAGCGGGACGGTCGCGGTGGCGCGGCTCGCGGGCCTGCGCCTGGCGAGGGCCGGCGACGAGGCGCGACTGGGCGCGCGGCACGGCGAGGCGCGCGTGGAGTCGAACGTGATTCGCGCGCTCCTGCCGGGCGAGCGCAAGTCGTGGTGGGGCGACCTCCACGGGCAGACGCGCGCGACCGTGGGCACCGGCACCATCGACGAGTACTTCGCCTTCGGCCGCGACGTGGCGCTGCTCGACATGATGTCGCACCAGGCCAACGACTTCCAGGTGACCGAGGAGGAGTGGCGGCGGCTCAAGGGCGAGATCGAGCGCTACCACGAGGACGGGCGTTGCGTGATCTTCGTCGGCTACGAGTGGTCCGGCATGACGCCGGGCGGCGGCGATCGCAACGTGATGTATCGCGGCGACATCGCCTCGCTGCATCGCTCGTCGCACGCCGAGGTGGACGACATGGCCGATGCCGCCACCGACTGCTTTCCCGTCACCCTGCTGTTCGACCAGTTCCGCGGCCGCGAGGACGTGCTCCTCGTGCCCCACATCGGCGGCCGCTACGCCGACATCGTCGGGTTTCACGACCCGCGTCTCGAGCCCGTGGTCGAGATCTACTCGGACTGGGGGCGCTTCGAGTGGCTCCTGCACGACGCGCTGGCCCAGGGCTACAAGGTCGGCGTGGTCTGCAACTCCGACGGCCACAAGGGCCGCCCGGGCGCGAGCCATCCCGGCGCGTCGACGTTCGGCGCCTACGGCGGGCTCACGTGCGTGCTGACGGACTCGCTCACGCGGGAGGCCGTCTTCGAAGCCATCCGCGCGCGGCGCTGCTACGGCGTCACCGCCGCCCAGCGCATTCACGTGGAGCTGACGGTCAACGGCCTGCCCATGGGTGCCGAGGGGCAGGCGGGCGCAGAGGTGGTTGTGGCCGGGCGCGTGGCGGGCACGGGTCCCGTCGAGCGGGTGGACGTCTTTCGCGGTCTCACCCTCGTGCGAACGATCTCGCCGTACACCGCGGGCTCGTTCGCCGGATCGACCCGCTACCGCGTGGCCTGGGCCGGCTCGCGCGTGCGTGGCCGCGATCGCCTCACGACGTGGGACGGCTCGCTGGAGCTGTCGGCGGGCCGGATCGCCGGCGCCGTGCCGTTCGCGATGGAGAACCCGGAGAAGGGCGTCCGCCTCGCGGGCGACCGCCGCGTGGAGTGGATCTCGAACACCACCGGCGACGACGACGGCGTGGACCTCACTCTGGATGCGCCGCCCGACGCGGTCCTGCGGTTCCGCACCCCCGTGATCAATCTCGACGTCCGGCTCGCCGACCTGGCCGACGGCGGCACGCGGACATTTCCGGCGGGCGGCGTCGACCTGCGCGCCTTCATGCGGCGGCTGCCCGCCCGCGATGAGGGCCGCGAGCTCGCGATCTCCCACCGTGAGACGCCGCCGCCCGGCCCGCACGCGTACTGGATCAGGGTGACGCAAGAGGATGGCGCCCAGGCCTGGACAAGTCCTGTGTACCTGGAGTAGGAACGACATCGCGGGACTCATCGAGTCCGGTACAGCGCTCTGGCCAGAACCACGACGACTGTGGAGGAGATCATGGTGACGTCTCACGAGGGGCCACGGTGGGGTCGGCGGCGATTCATCCAGACGTCCGCGACGGCAGTGGGATTGAGCCTCGTCCCGCGGGCCCTCGGCGCGCAAGGGGCGCCGTGGGCTGCGCGGCCTCCGGGCAATCCCGCAGGCGTCACCTTCGTCGTCTGGCAGTACGGCAACATCTATCAGCAGATCGCGCAGCAGTTCGAGCGGGACTGGGGTGTCAAGGTGAACCAGATCATCGAGCCCAATGTGGAACCCCAGGTCGCCAAGCTCACGGCCATGTACGCGGCCGGCGATGCCGTCGACGTATCACAGTCCCCGATTCAGTACCTCGCCAGCTACATCGACCAGGGGATCGCCCTGCCGCTCGACGGGCTCCCCGGCCTGGATCAGTACGTCAAGGACTTCACCCCGTTTACCAGGGCGATCGCACAGCGCGATGGCAAGACGTGGGGCCTGCCGTACTTCTCGACGAGCTGGATGTTCATCTACAACGACGAGATGCTCGCCAAGGCCGGCTTCAAGGACAAGCCCTTTCGCAGCTACCCCGAGCTGATCGAGCAGGCGCGCAAGGCCAAGCGAGACGGCGTGGCGAAGTATCCGATCCTGTGGGTGGCCGGAGTCGGCTTCGAGCAGCTCCCCGCGACGTGGTTCAGCATGGCGTATAACCGCGGCGGCGTCATCTTCGACAAGCAGCTCAACCCCCAGCTCGGCGCGGGCTCCGTGGCGCGGGAGACCCTCAAGTGGTGGCAGGGAACCTTCAAGGAGGAGCTCGCCGACCCCAACTCCCTCAACGTGCGCTTCATCCCGGCCGTCAAGGCCTTCAACGCGGGTCAGCACATCTACCTCGGGACGCTCCATCACTATTACGTGAGCCTCGTGAATGACCAGGCCCAGTCGCCCATCGCGGGCAAGGGACGCGTGCTCGCGCTGCCGGGAGACGGCAAGACCATCGGCTATACGATGCTGTACATCATGTGCAGCACGACCAAGAACAAGGACTGGGCGTGGAAGCTCCTCCAGTACCTGGGCGGCCGGACCAAGAATGGCGAGTACACGCAGGCCAACCGGCTGGCCACGGATGCCATGCTCGGCAGCGGCTACCAGTCGGTCATGGGGAGCGAGCTTCTGAGAAAGGGCTGGGCCAAGTGGGGTGATGTCCCCACCATCCTCACCACCTGGAGCAAGGCGGCCAATTTCGCCGACGTCGTGCCGGCCGTGTATCAGCCCTGGTACCCGCGCTGGAGCGACGCCATGAACGTCGAGCTGACCGGTTGCTTGCAGGGGAGGATCACGGCGGACCAGGCCTGCGACAACATGGTCGCCGCGATTGTCAAGGCCAAGCGCGCCTGAGCCCGTGAGCGGGGACCGGGGGCGGCGGAAACGCCGACAAGCGTCCGGCGTCTGCGCGTGAACCGGCGCGAGCTGGGGGCCGGACCACTGGCACTCCTCATGAATACCCCGGCCGCCGTCTGTCTTCTCCTGGTCGTGGCGTATCCGGTCCTGTACGCCGGCTATCTGTCCCTCCACGAGGTGAGCATTCGCCAGCTTCGAACCGGCGAGTTCCCGTTCGCCGGCTGGGCCAACTTCGCCCGGCTCTTTCGCGACGACGTGTTCTGGCTCTCGCTCCGGCACACGGTCGTCTTCGTCGCCATCTCGGTCGTGCTGGAAGTGGTGATCGCCCTCGCCATCGCGCTCATCGTCAACGACGAACGGGTGGGGCTGTCGCGCGTCACGCGCGTCCTGCTCCTCATCCCGTGGGCGGTGCCCCCTGTCGTGAACGGGCTCCTCTGGTCATTCATCTTCAATGCCCAGTATGGCTATCTGAACCGCGCGCTCCACAAGCTCGGTCTCATCGACCACTACGTGAACTGGCTGGGACACCCGCGGACGGCGCTCTGTGCCGTCATCACGGCCTACGTCTGGCGCACCACGCCATTCAACGCGCTCCTCTATCACGCGGCCCTTCAGGGCATCCCGCGTGACTACTACGAGGCGGCCGAGGTGGACGGCTCCTCGGGCTGGTCGAGCTTCTGGAACATCACCTTGCCGCTCCTGCGCCCCGTCATCGCCGTGACGCTGATCCTTCGCACCACGTTCGCGTTCATGGTCTTCGACGAGATTCTGGCGATCACGCAGGGCGGCCCGGGCAACGATACCTGGGTCGCCGCCTGGTACACGTACAAGGTCGCCTTCCAGCCGCCGTTCAACGTGGCCCTCGGGGCGGCGTCGGCCTACGTGTTGACGCTCCTGCTCGGGGTGATCGCCATCGTGTACATCCGGGTGATCTCGCGCCGCGTCGAGTACGCCTGAGCCATGCGCCGCATCTCGTGGATCTCGCGAATCCTGCTCCACACCGCCAATGCGTTGGCGATCGGCTTCCTGGTGCTGCCGCTGCTCCCCGTGTTCCTCGGGAGCCTCCAGTCGGAGAAGGCGCTGCAGCAGGACGTGTTCGCGCTGCTCCCGCGCCAGCTCACCCTCGCGAACTTTCAGCTCATCCTCTCGGGGGGCACGCGCCGCGGTCCGATTTTCGAGCAGGTGTCCTATCTGCCGGCATCGATCGCGCGCTTCCCGTCGGCCTTCGTGAACAGCGTGATGGTGGGCCTGGCCGTCACCATCGCCACGCTCACGGTCGGCAGCCTGTCGGCCTACACGGTGGCCCGGCTGAACCTGCGATGGACGCGGGCCCTGATGCACGCCAGCCTGGCGACCCGCATGGTGCCGTTGATCGTCCTGACCGTGCCGCTCTACGTGCTCTTCCGGGGCTTCGGCTTGCTCAACTCGCTCAGCGGCATCGTGGTGGCCGAGGTGAGCTTCCTGATGCCCTATGCGGTCCTGATCCTCGCTCCGTACTTCGCCGCGCTTCCGGCGGAGCTCGAGGACGCCGCCCGGATCGACGGGTGCACTCGTTTCGGAGCGTTTCTTCGCATCGTCCTGCCCCTGTCGACGCCCGGGCTGGCCGCCTGCGGCGTGCTGATGTTCATCATCTCGTGGCACGAGCTTCTCATTCCGCTCGTCCTGGTGAGCAAGCTCGAGGCCATGACGCTTCCGGTCATCATGGCGGGGCTCGTGTCCGACTACTTCGTCTTCTTCTCGCTCATGATGTCGATCTGTCTGCTGGGCCTGCTGCCCACCGTGGTGCTCGTGCTGGTCCTCCAGAAGTACGTCGCGCGCGGCCTCGTGGCCGGCGCGCTCAAAGGGTAGACCGATGCGCTTCGGGCTGATCGGCTACGGCCTCTGGGGGCGGCACCATGCCCGCGCGATCGCGCGGGCCCCGGGCGCCGAGCTCGCAGGCATCGCGTGCCGGACGCAGCAGAGCGTCGAGGCCGCACGCCGCGATTTCCCCGGCGTCCCCGTGTACCTGGACTATCGTGAGCTGCTCGATCGCTCGAGCATCGACGCCGTGGACGTGGTCGTCCCGAACGACCTGCACGCGGAGATCGGTGTGGCCGCGCTCGAGCGTGGCAAGGACGTTCTGCTGGAGAAGCCGCTGGCCCCGACCCTCCCGGAATGCGACCGGCTCATCGATGCCGCCCGGCGGAGTGGACGGGTCCTCACGATTGGCCATGAGCTGCGACTGTCGGCCCAGTGGGGCCGGATCAAGACCGTCGTGGACGCCGGTGACATCGGGGAGCCCACGCGAGCGGTCGTCAACCTCTTCCGCTTCCCCTACCGGCCTGGTGCCGAGGGCTGGCGCTACCAGCCCGGGCGCGTGGGCTCGTGGGTCCTCGAGGAGCTGGTCCATCACGTCGATGTCCTCATGTGGTACTTCGAGCGCTGGGGCGATCCGATCGCGGTCTACGCCGTCGGTGCGGCCGGTAGCCGAGCGCCCGCGCTGGCCGAGAGCTTCTCTGCCGTGCTCCGTTTTCCCGAGCCGCTTCACGCCGTCCTGACCCAGACCGTCGCCGGTTTCGAGTACCACCTCGCCGTGGAGCTTGTCGGGACCGAGGGCGCCATCCGCACCTGGTGGTCGGGTGCCATCGATCGCACTCGCAGTCCGGCGCTCGAGCTCAAGGTCAAGCGTCGAGGCCAGAGCGAGGCCGAGACGCTGCCACTTGCGCCCTCAGGCGAGCTGTTCGAGCTCGAGGAGGAGCTGAACCAGACGGTGCGGGCCTTCGGGGCGCGGCGACCGCTCGTGTCCGCCCTGGAGGCGCGGAAGCGGATCGTCGTGTGCCTGGAAGCCGAGCGATCCGCGCGGGAGAGACGAGAGGTGGCCCTTCGGTGGCCCGGCCCCCAGGCCTGAGCGGCCTCGGCCCCGACGTGCTGCCGAGCGTCGTTACCGGCCGCGGAGCTGGGGATCGAGGACGTTCCGGAGACCGTCTCCGCACAGGTTGAAGGCCAGGACGGCGAGCATGATCGCCAGGCCTGGGAAGACGCTCATCCACGGCGCCGTCTCGAGATAGGTCCGGCCCTCGTTCAGCATCGTGCCCCACGAGGGGTCGGGTGGCTGCGTCCCGAGGCCGAGGTAGCTCAGCGAGGCCTCGGTGAGGATCGCGTAGGCCAGGCTCACCGAGGCCTGGACGATCAGCGGGGCGGCGATGTTCGGCAGGATGTGGCGAAAGACGACGCGCGCCGCGCCGGCGCCCAGTCCCAGCGCCGCGACCACGTGGTCCTTCGCGCGCTCGGCGATGACCGAACCACGCGCGACCCGGCTGAACAGGGGAGCGTAGACGACGGCGATCGCCAGGACCGCGTTGTCGAGCCCCGGGCCGAGCATCGCGGCGATGGCGATGGCCAGGATGAGCGTGGGGAAGCTGAACAGGATGTCCATGACCCGGCCGATCACCACGTCCGGCCAGCCGCTCCAGTAGCCGCCGATGAGCCCCAGCAGCGTGCCGGCCGCGAGCGCCATGCCGATGCTCGACACGGCCACGCCAAAGGCGATGCGGCTGCCGTAGATCGTCCGGCTCAGCACGTCCCGTCCGAACCGGTCCGTGCCGAACGGGTGCGCCCACGAGGGAGCCTTCAGCGCATCCGTCACCTTCATCTCGGTCGGATCGTACGGCGCGATCGCGCTGGCGAACACGGCCAGCGCGATCAGCCCGAGCACGAGCAGCGCCCCGAAGAGCACCAGCCGGTTGCGGAGCGTGAGGCGGAGGCCCGCCCGCCAGCCGGCCACACCCGCCGACTCTCGTGCCGTCGCGCCGTCAGCCACGGCGAATGCGCGGGTCGACGGAGGCGTAGAGCAGATCCACCGCGAGATTGCTCAGCATGAAGAGCGCGCTGATGAAGAGGATGGTGCCCTGCACCAGCGGATAGTCCCGCTGGACGACCGCCCCCAGCAGCAGACGGCCGACACCCGGAAGGGTGAAGACCTCCTCCGTGACGACCGCGCCGCCGAGCAGGTACCCGATCTGGATCCCCGCGATCGTGATCAGGGGGATGAGGCTGTTCCTGAACGCGTGGCCCCAGACCACGCTCCGCTCCGCCAGGCCCTTGGCCCGCGCCGTCCGGACGAAGTCCTGGCCCATCACCTCGAGCAGCGACGAGCGGGTCATCCGCATGAAGACCGCCGCGGCCGCGGTGCCCAGGACGAGGCTCGGCAGCGCGATGACCCCGAAGTTCCGCACGGGATCGACGAAAGGCCCGACGAAGTCCACGGGCGGCGCCCAGTTGAGCCAGAGCGACCCGGCCAGGATCAGCATCGTGGCCTGCCAGAAGACCGGAATCGAGAGGCTGAACAGGCTCGTCACCCGGACCACGTGGTCGAGGGCGGTGTTCTCCCTCCGCGCCGACAGGATGCCCAGCGGCACGCCGACGAGCAGCGCCACCACCATGGCGCCCAGGGTCAGCTCGGCGGTGACCTGCAGGCGGCTCACGATCATCTGGAGCACCGGCAGCCCGGTGCGCCAGCTGGTCCCCAGGTCTCCATGCAGCACCGACCAGAGCCACCGCGCGTATTGCACGTGGACGGGAGCGTCGAGCCCGAAGAAGGCCCGGAGGGATCGCACCGTCTCCTCGCTGTAGGAGCCCTCCATGCCGATCATCTGATCGACCACGGTCCCGGGAATGAGCCGGACCATGAGGAACACCGCGAGGCTGACTCCGAGCAGGGTGGGCAGGATCGAGACGACGCGAACGACGATGTAGCGGCGCATGGCTGGGGCGACCGATCAGCGAGGGCCTAGTCCGGATTCTGCGCGAACACCTGACCCCCTCACCCTGCCCTCTCCCCCACTGGGGGAGAGGGATCAGAATGCAGAGAGCAGCGTCGCGAGAGTGTTCTCTTTCCTCTCCCCCGCCGCGGGGGAGAGGGCAGGGTGAGGGGGCCGTACGACGAGAGACTCTCCTTCATGAATGGTTCAGGCTAGTCCGCTGGCGCCCCCGGTCTCGTCGCTCAGCGCTCCAGCCAGACGGTTCGAAAGCCGTAGTAGTTGGTCGTGAAGTGCTGCGCATAGTGGACGGAGCTCTGCGTGACGTCGATCATGTCGGGCGCGAACGTCCAGATCTGGATGGCCTTCTCGATCATGAGACGCTGCACCTTGTCGTAGACGTCTTTCCGCTTGGCCTGGTCCACGGTCAGCTTGCCCTGGTCGAGGAGGGAGTCGATCTCCGGGTCGCCGTCGTTGTTCCACTGCTTCTCGACCGAGTGAAAGCGCCGGTACAGGAGGGAGTCCGGGTCGGCGTCGCCATTCGTGATGTTCATCGTCAGGTCGAAGTCGAACGTCGGCTTGGTGATGGCCTTGATCCAGACGCCGTATTCCTCCTGGATGATCTGCGCCTCCACGCCGATCTTCTTGAGCTGCGCGGCGATGACCTGCGCGCCCGCGACCATGGTGGGAAACGTCGGGATGACCTTCAGCGTGGTCTTGAATCCGCTCGGAAAGCCGGCGTCGGCGAGGAGCTTCTTCGCCCGGTCCACGTTCGGCGTGTACCACTCCTTGAAGGTCTCGACCGGGAGCGCCCAGGGCTTCATGGCCGGCGTCAGCGGCCCCGTGACCGATCCGAGGCCGGACGCGGCAGCCTGCAGGATCTCCGCGCGATCGACCGCGAGGCTGAGGGCCTGGCGGACCCGCACGTCGGTGAAGGGCCTCCGGCCGTGGTTGACGTTGACCATGTCGAAGCCGAGCCGCGGCGACCGGAGAGCCGTCAGCCGCTTGTCGTCCTTCACGAGGAGGTAGTTCTTGTTGTCCTCGAGCAGCGCGTGATGGATGTTGCCCGTCCGGAGCTGGGCGATGATGTTGCCCTCGTCGGGAATGATCTTGATCTCCACGGCGTCGACGTACGGCTTGCCCTTGTCCCAGTAGTCCGGGTTCTTCCGCGCCTTGAGGTGGCTCTGCGGGATCCACTCCTGCAGGATGAAGGGACCCGTGCCGACGGCGGTGCGGCGCAGGTCCCCTTTCTGCTCGATCACTTCGCGCGGCACGATGGACGACCAGTTCCCGGCCATGCCGGCCAGCAGCGACGCGCTCGGCTGCTTGGTGGTGATGCGGACCGTGTGCTTGTCCGCTATCTCGATCTGCTCGATCGCGGCCAGATAGCCGCGCCCGCCGGAGCCGAGCTTCGGGTCGAGGACGCGCTCGTAGCTATACTTCACGTCGTCGGCGACGAGCTCGCGGCCGTTGTGGAAGTTCACCCCGCGCCGCAGCCTGAACGTCCACGTCTTGCCGTCGGGACTCGTGCTCCAGGACTGGGCGAGGGAGGGCTCGAGCTTGCCCTCGGCGCTCCATTCGACGAGCCGGTTGTAGAAGAGCGGGTCCAGCCGGTGCCGCGACAGCGCCTGCTCGAGATTCGGCTCGAGGCTCGGAGCCTCGGTGGTCTTGGCGGAGATGAACGTGCCGCCCGGCCGCGGACTCCGCGCCTGCGCCGACGCCAGCGCCGCGGGAACGCCGGCCGTCACGGCGGCGGCCAGGAGGAACTCCCTGCGACTCAGGCCGTGCCGGGCGTCGGTGTTCGCCATCGCGCTCTCCTTCCTGCGCTTGCCTCTCCCTCGAGTGAACGTCATGGACCACAGCGCCGCCCCGCGTGAATTCCTGGCTGGCGCGGAGTCTGCCGCATGCGATTTGCCTTGTCAACCTCGCGGCCTGACAGGTCGCGGCCTGAGAGCGGGATGCGAGTCATGCTACACTCGCGCGCAGACCGCCCAAGGAGGTCGCTCCCATGACGTCAGAACGCCGCCGGATCGCCGTGGACGCTCTCAGGCCGCGGGCCATCCCCGCGCAGGGACTTTCTGGGCGGCATCGCCGGACTGATGGCGGCTGTCGCCGCCGGGGGGTGTGCATCGATGACCGCCCAGGACCCGCCGATGTTCGCGTACGTCGGCTGCTACACCTCCAAGGAACGCAACGGGCACGGCGAGGGGATCGCCGTCTACCGGATGGACCCCGTCTCGGGCAACTGGACGCCCGTGCAGCTCGTGCGCGATGTCGTCAACCCATCCTTCCTGGCGCTCGATCGGCGGCAGCGCTCTCTCTACTCGGTGCACGGTGACGGCAGCCACGCGACGGCGTTCGAGATCGACGCGCAGACCGGCCAGCTGACGCTGCTGAACCAGCAGCCGACCGGCGGGAAGAACGGCGTGCACCTGGCCGTCGACTCGACCAACCGCTTTCTCGTCGTGGCGAACTACAGCACGGGAACCGTGGCTGTCCTGCCGATCAACCGGAACGGCTCGCTCGGCGCCCTCAGCGACCTGGTCCCGATGCCGGGTGAGCCCGGGCCGCACCGGGTCGAGCAGGCCAGCGCGCACCCGCACGACTGCCCATTCGACCGTCTCGGCCGTTTCGTCGTCGTGCCCGACAAGAGCCTCGACAAGGTGTTCGTCTACACGCTCGACACCGCCAGGGGCAAGCTCGTGGCGAACGACCCGCCGTCCGTCACGGCCCGGCCGGGGGCGGGGCCGCGCCACGTCGATTTCCACCCGAGCCAGCCGTTCGCCTATGTCATCAACGAGCTCGACTCCACGATCTCCACCTATCGCCTTGATCCGGACCGGGGAGAGCTCAAGCCCCTCCAGGTGATCTCGACGCTGCCGCCCCACTTCACCGGCAACAGCACCACGTCCGAGCTCGCGGTCGCCCCGTCGGGACGCTTCGTGTACGGGTCGAACCGCGGGCACGACAGCATCGCGATCTTTGCCGTCGACCAGGCCACCGGCGTGCTCGCGCCCGTCGGCTGGGAGCCGAGCCAGGGCAAGACGCCGCGGTTCTTCGCGATCGATCCGTCCGGGACCTTTCTCTACGCGGCGAACCAGGCCAGCGATACCATCGTCACCTTCCGTGTGGACCCGGCGACCGGCAAGCTTGGGCCGACCGGCCAGGTCGTCAAGACGGGGAGTCCGGTCAGCATCGTCTTCCGGTAGGCACGCACGTCTCCCGCCCCATGCAATCGACGCAGCCCGCGACTCCCGCGAAGGAGCCCGCCCACGAGCCGGCCGCGCTGCCGATCCACGGCTTTCGCGGCACCCCCGAAGAGATCGAGCGCCAGTGGCACGAGCAGGTCTACCGCGGGCGGGGGGACAGCATGCTCCAGCTCACCTGGCGCGCCGTGCTCATGGGCTCCGCGCTGGGCGGCGTGCTGTCCCTCACCAACCTGTACATCGGGCTCAAGGCGGGCTGGGGCTTCGGGGTGGCGATCACCGCGTGCATCCTCTCGTACGCCATCTGGACGACGCTGCACCGGGCCGGTCTCGTCCGCACGCCCATGACCATCCTCGAGAACAACTGCATGCAGTCCACGGCGAGCTCGGCGGGTTACTCCACGGGCGGCACGCTGATCTCCGCCTTCGCCGCCTACATGATGATCAACGACAGCACGCTGCCGCTCGCGACCATGCTCGCGTGGGTGTTCTTCCTGTCGGTGCTCGGCGTGACCATGGCGATCCCCATGAAGCGTCAGATGATCAATGTCGAGCAGCTCCGCTTTCCGAGCGGCATCGCGGCGGCCGAGACGCTGCGCGCGCTCCACTCGACCGGGGAGACGGGGATGCGGTCGGCCCGGGCCCTCGGCTGGGCCGGCCTGATCGCTCTCGTCGGCAAGTTCTGGGCCGACGGCCTCGTGGTCGCGAGCCCCGCGCTCGCGCCCTTCATGATCGGGGCCTGGGTGCACGCCTTCAACCAGCGGGTCTTTGGCCCGGCATGGATGGGGCGAACCGTGATGCTCTCCTGGGAGCCCATGTTCATCGCGGCGGGCGCGATCACGGGGCTCCACGTGTGCTGGAGCATGCTGCTGGGGAGCGTGACCGCCTGGATGATCTTCACGCCCCTGCTGCAGCAGCGCGGCATCATCGAGGGCTCCGGCTACGCGACCATCGTGCAGTGGACGCTCTGGGGCGGCGTGGCCTGCATGGTCAGCTCGAGCCTGCTCTCGTTCGCGCTGCAGTGGCGGACGGCGCTGCGCGCCTTCGCCGACCTCCGCGCCATGGTCGGAGGTGGCGGGAGGGGCGCGGCCGATCCCATCGCCGCGATCGAGACGCCGGCCTCGTGGTTCCTCGTGGGCCAGCTCGTCGGGTTCCTCGGTCTCGCGTGGCTCGGCCACCGCACCTTCGGCATGCCGTACTGGCAGACGGCGATCGCGGTGGCGCTCTCGTTCGCCCTCGCGCTCGTCGCGTGCCGCGTCACCGGCGAGACCGACACGACGCCGGTGGGCGCGATGGGAAAGATCACCCAGCTCGCCTTCGGCGCCCTGAGCCCCGGCAACGTGAACGTGAACCTCATGAGCGCCAACGTCACCGCGGCCGCGGCGGGCAGCAGCGCCGACCTGCTCACCGATCTCAAGAGCGGCTATCTGCTCGGGGCGCATCCGCGCAAGCAGTTCATCGCCCAGTTTGCCGGCATCTTCGTCGGGACCCTCGTCAGCGTGCTGGCGTTCCGGCTGCTCGTGCCGGACGCGGGAGTCCTGGGCTCGGACCAGTTTCCCGCGCCCGCGGCGCAGACGTGGCGCGCGGTCGCCGTCGCGCTCTCGCAGGGCCTGCAGGCTCTGGGACCGGTCAAGACCTGGAGCATCGTCATCGGGGGGCTCGTGGGCATCGCCCTGACGCTGCTCCCGAAGGTCGTTCCCGATCACCAGCACCTGATCCCGTCACCGGCCGGCGTCGGACTGGCGTGGACCTTTCACTGGTATTACGGCCTGCTCTTCTTCATCGGGGCCATGCTCGGCTGGTGGGCGCAGAAGCGGTATCCGCAATGGTCGGAAGAGCTCACGTTTCCCGTGGCCTCGGGCTGGATCGCCGGCGAGAGCCTGATGGGCGTGGGCCTCGTGATGTGGGAGAACGGGCCCGAGCTCGTTCGGAGGCTCTTCGGTCACTGAGCCTCCGGCCGGAGCGCGCGCGCGAGTCATGTTACACTCCCGCGCACCAACCGCCCAGAACGGGAGGAGTCCCCATGAGACGCATCGCCTGGCTGCTGATCCTTCTCGTTGCCCTGCTTCTCCCCGGTGCCGCCGTGCAGGCCCCCGCCCAGCAGAAGACGCTGGTGGTCACCGGGTACGGGGGCCGGTGGTCCGAAGTCATGAAGAAGGCGCTGATCGATCCGTTCGAGAAGCAGCACGGCGTCAAGGTCGAGCTCGTCACGGGCATCACCACGGAATGGGTCGCCAAGCTCATGGCGAGCGGGCCGGATAATCCGGCTTTCGACGTGGTGATGGGCAACGAGCCGCCCTTCCCCATCCCGCGCGAGCGAGGCTTCTTCGAGCCGCGCAACGTGACGCTGGCGCCCAACATCAAGCACGTCTATGACAAGGCCCTGATCGGCGACACCAGCGTCGCCATCTTCTGGTCGCGGATCGGGATCGCGTACCGCACGGACGCCGTCGCCAGGAAGCCCACGTCCTGGAAGGACCTCTGGGACGACGCCTACGCGGGTCGTCGCGGCACCTACGTGATCGGCAACACGCTCGGCATCAACTTCCTCTTCATGGCGTCGAGGATCTACGGCAAGGATTTCTTCGACGTGGACGCGGGCATCGCCGCCATCAAGCGCCTGCAGCCGAAGCTCGTGGACTTCACCGGGACGATGGAGAAGTACCTCGAGTCGAAGGAGGTCGTGATCGCCGTGCTGCACGACGGCGCGGCGTACGATCTCCAGAAGCGCGGGATCCCGGTGGACTGGGCGGCGCCGTCGGAGGGCCAGCCGATCCTCGACCAGGTCATCCAGGTCACCCGGGGCTCGAAGAACAAGGAGCTGGCGTGGAAGCTCGTGGACATGTACCTCTCGCCAGAGGTCCAGACGGCCTTCGCGACCGAGCTCTTCTTCAGCCCGACCAACAAGACGGTCAAGCCGCCGCCCGACGTCGCGCGGAAGATCATCGGCGGCCCGGCCGAGGTGGACAAGCTCGTGCTCTTCGACTGGGCCAAGGTCGCCCGGCAGCGTCCCCAGTGGACCGAGCGCTGGAACAAGGAGCTCCGCTGAGCGCCGCCCCGGCGCCGGACGTCGAGCTTCGCGGGCTCGTCAAGCGCTACGGGGAGACGCCGGCGCTCGACGGCGTGTCGCTCGCGGTCGAAGCCGGCGAGTTCTTCACGCTCCTGGGCCCGTCCGGGTGCGGCAAGACGACGAGCCTGCGCGCCGTGGCTGGCTTCGTCGATCCGACCGCGGGCGACGTCCTGATCAAGGGCAGCCGCGTCAACGGCGTGCCGGCCCATCGGCGGCACGTCGGCATGGTCTTCCAGCACTACGCGCTCTTTCCCCACCGGAGCGTGTTCCAGAACGTGGCCTTCGGGCTCCGCATGGCCGGCGTGGAGCGCGGCGAGCTCGAGCGGCGTGTCCGCGAGGCGCTGGCGCTGGTCCAGCTGCCGGCGCACGGCGCGCGCTATCCGCGCGAGCTGTCGGGCGGCGAGCAGCAGCGGGTGGCCCTGGCCCGGGCCCTCGTCACGCGCCCCGCGGTACTCCTCCTCGACGAGCCCCTGGGCGCGCTCGACAAGCAGCTCCGCGACCGCATGCAGCTCGAGCTCAAGGGGCTGCAGCGCGAGATCGGGATCACGACGATCTACGTGACGCACGATCAGGAGGAGGCGCTGACCATGTCGGATCGGATCGCCGTCATGCGCGGCGGTCGGCTCGAGCAGGTCGGCACGCCGCGCGAGATCTACGAGACCCCGGCCACGGTCTTCGTGGCGGGGTTCATCGGCAACACGAACCTCCTGCCCGCCCGGGCTCTCGGCGGCAGCGAGGTGGAGTGGGGCCGGGCGCGCGTGCGCACCGCGGGCGCCGCGGGTGGCGCGGGCGCGGCGGTGACCGTGGCGCTCCGGCCCGAGCGCGTCCGCCTCGAGCCCGACGCGCACGCCGACAACGTGGTCCCGGCGGCGATCGCGCACGTGGTCTATCAGGGCGAGACGGTGCGGTACGTGCTGCGGACCGAGGAAGGGCTCGAGCTCCAGGCGGTCGAGCTCGGCCAGATCCGCTTCGGCCCGGGCGCCCGCGTCCGCGCCGGCTGGGCCGCGGCCGACGCCCGCGTCCTCGAGCGATAGCCGGCCATGCGCCCCCTCGTCGGCATGATCACCATCGGCCAGTCGCCGCGGGCCGACGTGGTGCCGGACATGGCCGAGATCCTCGGTCCGAGCATCGAGATCCGCGAGCGCGGCGCCCTCGACGGGCTCTCGCGCGAGGAGATCGCCGGCCTCGCGCCCTCCGCGGGAGACGAGCTCCTGGTCACGCGGCTCACCGACGGCTCGAGCGTGTTCGTGGCGAAGCGCCACATCGTGGCGCGGGTGCAGGCGCGCGTGGAGGAGCTCGAGGCGGCCGGCGTCACCCTGACCGCGCTGCTCTGCACCGGCGCCTTCCCGCGCTTCGCCGCGCGCCGGCCGCTCGTCGAGCCCCAGGAGGTCCTGCTGGGCCTGCTCCGCGGTCTCACGTGGCAGGGGCGACTGGGGGTCCTCACGCCCTCGGTGCCCCATGTCCCCCAGACGGCGGCGCGCTGGCAGGCCGCGGGCTTCGACGCGGCCGTCGTCCCGCTTTCGCCCTACGACGAGCATGACCCGGCCGCGGTGCAGGCCGCGGCCGCCGCCCTCCGTGGCGGCGGTGCCGGCCTGATCGTGATGGATTGCATCGGGTTCAGGCGGAAGACGCGCGACATGCTCCAGCGCGAGCTCGGCGTCCCCGTGCTCGTCGCCAACCTGCTGGTCGCGCGCGTGGTGGCCGAGCTGTGCGGGCTCTGAGCCGGATCACGCCGGCCGCGCTGCTCCTCGGACCGCTCGTCCTCCTGCTGGTAGTGTTCTTCAGCGCGCCGCTGGCCCTCATGCTGGGGACCAGCTTCGCGCGCGAGTCCTTCGGCCAGATCACCTGGCAGCCGACGCTCCACCAGTACGCGCGCTTCTTCTCCGACGGCTTCTACCTGAGCGTGCTCTGGGACACGCTGGTCCTGGGCGCGATCACGACCGTCGCGGCGCTCCTCATGGGCTACCCGCTGGCCTGGCACCTCGCGCGCACGCGGAGCCGCTGGAAGCCGGTCCTGCTCGTCCTGGTGCTCTCGCCGCTCCTGGTGGGCATCGTGATCCGCTGCTACGGCTGGATGATCCTGCTGGCCGACCGCGGCCTCATCAACGCCACCCTGGTCGAGCACGGCTGGATCGCCAAGCCGCTGCCGCTCATGTACAACCGGTTCGGCGTGACGGTGGCGCTGCTCCACGTCTTCCTGCCGTTCATGGTCCTGTCGCTGACGGGCGTGCTCAAGCGCCTCGACCCGCATCTGCTGGAGGCCGCGATGACGCTCGGCGCCTCGCCCGCGCGGGCCTTCCTCGAGGTGACCCTGCCGCTCTCCCTCCCCGGCATCCTGGCCGGCTCGCTCCTGGTCTTCTCGCTCGCGATCAGCTCCTTCGTGGTGCCGATCCTCCTGGGCGGCTTCAAGGTCCAGGTCCTGCCGATGATCATCTACGAGCAGATGCTCTCGGTCTTCGACTGGCCCTTCGGCGCCGCCAACGCCTTCGTCCTCTTGGCGCTCTGCGTGCTCCTGATCGCGCTCTACATCCGCGCGACCGAGCGGGCCCTGCGCGGCATCCGCTGATGCTGCGCGCCGCCGTCGCCTTCGTGTACGCCTTCCTGCTGCTGCCGCTCGTGGTCGTGGTGCTCGCGGCCTTCAACGCCGGCAACTACTTCACCTTTCCGCCCCAGGGCTTCTCGCTCAAGTGGTTCGCCAACTTCTTCGCCCGGCGTGAGTTCATGCAGGCCCTGTGGCTGTCGACCCACCTCGCCGCGTGGACCGCGGCCCTCTCGGTCCTGGTCGGCGTGCCGGCCTCGGTGGCGCTCGTCCGCGGACGCTTCCGGGGGCGCGACGCCCTCAACGCGTTCGTCATGTCGCCCCTCCTCCTGCCCCAGATCCTGACCGGCGTCGCGCTCCTCCAGTTCTTCACGCTCCTCGGCTGGGCGCAGACCTACTGGGCGCTCCTGGTCGGCCACGTCGTGGTGACGGCGCCCTACGTCATCCGCACCGCCTCGGCCACCCTCTACCACGTCGACCCCGCGCTCGAGGAAGCGGCCCAGAGCCTCGGCGCCTCGCCGCTGCGCGCCTTCTTCGAGATCACGCTCGGCGTGATCAAGCCGGGCGTGGTGGCCGGCGCCATCTTCGCGTTCGCGATCTCCTTCGACAACTTCACCCTGTCGCTGTTCCTGACGAGCGCGAGGCTCACGCCGCTGCCCATCGAGCTCTTCGCCTACCTCAAGTACTCGTTCGACCCGACGGCCGCCGCCGTGTCCGCCTTCGCGATCGGCGTCGTCCTCGTGCTCGTGCTCGGGATCGCCCGGCTGATGGGCCTCGAAGAGTTCGCGGGCTTCTGAGCCCGATGGCTCCGCTGCGTCCCGTCAGCCTCGACGAGATCGAGTCGATCGCCATCGGCGCCTGGATCCTCGGCACGGGCGGCGGCGGCAGCCCGTACCTGGCGCTCCTCAACCTCCGGCGCCTCTATCGCGCGGGCGCGGTCGTCTCGCTGATGGACCCCGCCGACCTCGACGACGACGACCGCGTGGCCGTGGTGTCCAACATGGGGGCGCCGCTGGTCGGGCAGGAGCGGCTGACCGACCCCCGGACCATCGCCCAGGCCGTCCGCATGATGGAGGAGGTGATCGGCCGCCGCTTCCGCGCCATCATGTCGCTCGAGATCGGCGGCGGGAACTCCCTGCAGCCCTTCATGGCGGCCGCCCTGCTGCGCCTGCCCGTCGTGGACGCCGACTGCATGGGCCGCGCATTCCCCGAGGCGCAGATGACGAGCTTCGCGATCCACGACCTGCGCATGTACCCCCTCACGCTCGTGGACGTCCGTGACAATGCCGTCGTCGTCACCCGCGCAGCCTCGTGGAAGTGGATGGAGCGTCTCTCGCGGACGGCCTGCGTCGCCGTGGGGTCCATCGCCTCCACCTGCAAGGCCCCGCGCACCGGCAAGGAGGTCAAGGACTGCGCCATCCTCTACTCGACCTCGAAGGCGCTCCGGATCGGCGAGGCCGTGCGCGCCGCCCGCCGAGCGCATCGGGACCCGGTCGAGGCCGTGCTGGCGAGCGAAGGGGGCCTGCGCCTCTTCGCGGGGAAGCTCCAGGACGTGGATCGCCGCGCGACGGAGGGCTTCCTGCGCGGCACGGCGACGCTCGATGGCCTCGACGACTGTCGCGGGCGGACGATGCGGCTCGCCTTCCAGAACGAGTTCGCCGTGGCCTGGCTCGACGGGTCGCCGCGCGCCACGACGCCCGACCTCATCTGCGTGCTGGACACGGTCTCGGGCGACGCCATCGGCACCGAGACGCTCCGCTACGGCCAGCGCGCCACCGTCATCGCGCTGCCCGCGCCGCCCATTCTCCTCACGCCGAAGGGGCTCGAGCACGTGGGCCCGCGGGCCTTCGGCTACGACCTCGACTTCGTCTCGGTGTTCGCCTGATGCGGCGCATCGGGATCGACGTGGGCGGGACCAACACCGACGCGGTCCTCCTCGAGGACGACCGCATCGCGCACGCGGCCAAGACGCCGACGACACAAGACGTCACGACCGGCATCGTCCGTGCCCTGGAGCTCCTGGCCGCCGGGCCGCGCGCGATGGCCGTCGACGCGGTCATGATCGGCACCACCCACTTCACCAACGCGGTCGTCCAGCGGCGAGACCTCACCCCCGTGGCCGCCGTGCGGATCGGGCTCCCGGCCAGCGCCTCCCTGCCGCCTTTCGTGGACTGGCCGGAGGACCTGGCAGACCTGGCGCGGGGCCTCGTCTTCATGGTCGAGGGCGGGCACGAGTACGACGGCCGGCCCATCGTCCCGCTCGACACGGCGGCGGTCCGGCAGGCGGCGCAGCGTATCCGGGAGCGCGGCCTGACCGCGGCCGGCATCGCCTCGGTGTTCTCGCCGCTCAACCCGGCCTGCGAGGACGAGGCCGCCCGCATCCTCCGCGAGGAGTGCCCCGGCCTCTCGGTGACCTGCTCGCACGAGCTCGGGCGGATCGGCCTGCTCGAGCGCGAGAACGCGACGCTGCTGAACGCGTGCCTGGTGGACCTGGCCGGCCGGACGACCCGCGGGTTCATCGACGCCCTCGAGCGGAGCGGCATCCGCGCGCCGCTGTACATCACCCAGAACGACGGCACGGTGCTGCCGGCCGAGCAGGCGCGGCAGTTCCCCGTCTACAGCTTCGCGTCGGGACCGACCAACAGCATGCGCGGCGCCGCCTTCCTGTCGAAGCGCGAAGATGCCCTCGTCGTGGACGTGGGTGGGACCACGACGGACATCGGCGCGCTGCGCCACGGCTTCCCGCGCGAGGCCAACAACGTCGTCGAGGTCGGCGGCGTCCGGACGCTCTTCCGGATGCCGGACCTGCTCTCGCTCGGGCTCGGCGGCGGCAGCCTGGTCGTCCCCGAGCCCCTCGCCGTGGGCCCGACGAGCGTCGGGTATCGTCTGATCGACCGGGCGATCGTCTTCGGCGGCCCCGAGCTGACCGTCACCGACATCGGCGTGGCGGCCGGCCTCGTCGAGCTGGGCGCGCCCGCGCGCGTCGCGCATCTTCCGAAGGCGCTCGTCGAGCGGACGCTCGAGCGGATCCGCGCCATGATCGAGGAAGGCGTCGACAGGATGAAGACGGAGGCGGCGCCGGTGCCGCTCGTCGCGGTCGGCGGCGGCTGCTTCGTGATCCCCGAGCGCCTGGCCGGCGTGTCGGAGGTGGTGCACGTGCCCCACCAGGCCGTCGCCAATGCCGTGGGGGCCGCCATCGCCCAGGTCAGCGGCGAGGTCGACCAGATCTTCCAGGGGCTCTCGCGCGAGGAGGCGATCGCCCGGGCCCGGGGGCTGGCCGAGGAGCGCGCCATCCGAGCCGGAGCCGAGCCGGCGAGTCTCAAGGTCGTCGAGGTCGAGGATCTGCCCCTGGCGTACCTGCCCGGCAACTCGCTGCGCACGCGCGTGCGGGTCGTGGGCGACATCGCCTCGCGCTGATCCCGCCCTTCCCTCCACCCGCCCGCGGCCCTACAATGACGGGGCGCCATGGCCAGGACCTGCACGCTCGCTGTCGACGTCGGCGGCACCTTCACCGACATCACGTTCGCCGACGCCGCCACCGGGGCGACCTGGGTGGCCAAGACGCCGTCCACGCCGGGCGACCTCTCCGCGGGGTTCATCACCGCCGTCCGCAAGGTGCTGGCCCTGGCGGGGCGCGGGCCCGCGGACGTGCTGCGCGTCTTTCACGGCACGACCACGGCCACCAATGCCATCCTCGAGGGCAAGACGCCGCCGACGGCGCTCGTGACGACGGCGGGCTTCAAGTACGTGCTCGAGATCGGCCGTCACGACATCCCGCGCCACGGCAATCTCTACGGCTGGAGCAAGCCGACGCGCCCGATCACGCCCGAGCGCGTCTTCGAGGTGACGGAGCGCCTCGACGTGGACGGCTCGGTGCTCACGCCGCTGGACGAGACCGAGGCGCGCGTCGTGGCGCGGCACCTAGCCCAGCTCGGGGTGCCCGCCGTGGCGGTCGTCTTCCTGCATGCCTATGCGAACCCGGCGCACGAGCAGCGGATGCGGCAGATCCTGGAGGAGGAGTATCCCGGCGGGCTCGTGTCTCTCTCCTCCGAGGTGCTGCCGCAGTTCCGCGAGTTCGAGCGGAGCATGGCGACGGCGCTCAATGCCGCCGTGATGCCGCCGGTGAGCCGCTACGTGGGCGTGCTGCGCGAGGCCCTCGATGCCGAGGGAGTGCAAGCCCCGCTGCTCATCATGAAGTCCGACGGCGGCGTGACGAGCGCGGCCACCTGCATCCGCCAGCCCGTCCAGACGGTGCTCTCGGGGCCCGCCGCCGGCGTCGTCGGCGCGGTCAGCGTGGGCCGCTCGGCCGGCTACGGCGACATCATCTCGATCGACGTGGGCGGCACCAGCGCGGACATCTGCCTGATCCGCGACGGCCGGCCGGAGATCACCAAGGACGGGATGATCGGGCCGTTTCCGATGAAGCTCCCGATCGTGGACATCCACACCATCGGCGCCGGCGGCGGCAGCATCGCGGCGGTGACGGGCTCCGGGCGGCTCACCGTGGGCCCGCGGAGCGCGGGCGCCGAGCCCGGGCCTGTATGCTATCGCCGCGGCGGCCGCGAGCCGACTCTCACGGACGCGCATCTCGTGCTGGGGCGCATCCCGCCGGCCCTGCTCGGCGGCGAGCTGCCGCTGGACGTGAATGCGGCACGGGCCGCCATCGACCTGCGCGTGGGGCGGCCTCTGGGGCTCGGCGTGGAGGAGGCCGCGGCCGGCATCGTCGAGATCATCGACAACGCCATGGCGCGCGCCATCCGGACGGTATCGGTGGGGCGTGGCCATGATCCCCGGCGCTTCGCCCTGGTCGCCTTCGGCGGTGCGGGGCCGCTGCACGCCTGCCGGCTTGCCGAGCTGCTCGAGATCCCGACCGTCATCGTGCCGCCGCGGCCGGGCGTGCTCTCGACGTGGGGACTGCTCGACACGGACATGCGCGCCACCTTCGTCCGCACCGTGGGCACGGCAGAGCGTCGAGTGGCGGATGGTGCCCGCGCGGTGCCCGCGCTCGAGGCGGCGTGGGTCGAGCTCGAAGCGCAGGCGCGGGCGTGGCTGGATGCCGAGCAGGTGCCGCGCGATCGCCAGCGCTTCGAGCGCGCCGCGGACCTCCGCTACGAGCATCAGAGCTTCGAGCTGACCTGCGCGCTGGGGGAGGGGACGTTCACGACGGAGCGGCTGGAGGCGCTGGTCTCGACCTTCCACGCCGAGCACCGGCGGCTCTACACATACGATCTGCCGGATGCGCCCATCGAGCTGGTGACGCTGCGGGTGACGGCCATCGGGGCGCTGCCGAGGCGCGCGGCGATGTCCTGGCCGTCGGCGGGGAAATCCCTCTCCCCCGGAGGGGGAGCGGGCAGGGTGACGGCGAGCAATCGGCAGGTGTATTTCCGGGGGGTGGGCTTTCTTGATACGGCCTGCTATGCGCGGGATGGGCTCAATCCGGGAATGAGCTTCGAGGGGCCGGCGATCATCGAGCAGAGCGATGCGACGCCGATGGTGGCGCCTGGGTTCCGCGCGTGGGTGGATGAGGCGCGGAACATCTTGCTGGAGCGCGTATGAGGCCCCCCGACCCGACCCTCTCCCCCGCTGGGGGCGAGGGATTCGACAAGACCTCCTCTCCCTCTCGGGAGGGAGAGGACCGGGGGGAGGGTGGGGCG
>WNGB01003867.1_pt1 | contig 32586 bp, 26 predicted proteins | sample 5400681 | NCBI WGS metagenome assembly WNGB01 (sample SAMN13153367, study PRJNA577476) | soil metagenome | isolation source: 115 cm soil or saprolite under grassland replicate 2 | place: USA:California | collected 2016-06-15
ACCCGTTCCTGGCCGCCGCCATCGCCGAAGCCGAGCAGGGCCTGCGCGAGGGCGGCATTCCGATCGGCTCGGTCATCGTTGCTCAGGGCAAGATCATCGGTCGCGGTCACAACCGCAGAGTGCAAAACGGCAGCGCGGTGCTGCATGGCGAGATGGATGCGCTCGAAAACGCCGGCCGCCAACCCGCGTCCGTCTATCGCAACGCGACGCTCTACACCACGCTCTCGCCCTGCGCCATGTGCAGCGGCGCGATTCTGTTGTACGGCATTCAGCGCGTCGTCATTGGCGAGAACAAGACGTTTCGCGGGGAAGAGGCGCTGCTGGTGAGTCGAGGTGTGTCGCTCGAGGTGCGTCAGGACACTACATGCATTCGGATAATGATGGATTTCATCCGCACACATCCTGATTTGTGGAATGAGGATATCGGAAGGTAGGTGGAGGTTCTGCCTTCACGATCCTCCACCAACCTTCACGATCCTTCACCGTCCTCCACCATCCTACCGTCCGCGGCGGACGGTCATAGGCCCGTTCGTCGTGACGACGCGAATCGGCGGACCGCCGTTCCCCAAGGTGGTGGAGATACGGTCTTTGACACGTCCACTGATCGTCACCGTCATGGGGAAACCGACATCCATCGGCCCATTGACCGTGCCGAATTCGATCTTCGCGTTGTAGTTGTCGGGAATCCGCAGGTCCGCGGGCCCGTTCTGAGTCTCGGCGTCGAGACCAGTGCCCTCCCAGCGCGCGCCCAGCAGCTCGATCATGAGCGGTCCATTCTGCGCGCTGGCGTGCACGTCGCCGCCCACCCCGGACAATGAGAGCGGCCCGTTTTGCGTCTGGAGATCCATCCGACCGGCGACATCCTGCACCGAGAGCGGACCGTTCTGCGTCGACAGCGTCAGGTCGGTGCGCCGCGGCACCATCACGATGAAGCTGACCGACCAGTTCTGGCGGCGACCGTAGGGACCGCTGCCGCCGGTCGCGCGGACGGTCCCGCCGGAAGCCTCGATCTTGATGTCGCGGGCGATGGCATCGGCATCGGCGTTGCTCCGGGCGTTGACCTGGATCCGCGCCGTGATCGCGATACTGTCGGATTTGTCCCAGCCGATAATCTCGACGCCGCCGTTCATGCCCGGATCGATGGTGAGCGGGCGTCCGCTGGCCTTCATCCCCGTCTCGCGAATTTCGCAGTGGCGCGAGCGCGATCCCCAATCGCCCCAGCCCTCGCGACAGTTCGCGAGCCACTCATCGTCGTTCTCCTGCGCGCGCAATGAGCCAACGGGAAACACCAAGAGGGCGAGAGCGGCAGCGGCGGCGGCGGCGGCGAGGTAACGCGTCATGACGGGCTCCGGAGTGGCTGGTGTGTATGGGGTTCGACACTCTCTACGGTGGAAGGGTTGCGGAGATTCGCAAAACTGCCGTCAGCGGTCTGCCATCTGCCGTCAGCCTACCTAACCTCATGACCTCCTACTATCTACGATTAGCCGACGGACCAGACCGCTGAGCATTCGCTTCACATCTATCAGTGATGTTTGCAATTCGGCGTGCGTTTGTGCGTCAATCAGGCCAAGGTCAGCCGCGAGAAGGATGTGATACTCGAGCTCGCTGCCGGACCCTAGAGCGATTTGAACGAATCGTGCAAAATCACGGGCCGTCCCGCGGCCACATCCCTCAGCAATGTTCGCTCCGATCGAAGCGGCCGAGCGACGGATCTGAGATGACAAGCCATATTGTTCCTCACGAGGGAATGCTCTTGTGACCTTGTACAGCTCAAGGGTCAACTGATGAGCCTTTTGCCAGACAACCAATTCTCGAAACGGGCGCATGGTGCACCATGATTGACGATTTCCGAAACCAGTCCAAGACCCTTTCGATGCACGCGGGACCGGAAACGCGCAGGCCTGCTGACGGCAGACGGCTGAGGGCAGTCGGCTATCTGTTCTGCCTCTCGATGGTAGTCCTGGCCCCGCATCTCGCCGGGCAATCCAGCCGTTTGGACGCGGAGGTCGACGCCCGAGCCGCCCAAGTCGCCGGCAAGGTCGTCGCCTGGCGGCGCGATATCCACGCCCACCCGGAGCTCTCCAATCGCGAGACGCGCACCGCCGATCTCGTTGCGGAGCACCTGCGCTCTCTTGGGCTCGATGTCCGCACCGGCGTGGCGCGCAACGGTGTCGTGGGCGTGCTGCGCGGCGGCAAGCCGGGTCCAGTCGTCGCGCTGCGCGCCGACATGGACGCGCTTCCCGTCACCGAAGAAGTCGACGTGCCCTTCGCCTCCCGGGTGCGCGCGAGCTACAACGGTCAGGATGTCGGTGTGATGCACGCCTGCGGCCACGACGCGCACACGGCGATCCTCATGGGTGTGGCCGAGGTCCTGGCAGGCATGCGCAGCGAGCTGCCGGGGACGGTGAAATTCATCTTCCAGCCCGCGGAGGAGGGTGCGCCGCCCGGTGAGCGCGGTGGCGCGGAAGTCATGATCGAAGAAGGCGCGCTCGAGAATCCGAAACCGGCGGCCATCTTTGGTCTGCACGTGTTCCCCTTCCCTACCGGCGAGCTCCGTTACCGCCCGGGCGGGACGCTGGCCAGCTCGGACCGGTTTTGGATCGTCGTGCGCGGTCGGCAAACCCATGGCGCGCAGCCCTGGGCCGGAATCGATCCGATTGTCGTCGCCTCGCAAATCGTCCTCGGCCTGCAAACCATCACGAGCCGCCAGATCGACGTGACCGCAGCGCCGGCGATCGTCACCGTGGGCGCGATCAACGGCGGTCTGCGGTTCAACATCATCCCGGACAGCGTCGTGATGATCGGGACGATCCGCACGTTCGACACGGCCGTGCGCAATGACATCCACGCGCGCGTGCGGAGGACGGCGGAATCGATCGCGCAAAGCGCGGGGGCGACGGCACAAGTCACCATCGACACCGGCACGGCGGTGACGTACAACGATCCCGCGTTGACCGAGAGCATCGTGCCCACGTTGCGCGCGGCGGCGGGCACGAACCATGTCGCACTCGCGCCGGTGCTTACGGCGTCGGAAGACTTCTCACGCTATCAGCAGCGGATTCCGGGGGTGTTTTTCTTCCTGGGGATCACGCCGCCGGGGATGGACCCGTCAAAAGTCGCGCCGAACCATTCGCCGAGGTTTTACGTGGATGAAGCCGCGTTCCCGGTGGGCGTGCGCGCGATGGCGCGTCTGGCTGTGGATTATTTGACTGCTCACCGCTGAGCCATCGGCCGTCTTCATACTCCAACTCACTCGCCGGGCCCAGCGCGATCCGCAAAAACCGCGCGAAATCGCGGGGTGTCCCTCGACCGCACCCCTCCGCAATGTTTGCACCAATGCCAAAGATTGTCTCGGACGATAATGCCGCGACGACGTCTCAGGGTGATCGTTTCTATGCGACGGTGATCGAATCCACGCGGTGCGTCTGCTGACGGCAGATTGCTGACGGCAGATGGCATCCTAAGAGTGCACCGGATTCACCTCCTCACCAAAGCGCCTACCGAGCGCCTTTAGGTACTTATCGAGGGACCCGTAGTAGCCGAATAGGAAACGCGACATGAATCGAAAGATCGGGTTGCTGATCCATCCGGCCTCGGTCACGGTGATGCGTGTGCCGTTCGCATCTTGCGCCAGCTCGTAGGTCCACGTTCCGCCGAACGCTCCGCCGGCCGTGGGATCGATTTGCGTCACCAGCTTCCGTGGTGGCGACGACTCCAGCACGATGATCGGCACGTCGAACCCGCTCAGCTTCTGGCGCCAGACCTCATGGCCGTCCCGATCTGGAAGACGCTGCGATTCCTGCATCGCCGGAAACCACAACGCAACACCGCTGATGTCGCGCACGACCCTCCAGACGCTGTCGGGCGGTTGCCGGAGCGAAATTGTGCTCGTGGCGCGGTGGTCGCGGGAGACGAACGCTCCGATGAGCGCCATCAACGCGATGAGACCCACGATGCCACCGACGACGATCAGGACCAATTTCATGGCGGTTGATAATACTGCGTCGTCGGTCGTCGGTCATCAGTCATCCGTGTGCGATTATTTGATGTCACTGAGCGCTTCGAGGTTAGGCCCGCCAAACAATCGGTGAGGATCTTAGTGGCTCGTTCCTACCCGAGGTTTCCCGTGCAGCCGTTTCGGAAGCTTGTCGTCTGGCAGAAAGCTCACGAACTCGCCCTCAACCTGTACAAACCACCAAGGCATTTCCGACCGACGAGCGCTACGGGCTGACATCCCAGATTCGTCGTTCGGCAGCATCGATTTGCGCTAATATTGCCGAGGGTTGTGGTCGGCAGACTCGGCGTGATTTTGCCCGCTTTGCATACATTGCGTTGGGGTCAGCAAGCGAATTGGAATACCACCTACTCATGGCCTCAGATCTCGGATTCCGGGACAAAGAATGCTACTTGCCCTTGGAAAGATCAGTGACCCAGGTGAAACGGATGCTGACGGGTCTCATCCGACGACTGATGACCGATAACCGATGACAGAGTCAGTTCGTTTGGACAAATGGCTCTGGGCGGCGCGATTCTTCAAGACGCGCGCGCTCGCGGCCGCCGCGGTGGCCGGTGGAAAAGTCCAAGTCAATGGAAGCCGGGTGAAACCGGCCAAGCCAGTACAGGTCGGCGACAATCTGCGCGTGCGCCTCGGCCCGTACGACTGGATCATCACGGTGAGTGCCGTAACGTTGCGTCGCGGCTCTGCGCGCGACGCACAACTGCTCTACGACGAATCGCCCGAAGGTCGAGCCGCCCGCGAGCGGCTCGCGGAAGCCCATAAAATCGCGCCGACCCCCACCTATCAAGGCAAGGGTCGGCCGACAAAAAAGGATCGCCGCAAACTAGAGCTTCTGTAGGTGCACGTTGCCGGATCCCGTTTCCACCGAGACGCGGCCCTTCCCGTCCCCCAACGTTCCTGTGACATGATCGTGTTCGATGCGGCGCACTTGCAGCGTCAAGCCGCCGAGATCGATGTCGCCGCTTCCCGTATCGAGATCGACTTCCGCGCCGACCGTAGGCGGCACTTTGAGTGTGACGTCGCCCGAGCCGGTCTCGATGTGGACGGAACGGAACGTCGCGACGAGTGCGACATCGACGTCGCCGCTGCCCGTCTCGAACGACAGGTCGTCGCCTGACGACGCGGTCGCCTCGATACTGCCCGATCCGGTCTCGACGTGCACGCTGGGAGACTTCGCATCTGTCAGCGTGACATTGCCCGAGCCGGTCTCGAGCTTGAGGCTCACGCCGTCAACGCCCGATACGGTGACGTCACCCGAGCCCGTCGCGAGGCTGATGTCGCCAGACGCCGTGCGCAGGTCCACGTTGCCGGAGCCGGTCTCGACGCGGAGCGAGCCGCGGGTGCGATCGGCCGCCACGTCCGCCGAGGCGACCCAGACGCGAATCACGCCTTCGACGTTCGAGACGAACGTTTTCCCGACACCGAGGTACAGCGCGACGTTCTTGCCCTTGGGGACGCTCACGCGCAAATCGGCGTAGGCCTCGAGCCCGTCCCGGCTGCGCCCGCTGATCCGAACCTCGTGGCCGTCGCGGAACCAGCCGCCGCGGTCGTGACGCCCATGTTCTTCACCGAAGGTCCCATCGTCGCGCACGCGAAGCGTGGTATTCCAGCCGCGCCCCCACTCCGGCATCACGATGACATCGTCGGGATAGATGATCCGCAGCGTTTCTCGACCGCGCAGCGGTCCCGACTGCACGTCGAGCTTCGCCGCGTCCGCGCCGCCGCGCTGGATTTCCACGACGACGTCGCTGCCAGAGCCGGCTTCGACGCGTAGCTCGCCGACGAGGTTGTAGACCGCGACGGAATCACCTTTGAGGACCTGGCGTGAGGTTTGTGCAGCAGCGGGGATGGCGAACACAACGGTTGTTGCGGCGAGCAGCAGCGAACGAGCGATCATAGCGGCTCCACAAGGAGTTGGCTCACGTTGGATAGCGAAATGGGTGCAAGGGTTGCAGCTTGTAATCCTATGGAAGATTGGCTGCTTTGGTTTCTGCTGGCGATCGGCCTTTTCGTGGGGGAGATGTTCACGGCAGGCTTCTGGCTCGCCTGCCTGGCTGTGGGGGCGGGCGTGGCCGGGATCGTCGGGCTGATCCCGGGCCTGGGATTCGTGTCGCAGGGCATCGCGTTCGCCGCGGCCAGCATCGTCAGCATGGCGGGCCTGCGCCCCCGCCTGATGCACTACTTCCAGCTCGGCCCCGGCTCCGAATTGCGCACCGGCGTGGATGCCCTCCTGGGCAAGACGGGCATCGTGACCGAGCGGATCGGCCCGGGGTCGACCGGACGGGTCAAAGTGGACGGCGAGGACTGGCGCGGTGCGTCGTCGGACACCACGGTCATCGAACCCGGCACCCAGGTCACGATCATCCAGGTAGATGGCACCACTCTCATGGTGGAGAAGGAGCTCTAAGCGATGGGTCCTGGCACAATTCTCGTGGCCGCGGTCGCGTTCGGCGTCATCGTGTTGATCTCGAAGAGCATCCGCGTGGTCCAGCAGGCACAGACGATGATCGTCGAGCGGCTCGGCAAGTACCACAAGACTCTGAGCTCCGGTATCAACTTTGTCCTGCCGCTAATCGACCGTCCTCGCGCGGTGGACTGGCACCAGACGATCGTCACGCCTGCGGGCGACAGCTACTCGCGGCGCTTCCGCACCGAGCGCATCGACTTGCGCGAGACCGTGTACGTCTTCCCGCGCCAGAACGTGATCACCAAGGACAACGTTGTCGTCGAAATCGACGCGCTCATCTATTCGCAGATCACCGATCCGGTGCGCGCGACCTACGAGATCGCCAATCTGCCCGATGCCATCGAGAAGCTGACGCAGACCACGCTGCGCAACGTGATCGGCGAGATGGAGCTCGATCATGTGCTGTCCTCGCGCGACACGATCAATGCCAAGCTGCGCGCGATTCTGGACGAAGCGACGCACAAGTGGGGCTCGAAGGTCAGTCGTGTCGAGCTCAAGGACATCAACCCGCCGCGCGACATTCGCGACGCGATGGAAAAACAGATGCGCGCCGAGCGCGAGCGGCGCGCGACCATCATCACCGCCGATGCCGAGCGCCAATCACGCATCCTATCGGCGGAAGGCATCCGGCAATCGGAGATCAACACCGCCGAAGGTGACAAGCAGGCGAAGATCCTGCACGCCGAAGCGGAAGCGGCAGCGCGGCTCAAGGTGGCCGAGGCCGAGGCGCAGGCGATCGAGCGCATCACGGCGGCGATCAAGGGGACGGGCGGCGATCCCGCGCAGTACCTGATCGCCATCCGCTACATCGAGACGCTGAAAGAGATGGTCTCTGGTCAGAACAATAAGGTCGTTTACATGCCGTACGAGGCCACGGGCGTGCTCGGGTCGCTTGGCGGAATTCGCGAGATGTTGGCGCTGGGCCCGTCCGACAAGAAGGCGTGAACCCCCTCACCCAGCTCTCCGAAGAAGAACGGATATTTCAGGGCGCGGTGCGGGACTTCGCCGAGAGCGAAATCCGTCCGCGCGTGCAGGCGATGGAGCAGGCCGCGCAGCTCGATCCCACCCTCATTCCCAAATTCTTCGAGCTCGGTCTCATGGGGATCGAGATCCCCGAGGCGCACGGTGGCGCCGGCGGCAGCCTGTTCATGACCGTGCTCGCCGTCGAGGAGCTGTCCGCGGTGGATGCGTCGGCCGCCATCTTCGTCGACGTCCAGAACACACTGGTCAACGCGCTGCTGCTCAAGTGGGCGTCGGACGACATCAAGAAACGCTACCTCCCGCGTCTCGCCACGGAAATCGCCGGCGCGTACGCGCTCTCCGAGGCCGGATCGGGATCCGACGCGTTTGGGCTCCAGACCAAAGCGACCAAACAGGGCGACACGTGGATCCTCGACGGCCGCAAGCTGTGGATCACCAACGGCCACGAGGCGGGGCTGTTCGTGATCTTCACCAACACCGACTTCGCCAAGGGCTACAAGGGCATTACGGCGTTCGCGGTGGAGCGCGGCTTCAAGGGATTCAGTGTCGGCAAGAAAGAAGACAAGCTCGGCATTCGCGCGTCGTCGACCGCCGAGTTGATCCTGGACCATTGTGAGGTCCCGGCGGCGAACCTGATCGGCGAAGTCGGGAACGGTTACAAGGTGGCGATCGAAACGCTCAACACCGGCCGGATCGGCATCGGGGCCCAGATGATCGGTGTGGCGCGAGGCGCGCTCGATGCTTCGCTCAAGTACGTGAAAGAGCGGCAGCAGTTCAACAAGCCGATCGCCGAGTTTCAAGGCGTGCAATTTCAGCTCGCGCAGGCTGCCACCGAGCTCGAGGCGGCCCGGCTCATGGTCTACAACGCCGCTCGCCTCGAGGATGCGGGCGAGTCGTATACGAAGGAAGCGGCGATGGCGAAGCTCTTGAGCTCGCAGGTCGCCGAGCGGGTGACGTCGCTCGCGGTCGAGCTATTTGGCGGCTACGGCTATACGAAGGAGTATCCGGTCGAGAAGTTTTATCGGGATGCGAAGATCGGCACCATCTACGAAGGCACGAGCAACATGCAGCTCAATACGATTGCCAAGCTGCTGCTGAAGTGACCTGGATCACGCTCTGCGACTCGTCTATGGGGTAGGATGCTGACCCTCCATAGGAGGCTCGTCATGAAGCGCTCGCTGTTGTTTCTCGCTGGTCTCCTTGTGCTCGCCGCAGTCCCGGTCGCGGCGCAGGGGCACGGTCACAAGAAGGAGTTCCAAGTCGCCCCCAGCCGCGCCGTGTCGGTGACGCGCGAGGTGCTGGGGCGTCAGGGCTATGAAGTCATTCGCATCGAAACGGTCGGCAGCGACCAGGTCGTGTACTACCGTCGTGGCAACATGGGACGCGGGAAGGGCAAGGGACCGCCGATGAAGATGATCATCCGGCGCGTGGAGAATCGCGTGGTGTTCGTGGATACGCCGGATGCGGTGCTGGTGGATATCAATGTGAGGCTGAGGTTGTAAAACGGTGAGACATGCGAGGAGACCGGCCGCCGAGTGACAACTCGGCGGCCGGTCTTCGTTCTAGGGCTGCACCACGCGCACCTCATCGTCCGCGAACGTCGGCACGTACACATGCCCCGTCGCGGGATCGACGACCGCGGCTTTGGGTGTCGATCCGACGATCAGCGTGGCGAACACTGTGAAGCTGCCGGTCTTCGGGTCTAGATGGATGAATGAGACGGTGTTCTCAGCACTGTTCCCCACGTAAACGACCCCGCGGTCGGAATCAACGCCTAGCCCTTCGGGGCTGCGGCCCACCTGCAACCGGGCGATTTCCTTGAAGTCCACCAGGTTGATCACGGAAACGTTGTTGTCGTCCCGGTTTGTGACGTACAGGAGATTCGTCAGCGCGTCCACCGCAACTCCGTACGTTCCCGCCGCACCCTTGTCCCCGACGATCGAGATTAACGTGACGAACTTGGCCGTCGCGGGATCGAACACCGCAACGCCCAGGGTCGGGATCGCGACATAGACGAACCGGTCGTTCGGGGAATGCTGTTGAGGACTGCATTGTCCTTGCCATCGATCACAACCAGCGTGGGCGGCGTGATCCTCTGAGCGTCTCCGCCGACCGCGACGAAGATGCGATCCGTCGCCTCGTCGACCGCGATCCCCTTCGCCTCGCCCGCGAGCGGAATCGCGGCCAGGATCGCAGAGGGATCTCGAGCGTCCAGCACGATCACGGCCCCGACCAGCGGCACCGTTGCGAACGTCGTGACGTACACGCGGTTCGTAGGTGCATTGACCGCCACGCCAAACGGCTGGTTCTGAAGAATCGGGAACGGCGTGATCAGTCCTTTGCTCGGATCGAACACACTAATCGTGTTGTTGACGCCAGGGATGTACACGAGGCCGGTCGCGGTGCTGAAGGCCGCTGCGACGGGATTGAGCCGGTCGTCTTTCACGGCACCGATCACGCCGCCGACGTCGAAAGGCTGGCTCTCTGCGCTTGCAAGGCTGCCTGACGTGGCGACGAGGGTGTAACCAACGCCCGCCGAGTCGATCGCCAGATCGGGGAACGTGGCCACGCCATTGACGGCGGTCACGTTCAGCGTACCGGACAGGTTGGCGAACGGCTGGGGCTTCACGCCGAACGTCAGCGTCACAGCGTTCTGTGCCGAGGGGACGCGGTTCCCGAATTGGTCCTCGATCGCCACTTGTACAGGCGGCATCGTGTTGCCCGCCACTCCGTGGGCAGGCTCTAAGGCGAACGCGAGGCGAGCCGCCGCACCGGCGACCCCAGTGGTGCTGAAGGTCACAGCGGGCAGTGTGCCGGCAGTCGTCGTGACGATGTTGGTCCCGACGAGGGAGCCGAGCGTCCAGCTGCTGGTGGTCGCGAGCCCTAGCGCGTCGCTCGTGTCCTTGGTCGCGCCGAGCGCACCCCCGCCCGCTGATGCGAAGTCGACGATGACACCGGCGACACCGTTGCCGTATTGATCGACGACCTTGACGACGGGCGCCACTACGCCGGTGGCAACCGTGCCGGTCTGTGGGTCGAGCGATTGCTTGACGAGACGTGTCGGCGCACCGGGGAGCGCAGTCGCGCTGAAGACGACCGGGGAGCCAGTCAGGCCGCCAACCGAGGCCGTCGCGGTCTGGATACCGGCGACCGTACCCAAGGTACGGGTCGCCGTGGCGATGCCGGCGACATCAGTTGTCGATTGCGCGGGCGCGATTGTCCCGCTGTTGGGCGGGACCGCCCAACTCACGGGCACACCGGCCACTGGGGCCCCGAGCGCGTCGAGCACTTTCACCGAGTAAGCCCCCAGCGCGGTACTTACTGTGTCGGTCTGCCCGTTACCACCATTCAGCGCGATGCTGTTTGCCAAGGACACGATCCCCTGGGCAGTGAATGTCACCGTCGGGAGACCACTCGCCGTCGCGCTGAGCGTGTTCAAGCCGGCAAGGAGGCCCAGGGTCCACGTGGGCGACCGCGCGATCCCGGCTGTGTCAGTCGTGACCGTAGACGGTGGCCCGATGCTGCCGCCCCCGAGGCTGATGGTGAATGTGACAGGTACGCCGCCAATCGCGTTCCCATACTGGTCACTCACACGCGCGGCGGGGTTTATGGAAACCGCGCTTCCAACGAGCGCGCTCTGGCCGTCGCCGGCGAATGCCGTCAGTTGCGAGGCGACGTCGACGAGGCCCGTCGCTGTGAATGTGATCGGACTGCCGGCGAGTCCGGTCGCGCTCACGGTGAGGGCGTTCGCGCCGACGAGGGTCCCGAGTCGCCAGCCGCCGACGCTCGCGATACCCGCCGTGTCCGACGCCGGCGCGGCGTTCACGACGCTTCCGCCTCCCGCGGCCACGACTGCGCTGACGGTCGTGCCGGGGACCGGATTGCCGAACTGGTCTACGATCCTGACTTGGGGCGCGGTGGGCACGATCGCGTTCACGATCGCCGACTGGAGATCGCCCGCGACTTTGATGATCGTGGCAGCCGCCCCCGGTAGTCCCGTCGCGCTGAACACCACGGGCGTCACTCCCGGTGCGCTTGCCGTGAGCGTGTTCGGACCCGCGATCGTGCCGAGCGTCCAACTGCCCACTGTTGCGATGCCGGCGGCGTTCGTGAGTTGCGTGCCGCCCGTCAGACTCCCGCCGCCGCCGCTCACGGTGAACGTCACGCTCGCTCCGGCGACCGGGTTACCACCCGCGTCCTTGAGCTGCACCGCAGGACGTGTGAGGAGCGCCGTGGCTACCGTCGCGAGCTGCCCGAGGCCCGCGATGGCGAGGAGCTGCGCGGGCGGTCCGGCGAGCGCGACGACGCCGAACGTCACGGGGCTGCCGCTGAGTCCCGCGACCGCCGCCTCGAACGTCTGACCGCCGGGCAGCCCGCCCAAGGTCACAGTCGTGCGCGCGTGCCCGGCGCCGTCCGTCACGACGACGGAGTCGGTCACGCTGCCACCCCCCGTGAGCGCCCGGAAGTGCACGGCGACGCCACCCACACCCAATCCGTCGGCGGCGCGCGCCAGGACCTCGAGCGGCAGGCCAAGCAGCTGGCCAACTGTGTCGATCTGACCGCCTCCCGCGAAGGCGAGCAGCTGCGTGGCGGGGGGCGAGAAGGTCGCCGTCACGGAATCGGTGGCGCCGGAGGGCGTGCGTGCCCGCACCCACACGGCACCCCGGGCGGCGGGCGCCCGCAACACGCCGAAGGAGCTGATGGGTGCTGCCGTCGCGTCGCTCGTGCTCCATGAAACGAAGAACTGAGTCACGGGGACGCCGCCGTTGAACGCCTGTACTTGCAGCCGCAACGAGTCATTCAGAAGAACGAAGGGGCTCTGCGGCAGAATGACCACGCTGTCCGCCGCGGGGCCGATGTAGGTCGTCACCGGAATCTCGGGCGGCGGCGGCGGTGTGGGCACCAGCACCGGGCTCGTACCAGTGAACAGAGGGATGGTGCCGCTCAGCGCGACGACCGAGACGCTCAGGGTCTCGGGAGAGGCGACGAGCGGCACCCGGAGCTCGAGCGCCAGCTCCGTGGCACCGGGCGGCAAGGCGATCGTCGTATCAGCAAGTGTATCGGACACAGGCCGCACGACCACGAACCGTACGCGATCGATGGTCAGACCGAAATCGGCAAGGACCGCCTTGGACGGCAGCACCGGCGCCACGGCGATTCGGGCCAGGGCGTGGGGCTCGAACCCATCACGGCAGGTGACAACCGTTAAAAGAAGGCCCGACGCGAGCAGAACGCGGGCCCCAAGCGACCGGACAAACAACGGCTCACGGCGGGACTTCACAGCCAGCGAATTGGCCTCCGTCCGAACAGCCGGTCAAGACGGTATCTTTTGCGGTCATGCGCACAGCACGCCGCACACACGGCTTTACCGAATCGGTGATTCGTGGGATGACCCGCCTCGCAAATGAGCACGGGGCCATCAACCTGGCTCAGGGCTTCCCGAACTTCCCCTGTCCCGACGTCCTAAAAGACGCCGCGGCCCGCGCGATCCGCGATGACGTCAACCAGTACGCCATCACCTGGGGTGCTGCCCGCCTCCGGAACGCGTTGGCCGCGAAGTACCAAGATTGGTACCACATGGCCATCGATCCAATGACCCAGGTCACAGTGACCTGCGGAGCGACCGAAGCGATGGCGGCATCGCTACTTGGGATCGTGAATCCGGGCGACGAAGTGGTGGTTTTTGAGCCTTTCTACGAGAACTACGGGCCGGACGCCATCCTCTGCGATGCCAAGCCGGTGTTCGTCCCGATGCCCGCCGAGGGGCCGATCGACCTTGACCGCCTCGCCAAAGCCTTCAGCGCCAAGACCCGCGCCATCATCGTCTGCACGCCCAACAATCCGACCGGCCGGGTTCTGTCGCGCGCCGAGCTGACGGCGATCGCCGACCTGTGCCAGCGCCACGATGCGTTCGCCGTGACCGACGAGATCTACGAGCACATCTACTACGAGGGCGAGCACATCCCGATCGCGACGCTGCCCGGGATGGCCGATCGCACGATCACGATCAGCGGGGCCTCGAAGACGTTCAGCATCACCGGTTGGCGCATCGGCACCATCGTGGCGCCGCCCGACGTCACCGACGCGATCCGCAAAGTCCACGACTTCCTCACCGTCGGCGCTCCCGCCCCGCTGCAGGAGGCCGTCGCCGTGGCGCTCGAGACACTCGGCGACGATTACTACGAAGGCCTGGCGCGGGATTATCGCCGGCGCCGCGACATCCTCTGCACGGGTCTGGTCAAAGCCGGATTCACGTGCCGGCCCCCTCAGGGCGCCTACTACGTGATGGGCGACTTCTCGAGCGTATCGGATCTCCCCGACGACGAGTTCTCCAAATGGTTGACCGCCGAGCACGGCGTGGCGCCGGTGCCGGGCTCGAGTTTCTACTCGCGGGCGGAGCTGGGCCGCAAGTACGTGCGCTTCGCGTTTTGTAAGACGGAGGACATGCTGCAGCAGGCGGTCGAACGGCTGCAGCGCGTGCGCGACTAACTCAGGACCTCGCGCGACGCCGCGAGCAGCGCGTCCACGCGGTCACCGATCTGGCGCGCGGCACCGAGGTCCGCCGTGAGTCCCGCGAGCGTGGCGGCGCCACCGTGCAAGCGCAGCAGGTCGAAGCGAATTGTTTCGAGCGCCCCTAACGCCTCGCGCAGCTCGCCTGCTTGACCGTTATTCCGCAGGCTCTGCACTCGCTGCTCGAGCGCGCGCACGACACCCGGCAGATGACCCAGTTCCCGCTGTACGTCCTCGGGGAGGAGAGCGAACAGGTCGAGCGCCGCCAAACCGAGTGCGACCTCCGTCGGCCGGTCCACCACGGGGAGCAGCCCCCCGTCGCTGCGCCCCCGGAGGCCGATACTCGCGAGCTTGAAGAGCCACCGGCCGACTCGACCTTTCCAAAACCCGAAGCGACGCGCTTCGGCATGATCCAGCCGGCTCCGGCTCGCGGCGAGCGCACCCAACCCCGTCGCCACCGCGGCGGCGGCCGACAAGCCGAAGAGACCGAACGCAACCAGCACCGCGGGATAGGGAAGCAGGAACGCCCCGGCTCCGCTCAGCGCCGCGAGCCCGACCGAAGCGTACATCTTCGTGCGCATCCACCGTTCCCACCACGTCGCGCCCTGCACACCCGCCGCGAACTCCTGTTCCTCCCGCCGCCGGGCGAGCTCGAATCCAAGACCGTGGACCAGATCCTCGTGACGATAGCCTGCTTTCAGAAGACGACGCACGCTGCGGACGGCGAGCGCGACCGGAGATGCCACGGCGGCGACGCCGAGCATGGCGGCAATTGCCGCAAGTCCACCGAGGAAAGGCGCAGGTGGGTTTCCGGCAAAGACGCTGTTCAGGAGAAGGTTGAGGCCCATGGGGACGAGCACGGCGGCGGCGACGAATGGAGCGATGTACTGCACACGCGCCTGTGCGCGACTCTCCGACAGAAAAGCCCGCAGTGGCACCGGCAGCTCGCGCTGGCCCTCGACTATTTGCGCGAGCGTGGCGGCCAGCTCTTCGCCCGTCTGGAAGCGCTGCACGGGGTCCTTCGCGAGGCAGCGCGCGATGGCCGCCACAAGTTGGGGCGGCGTGGCGGGAGCGTCGAGCGGCGGCGGCGGCTGGTTGATCTGTTGGCCGATCAGCGCGGTCGTGGTGCCGGCGAACGGCAGGCGGCCCGAGAGCGCATAGTAACCGACCACGCCGAGCGAGTAGAGATCGCTGCGTCCATCAACGGCTTCGCCTAACGCTTGCTCGGGGCTCATGTATTCGGGCGTGCCGACCAACCGGCCTTCGCCCGAGTCACCTTCCCGTGGCGCCGCCGCCAGGCGAGCGATTCCGAAATCGGCGACGAGCGCACGGCCGCTGCCCTTCTCGAGGAGGATGTTGTCCGCTTTGATGTCTCGGTGCACCACGGCCTGCCGGTGCGCATAGGCGAGCGCCCACGCGACCTCGCGGAGAATCCGCGCCGCGTCAGCGGGTTTCAGGCGCCCGTCCCGCCGCAACCGGGACCCCAGCGTTTCCCCATCGATGTACGACATGACGAAAAACACGAACGCGCCGACTTCTTCAACGGCATGAATGGGAATGATGTGGGGATGGGAAAGTTGCGCTGCCATTCGCGCCTCGCGCACGAAGCGCTGGCGCCGCTCGGCGGCGTCGGCCAGTTGGGGCGGCAACAGCTTGATCGCCACGACGCGCTCGAGCCGCAAGTCGCGCGCGCAGTATACGATCCCCATGCCGCCCCGTCCGAGCTCCCGCTCCAACGAGTACCGGCCGGCCAGCGCTGCTTGAAAATCGAGAAACAGGCGATCCGGCGCCGCGCCAGGGCTCACCGCTGCAGCTCCCGCTCCAGCTCCCGATAGCCGTCCACCTGCGCATTGATGTCGCGCGCCAGCTCGCGCGCGAGTCCCAAGTCGGTCGTCAAATTCCGTACGCTCCCAGTGCCCGCATGCAGCCGCAGCAGATTGAGCCGGATCGTCTCGAGCGCCGCGACGGCGTCCTTGAGCCGCTGTTGCACCAGGTCGCGCTCGGCACTGAGATCGGCGACAATGCGATCGTGCCGCGCCCCGATCGCCGGATCGGCGCTCCCACTGTGGCTGGCACCCCCGAGCACCTCCTGCAGCTCCTCGAGCCTGGCACGCATGCGCTGCGCGTCCTGTTCCAGGCGGTGCACGACATCCGGCAGATCACGCAGCTGGCGGCGTGTCTCTTTCGGGAGCGTGTCGTACAACTGCTCGGCGGCCATCCCGAGTGCGAGCTCCGTGGGACGATGCGTGAGCGACGCCGGCAACGCCTTGGTCCCCGTGAACATGCGCGCGACGCCGAACAACCAACGGCCGAGCCGGCCGGTCCAGAGCCGCCCCCAGAATTCGGCATCGACATCGCGCCGGCGCTGTAACATCACGAGCGCGCCGACGCCGGCCGCCACTCCACCGGTCATGGACGCCCACAACAGGATCCTCAACGGATAACTGCCCGTGGCCGCATAACCAGCCAACGCGAACGTGCCGATGCCGAAGCCGACACCGCTGATCCAGCGCAGGATCCGCTCCAGTACAGACGGACCGCCGCCGTGACCCAATCCAAACGAGCGCTCTTCGCGGCTCCGCTCGATCTCCGCCTTGAACGCCACACCGATGTCGCTGTATCCAAACCCCGCATTCAGCAGCCGGCGCGCGCGATTGATGAGGACGCCCACCGGCACCAGGGTGTATCCGGACACCAGCGTCACGAAGCCCGCCGCGACCGATGCGGTCCAGAAGCCGACGAGCGGTGTCGCGATGAGCATCGCGAACGGATAGAGCAGCACGCCGCTGCCATCGAGCCGCGCGTCGTGTTTGACGAAGGCCCGCAACGCGACCGGCAGCTCGCGTCGTTGCTCCAACGCGTGGCTGAGCTGCTCCGCCAGCGCGGCCGGCCCGTCCGGACGCTCCGTCGGTTCCTTCGCGAGGCACCGGTCGATCGCTTGTGCCAAACGCCGGGGCACGAGTGGGGCTACGGCTGACAACGGCGGCGCGGGCTCGGTCACCTGCTTCGCGAGCACATCGGTCGCCTTCTCCGCTTCGAAGGGAAGCGCTCCGGAGCATGCGAAATAACCCACGATGCCCAGCGAGTAGAGGTCGCTGCGCGCATCCACCGCTTCACCGAGCGCCTGCTCCGGACTCATGAACTCGGGAGTGCCCACGACCTCTCCGGTGGAGAGCGCGCCCGCACCGGCGACGGCGCTGGCAATCCCGAAATCCGCCACCAGCACACGGCCACCGCTCTCGAGCAGGATGTTGTCCGGCTTCACGTCGCGATGGATGACGCCCTGCCCATGCGCGTACGCGAGCGCCCAGGCGACGTCACGGAGGACGCGCGACGCTTCGGATGGCGCTAGTGGGCCACGGCGCCGCACCCGCTCCGTCAGCGTCTCGCCCTCGATGTATGACATGGCAAAGAACACGAATCCGCCGATCTCTTCGACGGCGTGAATCGGAATGACGTTGGGGTGGGAGAGCTTCGCGGCCGTGCGCGCTTCACGCAGAAACCGCTCGCGCAACTTTGGATCGGAGGCCTTCGACGGCGGTAACAGCTTGATCGCGACGGGCCGGTCCAGCCGCACTTCGCGCGCGAGATAGACCACCCCCATCCCGCCGCGACCCAGCTCGCGCTCCAGCGAGTAGCGGCCGGCGACGGCGGACTGAAAGTCGAGGAACAGGCGGTCGGTTGGGGGATGCGTCATGGCACCCCTATACTAACGCCGACTCAGGCCGGCGTTTCGGATTTGTGCAGCACCGTGACGATCGGGGTCGCCTGTTCGAGGCCCGCGCCCGCGATGCGGAACAGCCAGCGCCCAGGGGCCCCGCGCCAGAATCGCAGCCGGCGCTCGCCGCGCGGGTCGATGCGCTGCTCGGTCCGGGCGCGCGCGACGACGCTCGCGAGCAATGAGGTCGCGGCGCCCGCCACGGCCACCGCCGGCAGCAGCGACGCGACGTCCGGTGGGACGGCGACGACGCCAACTACTCCGGCCACCGCGGCGGCGGCACTGAGCAGCGCCACGCGGGCGAGCCACGCAATCGCGCGCTCGATCCCCACGGGGCGCGGACCATACACAAAGGCCAGCTCCTCACGCCGCCGCGCCTGCCGCGCCGCGAGGGCCGCGACGAGGTCGCCCCGGTCGTGGCCGGCGGCGAGCAGGCGGCGGACGCGGGTGACGGCGACCACCCCCGGCACGACAACGCCGGCGGCGAGTGCCGCGGTCGCGAACCCGCGCACCGCCGGCGTGGTCGAGGTCAGCCAGGCGGCGACGGCCATGGGCAGCAGTATCGCACCGGTCATGAATGTGTTGATCAGCGCGGGACCCTCGAGATGAGTGCTGCGCACGAGGAAGGCGCGCACGGCGAGCGAGACGCGGTGCGGCTCCACGGCGTCCACGACCGCCCTGACCAGCGCCGGCGCGTCAGGGAAGCGCTCCCACGGTTCCTTCGCCAGACAGCGATCGACGATGTGCGCCAGACTGGGCGGTACGAACGGAGCGACGCTGGCAAGCGGCGGCGCGGGGTCGGCAATGTGCTGCGTCAGGAAGCCCTCCTCCGTCGTGGCGTGAAACGGCAGGCGCCCCGACAGCGCGTAATAGGCTACGACGCCGAGCGAGTAGATGTCGCTGCGCGCATCGACGGCATCGCCGCTCGCCTGCTCCGGGCTCATGAACGCCGCGGTTCCGATCACGAGCCCGCGTGGCGCGGCGGGGCGCCGGAGGAGTCCAGGCCCCCCCAAGAAGGGGCTGCCCCAGAACGGGCTCTCATATGCGATACCGAAGTCGGAGAGCAATGCCCGGTCCGTAGCCGTATCGAGCAGGATATTGTCGGGTTTCACATCGCGGTGCACGAGGCCGCGGGCATGAGCGTACCCGAGAGCGTCGCCGACCTCGCGCAACAAGCGACTCGCCTCATGTGGATCGAGCGGCCCTCGAGTCATCACGCGCTGCGAGAGCGTTTCCCCCGCAACGTATGCCATCGCAAAGAACACGAACCCGCCGATCTCGTCCACCGTGAAGATCGGCACGATGCTCGGGTGGGTCAGCCGGGCCACCGTCCGCGCCTCGCGCAGGAACCGCCGGCGGCGCGTGTCGTCGAGCGCGAGGTCCGGCGGGAGGACCTTGATCGCGACGCGCCTGTCCAGGCGCCGCTCGCGCGCGAGGTACACATGGCCCATCCCGCCCCGCCCAATCGGCGCCTCGATGTCGTAGACGTCGGCGAGCGCCGCGCGCAGCTCGGTCAGAGTTTGTTCGGTCGGTTCAGTCATGAGGAACCACCATACCCGCGGACCTGACACAGGTTCGAGGCCCAATCCGTCGATTGCTGCTGGACACGTGTGCTACTCTGGGCGCAGATTCTGCGGCGTATGACTGCCCCCTCCGCCACGCACCAGCCCTACATTCCGCCGACCCAGGCCCCCGCCGAGCTGACCCCCCGGGCCATCGTGCTCGGCGTGCTGCTCGGGTTGATTTTCGGCGCGTCGAACGTCTACCTGGCGCTCAAGATCGGGCTCACCGTCAGCGCCTCGATCCCAATTGCCGTTCTGTCGATTACGATCTTCCGCTGGCTTGGCCGCTCCACGATTCTCGAAAACAACATTGTCCAGACGACCGGCTCGGCGGCGGATTCGGTGTCGGCGGGAGTCGTCTTTACGATCCCGGCGATTCTGCTGATGGGCTACGACCTCGACATTGGCCGCGTCACGGTCCTGGCGATTGCAGGCGGGTTGATGGGCGTCCTGATGATGATTCCGCTCCGCCGCGCGCTGATCGTGAAAGAGCACGGCAATCTTCCCTACCCCGAGGGGACGGCGTGCGCCGAGGTGCTGATCGCCGGGGAGCGGGGCGGGATCCATGCCAAGACGGTTTTCCAGGCGTTCGGCATCGCGTTCGTCTACAAGTTCCTGATGACGGCGCTGAAGCTATGGCAGGAGTACCCGGGCAAGGTGATCCGCTCCTACCAGGGTGCCGAGGTGCGCGTCGAGGCGAGTCCGGAGCTGATCGGCGTCGGGTACATCATCGGGCCCCGTATCGCCGGCTATCTGTTCGCGGGAGGCTGTCTCGCCTACGTCGTGCTGATGCCGGCGATCAAGCTGTTCGGCAGCGCGATGACCGAGCCCATGTTCGGGACGACGAAGCTGATCCGCGACATGTCCGCCGGGGAGATCCGGGCGGCGTTCGTGTTCTACATCGGCGCCGGCGCGGTGGCCAGCGCCGGCATCATCGCGTTGGCGCGCTCGCTGCCCACGATCGTCGGGGCGTTCCGGGCGGGGTTCGCCGACATGCGCGCCAGCCGTCTCGGCCAGGCGGTTGCCGCGAAGCTCCGCACCGATGACGACCTGCCCATCAGCGTGACCGTCTTCGGCTCGATCGTGCTCGCCATCGCGATCGCGCTGATACCGCAGATCGGCGTCAACCTGCTGGGCGGCATCCTGATCATCATCTTCGGGTTCTTCTTCACGACCGTGTCGTCCCGCATCTGCGGTCAGGTCGGGAGCTCCGCGAACCCGATTTCGGGCATGACGATCGCGGCCCTGATCGCGATCTCTTTCATCTTCTTGCTGCTCGGCTGGAACCAGATCGACGACCGGGTACGCGCCATCTCGATTGCGTGTGTCATCGCCGTAGCCGTGGCGAATGGCGGCAACACCTCGCAGGACCTGAAGACGGGATTCCTGGTCGGCGCGACGCCGAGACGCCAGCAGATCGCGATCCTCATCGGGGCGATCGGCTCGGCGCTCGCGGTGGGCTGGACGCTCACCTTCCTCAACAGCGCCTACAGTTACCAGGTCCCCGAAACGCGGGCCGGCTTCGTGGCGCCGGCGAGCGGCGCGAGCCCCGACGGCAACGTGGTCGTGCACACCGAGACGATGTCGCGGTTCGGCATCGGGGGCACGGACTCGATCGACAACAACAGCTACCAGGTGATTCGCGTGTACGTAGAGACCCAAGGCGTGCCCGCGGGCAAGTACCTCGTCGATCCGGCGTCGCACGAGATTCGCTACGTGGTGGATCCCGGTATCGGCGGACGCGTGCGCGAATACCGCGGTCACGAGCTGAAGCGCCTCGATTCGCCCAAGGCGACGCTGATGGCGCTCATCACCGATGGGATCCTGACCCACAAGCTGCCGTGGGGACTGGTTCTCATCGGCGTCTTCCTCACGATTGCGATCGAGCTGATGGGGGTGTCCTCGCTGCCGGTCGCCGTGGGCGTGTACCTGCCGATCACGACGTCGGCGGGGATGTTCGCGGGCGGCATCGTTCGCTGGCTCGTCGAGCGGAAAGTGCGATCGGACAACCGGTCGCTCGCCGAGATCGAATCGGGTCCGGGCGTGTTGTTCGCGAGCGGCTTGATCGCGGGTGGCGCGATCTGTGGTATCGCGGTGGCCGCGATCGCGGGCTGGGGCTCGCGCACCGGCAAGGCAGCCGACTGGCTCGCCGAAGCACTGCCGCTGTATCACCACCTGGGTTGGTTCGCGACGTCGGCCCTCTTTGGCCTGATCATGTTTGCGATTCTGGGACTGTTGCTCTATCGAACGGGCCTGCGCCGACAGTAAACACTATCACGACATCATAAATACAGCGTGACCATCAAAACCGTGGGATTCCTGAAGAAGCTGCTCGACACGGCGGGGCCGTCGGGCTTTGAGCAGGCACCGGGCCGCGTGTGGCGGGACGAGGTCGGCAGCTTCGCCGACGACGTCCGCGCCGACGTGCATGGCAACTCCGTGGCTGCCTTGAACCCCAAGGGCAAACCGCGGGTGATGTTCGCGGGCCACATCGACGAGATCGGCATTCAGATCACGCACATCGATGAGGACGGCTTTCTCTATTTCAGCGGTATCGGAGGGTGGGACTCGCAGGTGCTGGTCGGGCAGCGCGTCCTGATCCTTGGCCGGGACGGTTCAGTGCACGGCGTGGTTGGGAAGAAGGCGATCCACCAACTGAAGAAGGAAGAGTTGGACCGGGTCACGAAGGTGATCGACTTGTGGATCGACATCGGCGCGGCCAACCGCGACGAGGCGGCCGCGCGCGTTCGGGTTGGCGACGCAGGGGTGTTGGACAGCCGGGTCGACGAGTATCCTAACGGCCGCATCGTCTCCCGCAGCCTCGACAACCGTATTGGCGCCTTCGTCGCGGCCGAGGCGCTGCGCCGGCTCGCGGCCGCGCGGCCCAAACATGCGGCGGTGTTTTCCGTGGCGTCGACCCGCGAGGAGATCGCGTGGACCGGGAGCGGCGCCCGTACCAGCGCGGTGGGCATCGAGCCCGACGTCGCGGTCGTGGTGGACGTCACGCATGCGACCGATTATCCCGGTGCCGACAAGAAGCACTCGGGCGACCACAAGCTGGGCGGCGGCGTGGTGCTGAGCCGCGGCTCCTCGGTGAGCTCCGTGGTTTTCGACCTGCTCGTCGAGTGCGCAGAGCAGGCCCAGATCCCCTACACCATTCAGGCGGCGCCGCGCGACACCGGCACCGACGCGGATGCGATCTACAACGCGATGCGCGGCATTCCGACCGGGCTCGTGAGCGTGCCCAACCGCTACATGCACAGCCCCAACGAAATGGTGGCGCTCGCGGATCTCGATCGCGCGGCAGATTTGCTCGCCGCGTTCGCGCGCCGCCTCGCACCGGGCATCGACTTCATCCCCCGGTAGGGGAAGAAACAGGCCCCGGCGGACTGCCCGGGGCCCTGTGTTGGTCAGGAGTTTAGTGACCCTATTGCAGCATCATTCCGAAATCGGCCTGGAACCAGGTCATGAACACACCGTTGAAGGCGAACGCGTAACCCGAACCACCACACGCTGTGCCCCCGACTGGGGCGGTCTGCGTATACCCGGCCTGGCCCTGGACGCACACGGTGTAGCTCGTGTTGCCGAGGTTCGAGAACATGAAGTTCCCGTCCGCATCGGTCGTCGTCGAGGCCAAAGTCTGGCCGTTCCACGACAGCTCGACGGTCCACCCTGCTAGGCCCAGCTCGCCGGCGAACGGATCGCGTACGCCGTTGCCATCGAGGTCCTCGAATACCATCCCTCGCGCCGCGTGCGGCCCAGTCGGCGGGGTCTCAGGGGGCGGTGGGGGCGGCGGCACCGGGGGCGGCGGTGGAGGCGCCGGAGGCGGAGCCGGAGGAGGCGGTGGCGGAGGCGCCGGAGGCGGTGCCGGAGGCGGTGCCGGAGGCGGTGCCGGAGGAGGCGGAGGCGGCGCTGGCACGGGAGCGGGCACGAGCGCCGGGCATTTGCCGGCCTGGGCCGCTGCGACCGCAGCAGCACCGCGCTGGCTGTTGCCGTTCTGGCCAGCCTGCGGAGTGTTCTTGCACTTGTTGGCGGCGCTCTGACCCTGAGCCGCGGCCGCGACGAGCGGCAGCGTCAAAAGTCCGACGAGGACGAGAATCACACGGACGGTTTTCATGATCTCTCCTGACCGAAGAGAGTCGATGGGTACATAAACAGCACCACCACTACGGGCAAGAACCGCACCCCAACACCGTGTGAGCATCGTAAGATGCTACTGTGCAACGATATAGCAGCCACCGGCGGCGCGGAATCGAGTCGTGCTGTTGGCTGGAAAGTTGACGTTGCGTTATGCGGTTTTTCGTGCGAAATGCAACTACTTTCGCTTGAGATCGGCGAGCGCCGAGTGTGCGGCCGCGCGCACCTGCTTGTCGCCGTCGTCGGTGAGACCTTCGAGCGTGCCGATCGCCGCCGGAGTGGCCGCGACCCGGAGCGCTTCGACCGCGGTTGCCCGCAACGCGGCCGGCTTCCTCCCGAACAAGCGGCCGCCCGGCTGGGCGAATTTGATGAGCGCCTGCACCGCCGCCGTGCTGCCGATCCGTCCCAACGCCAAAATCAGCTCGCGTTCCACCGCTTCATCCGTTTCTTCCTCCATCGCGACGACCAGGGCCATCGCCAGCGCCGCGGCCCTGCGCCCGCCAACGCCCACGGCCGCCTGGATCCGCACCTCCGGCGACTTATCGTGCAGGGCGCGGCGCAACGGCTCGGCCGCCGCGCTCGATCCGATCTTCGCCAGCGCCAGCGCGACCGCTTTGCGGACCCGCTCGTCCTCGTGTTCGAGCTGCTTAGCCAGCGCCGGCACCGCTTCCTCGAGCGCCAGCTCGCCGGCGAGCTCCGCGACGTTGCGCACCACGAACCACTGATGATGCCCCAACATGTGCACCAGCTGGTCCGTCCCCTCCTTCATTCCCGTCAGCGCCATGAAAATGCCGCGCCGCTCCTCGATGGTCGGAGCCGCAACGAGGAGATCCAGCAGCACTTCGACCCCGTCCTCCCCGGCGCGTCGCAGCACCAGCAGCGCGTCCTCGCGGTCCGTGGGATGATTGGCCACTTCGGCGATCGCCTCGAGCAGCGCCTTGCTGTACATGCGCTTCAGCGCGATCGAATACTGTCGCCGGCGCGTCGCATCGCTCACCTGCTGTTCGGCCCGCGCGATCCCTGCGACAATCATCAGCGCTTGCGTCGTGCGCTTCGACTTCATGGCGGTCTCGAGCTGACGACCGAGGACGGCGAGGACATCGCCGACGTGCGGCCCTTCCGGCTTGTCCCGCAACTGGGCGAGCAGATCCGCGGTCGGCCGTGTCGCGGCCGCTGCCGGAGAGAACCCGATGCTCTGCGCGGTCGCTTCGCGAACGATGTCCGGGATGTCCTCTACCCCGCTCGCCGCAGGGGGCGGTGGAGACGCGGTGGGCGGGGGGGGCGGGGGTTCCGGGCTGAGCGGCGCAATCGGCGTTCCGAAGACAAACGTCTGCATCCGGACCGAGATCTGCGTCGCCCCGCTCCCCCGCAGGCGGGTCGCGATGTCTTCGTCCCCTGGCTGCTCGGCGAGCACCCGCAGCAGCTCGAACACTTCGGCGAGCGGAGGATCGGCCGGGATCGCGATCTCTTTGACGGAGTGAAATTCGAGCCGCTGGAGGAGCGTGGCGCCATCCGCCGCCACGCCATTCACCATCAAGCGCCCATCGAGTACGGCCACCGTCATGCCTTCCCTTTTGAGCAGGCCGGCCAGCGCCCGGAATTGCGCCTTCTGTTCCTCTTTCGCTCCCGGATCGCGAAACAGGTGCAGCGTGCGTTCAATTTGCGCGGCGAAACCCTGCGGTGTGGTCATCGGGGCCCCAATCTAACACGCTTCCGATGACCCGCCGCCGGCGCTAGAGTACCGCATGCTCATCATGGTGCTCGTCGCGGCAACACGCCTGGCGAGCCTGCCCCAGGATACGCTGTCACCCGCGGCGCATCGCGTCCTCCGCGACGTGCAGTTCCTGGCCGGCGATGGTCAGGAAGGACGCGGCATCGGCACCGCAGGGTTGGAGCGTGCCGGCGCGTACATCCGTGACGGCTTCAAGCGAGCTGGGCTGCGAGTGTTCTTCCAGGACTTCACGATTCCGCGAGATGCGCCGGCGGTGCTGCACACCACACTCGGAGGGACCGCCACTCGCAATGTCATCGCCGAGATCCCAGGAACCTCGCGGAGCTTGCGTGGTGAGGTCGTCGTCGTCGGCGCGCACTACGACCACCTGGGGATGGGTGGCTTTGGCGCGCTCGATCCCGATTCCACAGGCCGTGTGCACAATGGCGCCGACGACAACGCGTCCGGCACCGCGGCGTTGTTGGAAATCGGCCGGCAGCTGGCGCGGCGCCGTCCAGCGCGGACGGTCGTGCTCGTTGCCTTCAGCGGCGAGGAGCTCGGCACCCTGGGTTCGTCGTACTTCGTGCAGCATGCCACGCCCCAGCCCATCGATTCGCTGTACGCGATGCTCAACCTCGACATGGTCGGAAGGCTGCGGAACGCCCGTTTGCTCGCACTCGGCGCCGGCACCGCCCGGGAATTCCCGGCCCTGCTCGATTCTCTGAATACGCCGCCCCCGCCCCCGCCCCCGTCCCCGCCCCGCCCCCGGTTCGATCTGCGAGCCTCCGGGGACGGCTGGGGACCCAGCGATCATGCCGTTTTCTTCGCGACCCGGCACCCGGTACTCCATTTCTTCACCGACCTGCACGACGACTATCACCGCTCGACAGACGACTGGGACAAGCTCAACGTCGCGGGGATCGCCCAGGTCGCGCAATTCGTCGCCGACCTCGCCCTCGCTCTGGCCAATCGTCCCGGCCCCCTGACGTTCGTCGATGCACCGCGTCCCCAGGCGGCAGCGGGCGGCTCAGGGTACGGCGCCTACCTCGGCACGATTCCCGACATGAGTGGTGGCGGCGTCCCGGATGGGGGGGGCGTGCGCATCACCGGCGTGCGGGCCGGCAGCCCCGCCGAGCAGGCGGGCCTCGTGGCCGGCGACGTGATCACCGCGATCGGCGACAAGCACATCGCCAATCTGTACGACATGACCGACGCCCTGCGCAGTCATCAGCCGGGCGATACGGTCGTCATTGTGAGCCGTCGCGACGGCGTCGAGCGCCGCGCCACCACGGTCCTGGGCAAACGCGGCACATGAGGGCCAGCGCCGTGACCGAAACCGCCAAGGTGGTGCGCGCGTTACGCGCGGCGCACCTGCATGACGAGGGACGTCCGGCCTTGCTGCAGATGGCATGCGAGCGTATTCGATCCTGGGGCCCGCCCTACACGTCTGTCTACGCCTACATGCTCCACGGCGACGAGCTGGTGCTCGAGGCGCACGCCGGCCGCGACACCGAGCACACGCGCATTCCTGTCGGACGCGGGGTCTGTGGCACCGCCGTCGCCGAGAAGCGCGACCAGAACGTCGCCGACGTGGGCGCGATTGGGAATTATCTCGCCTGCAATCTGTTCACCAAGTCGGAGCTGGTGGTCCTGATCCGGCGGGGGGACCACATCCTGGGCCAGATCGATATCGATTCAGACGTGCCGAACGGCTTCGGTGCGCGCGAGCATGCCGACGTGAAGGAAGTCGCCGACGCGTTAGCCGTTCTGCTGTAGTGCAGCTGTTCACGCGGCAGGTCGGCACCGGTCCCCTGGTTGTCGTGTTGCATGGCGGTCCCGGCGCCAGCCACGACTACCTGCTCCCGCAGTACGATCTGCTCGCCACCCGGCGCTCTCTCCTTTATTACGATCAGCGCGGCGGCGGGCAGTCGCCCGTGCCGCGCGACACGCCGGTCGGCTGGCGAGAGCACGTCGCCGATCTGGACACGCTCCGCGGACAGATGGGCCTCGAACAGTTGACGCTGTGCGGCTACTCCTGGGGCGGCTTGCTCGCGGTGCTCTACTTCCTCGAGCATCCGGAACGCGTTGCGCGGCTGGCGCTGGTATCGCCTGCCTCGCTCACCGCCGACTCTCGGCGCCAGTTCGAAGCGGAGTTCGCGCGCCGCATGGCGGCTCCGGAGATCAAACACGAGCGCGACGCGCTGCGAGCCAGCGGCCTGCGCGAGCGCGATCCGGCGGCCTATCAACGCCGCGCATTCGAGCTGTCGGTCGCCGGTTATTTCCGCGATTTCCACGACGCGCAGAACCTCACGGCGTTCCGCGTCAATGCGCGCACGCAGGAAGCGGTCTGGAACAGTTTGGGAGACTATGATCTTCGGCCCCAGCTGAAAGACACCGCGACCCGCGTCGCTCTTCCCCCGTCCCTGATCATGCACGGCACCTTCGACCCGCTCCCCATCGCGGCTTCCCGCGAGCTCGCTGGACTGCTCCAGGCGCGGCTCGCGGCGCTGCCGGTGGGACACTGCCCGCACGTCGAAGCGACGAATGAATTCGTGCGCGCGCTGGACGACTTCCTGCCGCACGCGTGAGAGCGACCCCCTTCACGCTCGCGTTTGGCGAGATCGCACCGCGGTTTCCAGCGATCGCCGAGGCGCTGCGGGAGGAAGGCGCGGCCGCAACTGATCGCGATCGGTTCGTGCTGCTCGAGCCCGTTGGCCGGCTGCTCAAGGAGATCGTCCCGTCGGAGGCCGGCGCCGACGCGCTCGAAGCGCACGTGCTGCTGCTGCATCACGCGTATCTCTTCTGGGCGGCCGACAGCCGAGTTTTTCAAGTCAGCGAGCATACATTGCGTCGGGCCGTCGACGAGAAGCAAATCACGACCAAGCTGCCCCATACGGCGCAGTATCTGCAGCTGCCCGAGCTGCGCGTGTGGGGCGCACCGCACGAAACCAGTCCACCGGAGCCGCTCGACGGCATGTTCGTGAGCGAGGCGCCGCTCGCAGGCGCGATCGCGGTGCTGGCGATCTTCGGAATGCGTCCGGATCGACCAGGGTTCAGCGCGGTAGGGCTGGAGGGTCGAGCAGATCCGGACGATCCCACGACCAGCGAAATCGAAATCGCCGCCGCACGCGAGGACGGCAGCGTCCCATTCGGGCCGACGCTGGCGGGAGGGACGGCGGCCGGACTGTATTCCGTCGCCAATGCCGGCGAGCTGCTCCTGCTCACCTGCCGGCTCCTGACGCTGCTAGATTCCGGCTGACCCATGAAGACGAAAGTCGCGGCGGCCGCGGCGGCCCAACGCAAAGCGCGAGCACGGAAGATCATCGCGCGTCTCAAGCGCGAGTACCCGGACGCGACGTGCGCGCTGCAGCATCACAGTGCCCTGGAGCTCGTCGTCGCGACGATTCTTTCCGCGCAGTGCACCGACGCGCGGGTCAACCTGGTCACGCCGCATTTGTTCGCGAAATACCGCACGGCGGCGGACTATGCCGCGGCCGACCCGCACGTCCTGGAAAAAGAGATTCAGTCCACCGGGTTCTTCCGGAACAAGACCAAATCGATCGTCGGGATGGCGCAGGCGCTCGTCGAGCGGCACGGCGGCGAAGTTCCGCAAACGATGGACGAGCTGACCGCCCTGCCCGGCGTCGGCCGCAAGACGGCCAACGTGATCCTCGGCACCTGGTTCCGGAAGAACGAAGGCGTGGTCGTGGATACGCATGTGCACCGACTGAGCCGGCTGCTGGGACTGACCCGCCAGGACGATCCGGTGAAGATCGAGCAGGAGCTGATGGTGCTCGTGCCGCGGGATGATTGGACCTGGTTCTCGCACACGCTGATCCTACACGGGCGCGCCGTGTGTATCGCGCGGCGGCCGCGATGCGCCGACTGCGTGCTGAATCGGCTCTGCCCGAGCTCGCAGGTGTGAAGACGCTCGCGCCAGTCGATCGTGCCTCGCTGATCGCGACCCGCCGCGACATCCACCAACACCCCGAGCTCGGCTTCGAGGAGACGCGGACCGCGAACCTCATCACCGATCGCCTGCGCGGCCTGAACTACCACGTCACGCCCGGAATCGGAAAGACCGGCGTCGTCGGCTTGAAGAAGCATGCCGGGCGCTGCGTGCTGCTCAGGGCCGATATGGATGCCTTGCCCGTCCAGGAGGCGAATGCGGTCCCGTATCGGTCGAAGCAGCCGGGGAAAATGCACGCCTGCGGCCATGACGGGCACGTGGCGATTGGCCTCGAGGTCGCGCGGCGCCTGGCACCGCTCGAGCTCGGGGGCAGCGTGAAGTTCGCGTTCCAGCCGGCCGAGGAGGTCTCGAACGGCGCGCAAGCGATGATCAGCGATGGCGTGCTCGAGCAGCCCAAGGTCGATGCTGCGTTCGGTATTCACCTCTGGAACGACCTGCCGGTTGGCACCATTGGTGTCATGGCAGGCCCGGTGATGGCGTCGGTCGATCAGTTCGAGATCGAGATTCTGGGCCGTGGCGGCCATGCCGCCGCACCGCATCAGACGATCGATCCCGTATTGGTCGCGGCGCACGTCATTACCGCCCTGCAGAGCCTGGTGTCCCGCCGGCGCGATCCGCTCTCGGAAGCGGTGGTCTCGGTGACGGAGGTGCACGCGGGGCGGGCGTTCAACGTGATTCCGGACCGCGCCCAGCTGCGCGGCACGGTGCGGACGTTCGGGGGCCAGTTTTTTGAGGATGCCCCGCGGCTGGTCGAGGAAACGGCGCGGGGCGTTGCGGCGGCGTTCGGCGCGGAAGCGACTGTGGAGTATCGCCGCCTCAGCGCGCCCCTCATCAATAACGAAAAGCTGAGCGTGCTGATGCGCGACGTCGCCGCTGACCTGATCGGCGCCGACAACGTCCGTCACGGCATCCGGACGATGGGCGGCGAAGACATGGCCTACTTCCTGGCGAGTGTCCCCGGGTGCTTCGCCTTCGTTGGATCGGCACCCCGGGGGGGGCGCGCCTCCCCGCATCACAGTCCCACGTTCGACATCGACGAGGAGTCGCTGGTGATCGGCGCGGAGTTATTGACGCAAACCGCGATCCGTTACCTCGACTGACACTCGTGCCGTCCAATCAGCTGGCTTCCGAACCATCCGCCTATCTCAAATCGGCCGCCCACCAGCCGGTCCATTGGTCGCCCTGGGGCGACGCGGCGTTCACGCGCGCGCGTGAGGAGAAGAAGCCCATCCTGCTCGACATCGGCGCCGTCTGGTGCCATTGGTGCCACGTCATGGACGGCGAGTCCTACGAGGATCCCGAAGTTGCGGAGCTGCTGAACCGTGATTTCGTGTGCATCAAGGTGGATCGCGACGAGCGGCCCGACGTGGACTCGCGCTACCAGCGCGCGGTACAGGCGTTGAGCGGGCAAGGCGGCTGGCCCCTCACGGCGTTCCTGACGCCGGATGGTGAGGTCTTCTTCGGCGGCACCTACTTCCCGCCGGACAACAACGCCTATGGGCGCCCGGGATTCCGTCGCGTGTTGATGGAGATCGCGCGCGCATTCCGCGAGGAGCGCGACCGCGTCACCACCAATGCTCATGCGATTCGCGAGCACGTCACCCAGACGCTGAACGAGGCGAAACCGGGCGCAGTGAGCGCCGATCTCGTCAGCGGCGCCGCCGACCAGATGGCGCGCCTGTTCGACGTGCGCTACGGCGGCTTCGGCTCGGCGCCCAAGTTTCCGCATGCCGCCGCGATCGAATTCCTGCTCGCGTGCTGGCATGACGGCAAAGGCGGACTCGCCTGGCAGCGCGAGATCGTGGACAAGACGCTCACCGGGATGGCGCGCGGCGGCATCCGCGATCACCTGGGCGGCGGCTTTCACCGCTATGCGGTCGACGAACGCTGGATCGTGCCGCACTTCGAGAAGATGTCGTACGACAACTCGGAGCTCCTGCGCGCCTATCTCTCGGCGTACCAGGCGCTCGGCACGCCGCTCTTCAAGGAAGTCGCGACCGGCATCGTGGACTGGGTGTTCGAAGTCATGACGGACAAGGACAACGCCGGGTTCGCGACCTCCCAGGACGCCGACCTCACGTTCGGCGACGACGGGGATTACTGGACCTGGACGCTGGACGAGGCGACGGCGCAACTCACGGCGCGTGAAGCCGCGGTGGCCGCGAGCGTCTTCGACATTCAGGAAACAGGCGAGATGCACCACAACGCGAAGAAGAATGTGTTGTGGTGGACGCAGGATCCGGCGAGCGACGACGAGTGGCCGGTGCTCGGCGCGGCCATGAAGAAGCTCAAGACTGCCCGCGATCGCCGGAACGCACCGTTCGTGGACCGGACCGCGTACGTCAACTGGAACGCGATGATGGCGGGGGCGTTTCTGCAGGCCGGGGCGGTGTTGGATCGTCCGGAATGCAACGAGTTTGCGCTGAAGGTTCTGGAGCGCATCTGGAAAGAAGCGTGGGACGTGCGGAATGGGATGTCGCATGTCCTGGGCAGATCCGAGCCGCGGGGGATGCTCGATGACAACGTGCAATCCGCCGCCGCCTTCCTGGACGCGTACGAAGCGACGGGACAAACCGCGTGGCTCGAGCGGACAGTCGACGTGATGACGTACTGCGCCACGGTGCATGCCGATGACGCGGGCGGCTACTTCGACATCGCCGCCACGGACGGCACGGCGTACCTCGCGACTCGTGCCAAGCCGGTGCAGGATGCGCCGACACCCTCCCCGAACGGCGTCGCTGCACTCGTCCTCGCGCGCCTCTGGACCCTGACCGACAAGTCGGAATGGCGCGAGCGTCTCGACCGCCACCTCGGCGCGTTCGCCGGCAGCGCGCGCGAATTGTCGCTGTACGGAGGGACGCTGCTCCGCGCGGTAGACTGGGCCGTGCACCCGGTCTCGCGGATCGAAGTCGCCGGGCCACGCGGCGCGGGACCGGCGTGCGCAATGCACTTGCTCGCGCTGCAAACCTATCGGCCCCGCAAGGTGGTAGTACGCAAGATCGCCGAGCGACCCGCCGCGACGGTGTGCATCGGGACGAGCTGCTCGCTCCCCGTCACCACTCCGGAGCAGCTCGCTACGCTGCTGGAGGAGTGAACCCCAACTTGGCGCGGCGCGCAGCCGAGGACACATTCCTAGCCACGGCGCGAACGGTCGTGGAAACCTCAACGCGGGGATGTAGATGCCGAACAAGAAAGCCGTGATCGAAACCAAGAAGGGCACGATCGAGCTGGAGCTGTTCGCCGACGAAGTCCCCGGCACGGTCGCGAATTTCGAAAAGCTGGCGAACTCGCAGTTCTACGATGGAACGAAGTTTCATCGGGTCATCCCGAACTTCATGATCCAGGGCGGCGACCCCTACTCCAAGACGGGCAAGGGGCCGGTCGGAACGGGCGGCCCGGGTTACACGATCAAGTGTGAAACGCAGAAGAACACGCACAAGCACGTCGCGGGCACGCTGTCGATGGCGCATGCCGGCAAAGACTCGGGCGGCAGCCAGTTCTTCATCTGTCAC
>WNGB01002917.1_pt1 | contig 32583 bp, 31 predicted proteins | sample 5400681 | NCBI WGS metagenome assembly WNGB01 (sample SAMN13153367, study PRJNA577476) | soil metagenome | isolation source: 115 cm soil or saprolite under grassland replicate 2 | place: USA:California | collected 2016-06-15
GCGATCAGCGGGTGCTTCACGTACTGGCCGGCATAGCCGTTCCAGGTGACCCAGTCCGGGGTCATCGCGTGCGCCTTGGCCATGTCCAGCGAGGCGGGTCTGGCCAGGCCGGGGGAGCTCAGGTACCACTCGCTCGAGACGAGCACGTATTCGCGGTCGGCCTTCGGAAGCGGTGTCGCAGGCGTGACGACGATGGCGCCGTACATGCCGTTGGCGATGTGCGCGAGCACCGGCTTCGTTCCGCAGTGGTACATGTAGACGCCGGGGTCGGTGGCCTTGAAGCTGTAAGTCAGCGACTCTCCAGCGTCGACATCCCGGAAGGCGACGTTCGGGGCGATTCGCGCCGCGTGGAAGTCGACGGAATGGGGGATCGCGCCACCGTTGGTGAGCGTGATCTTCACGGTCTGGCCCTGCCGGACGTGAATGACCGGGCCCGGCGCGCCGCCGGCGAAGCCCCACGAGCTGTACTTGATTCCCGGTGCGATCTGGATCGTGACGTCCTTCAGTACGAGGTTGACATTTGCGATCCCGCCGACCGGTGCGGCCGGCAGCGTGGCGGGATACGGCGTGTGGGCCGCCGCGATCTCGTCCGCGTTGGCGGGCGCGGTGCCGGCGAAGCTCTGCGTGGCCGCCGCTGTGGCCTGAGCGCCGTGATCGTGCACCGCTGAGGCGGGAGTCGAGCCGGCCGCGGCTGCCCGGGCATCGTCGCGGGCGTTCTGGGCGGAGACTCCCATCCAGAGGGCGACGAAGAAGAGGATCGAAACGGCGATCCCGAGGAAGATCGCGACGATTGTGATCAGGGCTGCGGATTCCCGCTTCGGTTTGTGGTACGCGGGTGCTCGCTCGGATGCAGGGACGTATGCCACCAGAGTTCCTCCTTCGCGTTCTCGATACGAAGACGGTAGTTGGACGTGGAGATGATTCCTACGGGTCCGAGCCGCAAGCTGGCTGCGGGTTTTCCCGGATCCGCGCCCGGTCGAGCGATTGCTCAGGTAGCGGCGCGGAACAGGTCGACGGTCTCCCGGACGCCGTCGGCCAACGGGGTCAGCTCGAGGTCGAGGGTGGGCTCGGGCAGGCGCTCCGGGAAGGGGAGAGGAACGTCGTCGAGCTCGATCAGCCCCGCCGCGTCGGGCGCGGCGGCCTCGATCGCGCTCACGACTTCGCGCACGTGCACGTCCGGCCCGCCCAGGTTGTAGACCGAGGCCTCCTCGGGCGACCGGCGGGCGGCGGCGATGAAGGCGCGTGCGACGTCGGGGGCATAGTGGAACTGCGTCCGGCCGCCGAACGAGATGCGGTAGGGCTCCCTGCGGACGGCCGCGAGCATCGCCTGCGTCGGCGTCGAGGTCATTCCCTGATCGCGTCCGGGCCCGTAGACGCAGAAGGGGCGGAGGCCCAGGCTCGCGATCCCGTCGTCGCGCCAGTAGACCTGCGCCGTCCCTTCGTTCGCGAGCTTGTAGATGCCGTAGTGCGTGGTCGGGGCGATCTCGCCCGCGGAGTCGTAGACGGCTGCGGAGCTCGCATAGGCGAGCGTCGTCCTGAGCTCCCGCCGCTTGACGGCCTCGAAGACGTTGATCGTGCCGACGACGTTGACCCGGGCGCCGAGCAGCGGGTCGGCCTTGCAGAAGGGCACCTGGAGGGCGGCGAGGTGGATCACATGGCTGACGTCGTGCTCCGTCAGCTCGTGCTCCAGCGCGTCGAGGTCGGTGACGTCGCCCTCGACGAACACGATCCGGTCGAGCTCTTCGGGCGAGGCGATCAGCCGGAGCCGATGGTCGCTGCCTCCGAGGTCGTAGGCGATGACGGGCGTTCCCTGGCGGGCGAGCGACACGCAGGTCCAGGCGCCGATGCAGCCGAGCGCACCGGTCACCAGGAAGGACTCGTCAGACATCCTCGTAGACGGTGACGACCTCTGTGTAGAACTCGAGCGCGGCCCGGCCTTGCTCGTGCGGGCCGAAGCCCGAGCCCTTGATCCCGCCGAAGGGCACGTGCACGTCCGCGCCGGCCGTCTGCCCGTTGATCCGGATGATCCCGGCCTCGATCTCAGTCGCGAAGGTGCGCGCGGCGGCGAGACTGGAGGTGAAGATCGACGCCGAGAGGCCGTACTCGACCGCGTTCGCCCGCCGTAGTGCCTCATCCAGGTCGGAGAAGCGGTAGAGCGACGTCACCGGGCCGAAGACCTCCTCGCAGGAGAGGAAGGCATCGTCGGCGAGGCCCTCGAAGAGGGTGGGGGCGAGCAGGTAGGCCTCGTCGTCGAGGCGCTCGCCTCCTGCCAGAAGCGTCCCGCCGTCGGCCTTGCCGCGCTCGATGCCCGCCTGGACCTCTTCAAGCTGCGTCTCGTTCACGATCGGGCCCACCTCTGTCTCGGGCTCAACGGGATCACCGACGACGCCACGCTCGATCCGCTCCAGCAGGCGCCGCTTGAAGTCGTCGTGGACCTCGTCCTGCACGTAGATCCGCCGCGTGGCCGTGCACTTCTGGCCTGCCGACCAAAACGCGCCCGCGTAAGCGGCCTCGGCTGCGCGGTCGAGGTCGGCGTCCGCCATCACGATCAGCGGGTTGTGGCCGCCCAGCTCGAGTTGCACGCGCTTGCCGAGCCGCGTGGCCTCGTCCCGCACCTGGCGGCCCACGGCGACCGAGCCGGTGAACGACACCGCCTTGACGAGCGGATGGCGGACGAGCGGCTTGCCGACCTCGGAGCCACGTCCGATGACGACGTTGAAGACGCCGCCGGGCACGCCCCCCTCCTCGAGGCAGGCGGCGAGATGCAGGCCGGTCAGCGGCGCTTCCTGCGCGACCTTCATCACGACCGTGTTGCCGTAGGCGAGCGCCGGTGCCGACTTCCAGGCCGGAATCGCCGCCGGGAAGTTCCAGGGCGTGATGAGCGCGACCACGCCGAGGGGACGGCGCTCCGTGTAGACGACGCTGCCGGTCGAGGCCTGCTCGTAGCGCTCGCCCGTCGCCCGCAGGCCCTCGCCGGCGAAGAAGCGGAGGATCACCGCCATGCGGCCCGCCTCCATGCGCGATTCCCGGATCGGCTTTCCCATCTCGAGCGTCATGTCCTGGGCGACCTGCTCGACACGCCGCTCCAGGGCGTCCGCGGCCTTCCCCAGCACCGCGCCGCGCGCTGCAGCCGCGGTACGCGACCACGAAGGGAAGGCGGCTGCCGCCGCCTCGACCGCTGCGTTCACGTCTGCCTCGTCGGAGGCCGGAAACTCGCCGACGGGCTCGGAGGGACGCCAGGGGCCGCACTTCTTGTACGTGTGGCCCGAGAGGCTGGGCCGCCATTCGCCGCCGACGAAGTTCGCGAACGCGGGTCGTGCCGGTGCTTCGATGACCTCTGACATCTGCCTCACTTCCTTGTTGCTCTCGCTACATGGTGACAGTCACTGTGACTGTCCCTGTGACTGTCACTGTGACTGTCACCCTGGCATGTCGGATTCGGACACGAGGTCGGCCGCCCGGGCGACCGGATTGCGCAACGTACCGATTCCGGGAACGTGGATCTCGACCGCGTGGCCCGGCTCGAGCGTGAAGTCGTCCGGCGGGACGAGCCCGGTGCCGGTGAGCAGGACCGAGCCGGCAGGGACCGGGTTGTCGCGCAGCAACCAGTCGACGAGCTCTGCGAACGACCGTCGCATCCGCCCCGTCGACGTTTCGCCTGCGAAGAGCTCCCCGCCACGCCGGTCGAGGATGCGCATCCGAATCTCGAGCGGCGCCTCCCAGTCCTCCGGCGTGAGCACGGCGGGGCCGAGGGCGCACGCTCCCGCGAAGATCTTCGCCTGGGGCAGATACAGCGGGTTCTCCCCTTCGAGCGAGCGGGAGGAGACGTCGTTGCCGATGGTGAGCCCGGTGGCCGAGCCACCGGCGCCGATCACGATTCCGATCTCCGGCTCGGGGACGTTCCAGGACGAATCGCCGCGCACGCCGATCGGACGGCCGGGGCCGACCGTGCGTCGGCAGCCGGCGTCCTTCAGGAAGAGCTCGGGGCGCTCGGCCTCGTAGACGAGTGCGTACACGTCCTTCACCGCCGACTCCTCGATGCGCGCGTCCCGGCTGCGCTCGTACGTGACGCCGGCGCACCAGACCTCAGGAGGCTCGAACGGCATCAGCAGCTCGTACGGGGCCGGAAGCTCGAGTGTCTCCGGATCAAGGGGCTCGACCGGGAGATCCACCGCCAAGACCGTCCGGACACCCCCGGGGCCGTCGAACCGCACGTGCCGAGCACCGCGTGCCGCTTCGGTCGTCACCAGTGCAATCGTAGTCAGCTACGATCGCGCCAACAGAACGAGTAGCGGTTGCGCTCTACGGCCTTCCTTACGCGTTCGCAACAGGCAAGGGAGGTGTTTTCATGGCAACCGGAACCGTCAAGTGGTTCAACGACGCGAAGGGCTACGGCTTCATCTCGCCGGCCGACGGCGGGGAGGATCTCTTCGTTCACCACACCGGCATCGCCGGCAGCGGCTTCAAGACCCTCTCCGAGGGTGCCAAGGTCGAGTACGAGCCGGCAGAGGGCCCCAAGGGCCTCCAAGCGACGAACGTCGTCGAGATCCGCGGCTAGCACACCAAGACTCGGGCGGTCCGCCGTGGCTTCGCCCGGCGGGCCGTCCACCGAACACGTGGTGCAGCCGAGAGAAGGGGTGCACGATCGCCGGCAAGGAAGAGAAGATCGATCTGGAGGGCGAGGTCCTCGAGGCCTTCCGCAACGGGATGTACAGGATCCTGCTCGACAACGGTCACGAGACCCTCGGCTACACGGCGGGCAGGATGCGCCGCCACCGGATCAGGATCGCGCCGGGCGATCGCATTCGCGTCGAGCTCTCCGCCTACGACCTCGACCGGGGCAGGATCGTCTACCGCTATCGGTGAGGGCCGTTTTCGCAGCAGGATCAGTAGACGGCCCGCCCGCCCGAGACATCGAACACGGCCCCGGTCGAGAAGGAGCAGTCCTCGCTCGCGAGCCACGAGATCAGCGCAGCGACCTCCTCCGCCGAGCCCATCCGCCCGAGCGGGATCCGCGAGACCATGTAGTCGACGTGCTCATGGGAGAGGCCGGCGAGGCGATCACCGCCGCCTTCGAGGCGGAGTAGGCGGCGGCCATCGGGTTTCCCTCCTTGCCCGCGATCGAGGCGACGAGGACGATGCGGCCGTAGCCTCGCGAGACCATGCCGGGAATCGCCGCGCGGCAGGCGTAGAAACTGCCGTCGGCGTTGACCGCGAACACGCGTCGCCATTCGTCGTCGCGCACGTCCACCGTGTGCAGGGACTCTCCCGGAATCCCTGCCGAGTTGACGAGGACGTCGACCGGGCCGTGCTCGGACTCGACCCTGGCGACTGCGGCGTCGAGATCTGCGGAGCGGCTGATATCCCCCTGAATGTCCGCCGAGGGATCGAGGTCGAACGTGATCACCTCGGCGCCCCCGGCCCGCAGGCGCTCCGCGGTCGCCGCGCCGATGCCGCTCGCCCCTCCGGTGACGAGGGCGACACGGCCTGAGAAGTCGTACGAGTTCGCCACTCCGCGGTTATATCCGAGGCCGCGGCGTAACGGCGCGCCTTCGGCCGGACGTCCCTGTAGGACGCCCGGCACTCCTCAGTAGGCTAGGTCAGAGCCGTTGTGGCGCGGCCCCAGCGCGTGAACGTGTCAGCCGCGGGGCGTAGTGCCAGCCCCAAGACGAGCCCCGGAGCCACGTAACCGACGACGACGAGCGTCCATATCCACATCCCGCCACCTCCTCCCTCGATCCGAGCAAAAAAAAAGCCTCGGGGAGATAACGTCCCGAGGCACCAGTGCCTTCCCAGAGCAGCCAGTCGCTGGCCGCCACCCCACGGTAGCGAACGGCGAGGGTCTCGCGCAAGGGCCGGAGCTGACCGACGGGCGCTAGCGGTGGACGATCTCGGCGCCGGCGAACGTACCGGTGCTCCGAGCGTTCCCAACCAGCTCGTTGCCGGAGATTTCTGCTCTCGACTTGTAATGGCTCTCGATGCCGTAGCCCTGGAGCGCGAGGTCCCCCGAGGCGCGGTCGGCGCGGGTGCCCGAGACATGATTGTCCTCGATGGTGCACTCCGACTCGTCGCCGCAGTAGATGCCGATCCCGAGCGCATCCCGCACGCGGTTGCGCTCCACCATGCCCATCGACATCTCGGTGACGCTGATGGCCCGCAGCGCGGTCGACTGCACGCGGTTCCTGCGCACGTCGACCAGCGCCATGTGGGTGACGATGCCCTCTCGCCCGCCGACGATCTGGCAGCCGTCGACGACGCTCATGCCGTAGCCCATCGCGAAGGAGATGTCGATGCCCTGGGTGTAGCCGGCGGGAGAGTCGATCCTGCAGTCTCGGATCGTGACTGCGGCGAGGCGCACGTGGATTCCGTCGAGCCTGGCGCCGCGGATGCGCACACGCTGGAGCAGGACGTCCTTCGCTCCGTCGATCTCGATACCGTTCTCCCCGCCGATCACCGTCACGTCCCGCACCACCACGTCGTCGGCCCGGATCCGGATCCCCCCGCGCACGACCGCGCCGGGCGCGCCCACGAGCCGCTCTGCCCGGTCGAGCACGATCGGCCCCTGGTGGGTGCCGGCGCTCAGGTGGATGGTCGGCGGCCTGTACGTCCAGGCCACCGCCACGAACGCCGTTGTCCCGAGGGCAAAGGCCGTGGCCAGGCGTCGGCCCGCCACCCCGACGCCGCGGTGCAGGCCCAGTCCGAAGTAGCCCGCGACGACTGCTACGAAGACGACCGTGTTGAACAGGAAGTGCAGCTCGATGAGGCTGAAGTTGTGGCCCTGGGGCGGGGGGAGCAGCTGGCCGAGAAACCCAGGCGTCCCGTCTCGGTGGCCGTTGCCGAGCCACTGCGCGAACTTCTCCGAGTGCTCGATCACGTGGTCGGCCTGCACGACGAACACGCCGACGGTGAGCGTGAGCCACGCCCAGAGCTTGTCTCTCGGCAGCCGCTCGACGCGCCACAGGCCGCCGCCGACGTAGAGGCCCGCGAGCGCCACGAAGATCGAGACGTTGTAGGCGAAGTGGATCGGCTCGACGTCGAAGAGGAAGCCGAGCAGCCCCCGGCAGTCGTTCGGGCACGCGGCGTCGATCACGTCCTTCTGCACCACCTGCGCCACGTGCTCGGCCTCGTGTGCAGTCATGACGACGAGGAGCAGCAGGAAGGCGGTGCGCAGCCGCGCCTGGGTCACTTGACGGAGCCGGCCAGGAGGCCCTGCACGAAGTAGCGCTGGAAGGCGAAGAAGACCGCGAGCGGGATTGCGAGCGAGATGAAGGAGGCGGGCGCGATGAGCTCGACGCTCTGCCCGAACTCCGAGAGCTGGGTGTAGATCGCAATCGTGATCGGCTTCGTGTTGCGGGCGAAGACGAGCGCGACGAGCAGGTCGTTCCAGACCCAGAGGAACTGGAAGATCGCGAGCGAGGCGATGGCCGGCAGCCCGAGGGGGAGGATCAGGCGCAAGAAGATGCGGAACTCGGAGGCGCCGTCGATCCGCGCCGACTCGAGAACGTCCTTGGGGATCCCGATGAAGAAGTTCCGTAACAGGAAGATCGCGAACGGCAGCCCGAAGGCGGTGTGGAAGAGGACCAGGCCGAGAACGGTGTCGTAGATGCCGAAATCGTTGTAGAGGCGGAACATCGGGATCAGCGCCATCTGCAGCGGCACGACGAGCAGCCCGATCACGACGATGAAGAGCCAGTCGCGGCCGGGGAAGTCGAGCCAGGCGAAGGCATAGCCGGCCAGGGCAGCGACGACGATCGGCAGCAAGGTGCCGCCGAGCGCGATGTAGAACGTCGTCAGCAGCGAGTGCGTGATCGTCTCGTTCTCGAAGATCTTCCGGTAGCTCTCGAAGGTGAGGATGCTCGGCTTCGAGAAGACCCGCCACCAGCCGCCAGCGCTGATCTCGTCCGCGGACATCAGCGACGTGAGGAGAAGGCCGAAGGCGGGAACGAGCCAGAGCAAGCCCACGAGGACGAGGACGAGGTGGACGGGCGCCTTTCCGGCAACGCGCGCGATTCTCGTCGCGAGGCTCTCCTCGAGACGGGGCACCTCGATCTCCGCCACGGACACCGGCTACACCTCTCTCCGGAAGCGGCGGACGTTCAGGGCGAGGACGGGGAGGACCAGGAGGAACAGGAACACCGCGATCGCAGAGCCGAGGCCGAAGTCGTTCACGCCGCCGAAGGACGTGCGCCACATCGCCAGCGCGATGACGTTCGCCTCCGCCTGCGTGGACTGCGGCGCCACCGCGACGACGATGTCGAACACCTTGAGGACGTTGATGAGCATCGTGATGAAGACCACGCTGAGGATGGGGGCGAGGAGCGGCACGGTCACGCGACGAAAGACCTGCCATTCGCCGGCGCCGTCCGTTCGGGCTGCCTCGAGCACGTCGCGCGGGATGGCGGCGAGGCCGGCCGCGATCACGACCATGGCGAAGCCCGCCCAGACCCAGATGTACGCGGTGATCACCGCGGGCGTGATCAGCTTCGGCCCCAGCCAGAAGACGCCGCCGAAGGGCTTGTGAAACGTGGCTGCGCCGATCGCCGCCTGGTACGAGCCGGATTCGAGGTCCTTGAACGCGAAGGTGCCGTCGTCAGCGGTCGTCGCGGTGGCGATCTTCTTGCCGCCGGCGTCTCGCAGCACCACCGTCACGTTCGGCAGGCCGATCTCCTGTTTCTCCACTCGACCGGGTGTCCCGCCGCCCGGCTTGAAGTCGCGCCAGACGACGCCCGCGATGCCGTTCTGAATCGGCTTCGGGTCAACAGCCTGACGAGGGTGCTCCGGCAACTCGGCGCTGGTGATCGCCGTCAGGCCGAGCCTCGCCACCTGACCGGGCCGAAGGGGCGTGCGCAGGACGAGACCGCGTTGGGGGCTTCCGGCGAGCGTTTGGGTGGAAGGCAGGGCGCTCGACAGCGGCCCCGGCGCGGTGACGATCTCCTTGGCGCCCCTGATGGCGGCGTTGATCGCGCCCTGGCTGGGGTCCTGCACGTACATCAGGCGCCAGATCACTCCCGCGGCGAGCAGCGAGATCGCCATTGGCATGAAGACGGCCGTCTTGAAGGCGACCGACCACGAGATCCGCTCCGTCAGGACGGCGAACACGAGGCCGATCGCGGTCACCAGCGCCGGCACGACCCCGAGCCAGATCGCGTTGTTCTTGATCGCAGTGACGAGCAGGTCGGTGGTGAAGATCTCCTTGTAGTTGTCGAACCAGACGAAGCGGTCGCCCACGCGGTCGAAGAAGCTGCGGCGGGTCGTGTCGATCGCCGGGTAGACGATCCACACGCCCAGCAGCACGACCGCCGGCGCGAGGAAGGCGGCTGCAACGCCGTACCTCCGCAGCCGCTCCCCCCCGGCGCCTGGCGGAGCCTCCACGGAGGGAGGCTCCGCCGTTGCGAGCGCGTCGCTCACATTCGCCTACTTCTTGTACGCCTTGGCTGCGGCCGTCTCCATCTTGGCCGCGATCCCGTTCACGTTCTTCGGGTTCTTGAGGAAGTCCTGGAAGAGCTTGAAGAGTCCCTGGCCGGGTGTCGCCCCGAAGGCGGACGGCTGGAGATCGGACAGGTCGAACCTCGAGGTCTTCGCTTGTGCCAGGGCCGTCGCGGTTCGGCGCTGAACCGGATCCGAATATGCGCTTGGCGGCACGGCCTTGTTCGGAGACGAGGCGCCGCCCTGCTTCACGTAGACCGAGCCGGCCCTGCTGGTGGCCATGTACTTGATGAACGCGCGGGCCGCCGGATTGTCCTTGAACATCACCATTGCATCCCCGGATGCGACCACCGACGGCGGCGAGCCGCCGATCGACGGGAAGGTGAAGACGTTGTACTGCTTTCCTGGTTTCCAGTTCGAGGTGACGCTCGCGGGCACGAAGTCGCCCTCGAGCACCATTGCCGCCTTCGGGTTGTCTCTGAACGCTTGGGCGACTGAGTCGGCGAAGATCGTCTGCAGCGCACCGGACCTTCCCCCGGCGATGTTGCTCGTGTCGCCGATCACCTGGGCCATCGTCTTCAGCGCCTTCTTCACCGAGGCGTCAGTCCACTTGATCTTGTGGGTGGCGAGCAGGTCGTACTTCTTCGGGCCGGCAGTCCGGATGTAGATGTTCTCGAACAGATCGGTGAGCGTCCATCCGTCGGCGCCGCCGATCGAGTACGCCGGGAGCCCCGATGCCTTCACGGTCTTCGCGGCCTGCAGGAACTGCGGCCACGTCTTCGGGGTCTTCACGCCGGCGTCGCGGAAGGCCTTGACGCCGTACCAGACGGTCGACTTGTTCGTCCCCTTGATGTACAGGCCGTAGTACTTGCCGTTGACGGTGCCAAGGTCGATCCAGCCGGACGACAGCGTCTGCGCCGCCTTCGCGCGGACGAACGTGATCGGCTTCAGCGCGCCGCGGTTCGCGAACTCCCGCATGAGCGCAGGCTGCGGGATGATCGCGATGTTGGGCGGGTTTCCGCCCTGCACCGCCGTGCCGAGCACGGTCGGCAGGTTCCGTGCGGCCGAGGTGAACTTGACCTTCACCTTCGGGTAGAGCTTGTTGAAGTCCTTGAAGACGGTCTGAAGCCTCGTGATCTCGGCGCCCGTGGCCTCGCCGACCACGGAGATCGAGCCAGAGACCGCAGTGGGCCGGGCGGTCTTGCTGCCTCCCCCGACAGCCGAGCCGACAGCGGCTAGTGCCGCGGTCGACAAGGCAGCCGCGAGAACGATGAGCCACTTCCTATGCATGAGTCCCCTTTCGTCGATCGTGGTCGTAGATGCCGGCCCCGGTCTCCGGATCGAAGAAGTGCAATGCGCGTGTGTCGACCGCGACGTCGATCTGCTCGCCCGCCCTGACATGTGAACGGGCACCGAAACGGCCGACGACCGTCGTCCGGACGCGTCCATCCTCGAGTCCCTGGACGGCGACTTCGTCGAGGTCTTGTGCCAGCTCGCGCACGTCGTCGGTCAATGCCGGTGTGGCCTCGATCGAGACGTGCGCCATGATCTCCGAGCCCAGCGCCTCACGGAGCGCGACGGTGCCACGCAGCCGGCGGTCGGCGGGGACGTCCGGGACGAGCGCGGCGTCTTCGAGGTGCTCGGGCCGGATGCCCACGATGACCATCTTGCCCGCATAGCCTCTGAGCGCCGGATGGCCTGCGAGCGATTCCTCGTCGATTGCGAGCTGCTGGTCACCCACCCCGGCGACAAGCCCGCCATTAGCACTCTCGAGCTGGGCCTCCACCATGTTCATCGCGGGGCTGCCGATGAACCCCCCGACGAAGAGGTTGACCGGCCGCTCGTACAGGGTCTGCGGATCCGCCACCTGCTGCAGCTCGCCCTTCCGCATGACGGCCACCCGGTCGCCCATCGTCATCGCCTCGACCTGGTCGTGCGTGACGTAGAGGGTGGTCACGCCGAGGTCCCGCTGGAGCTGACTGATCTCGGCGCGCATCTGCACCCGCAGCTTGGCGTCGAGGTTGGAGAGTGGCTCGTCCATGAGGAACGCCTGGGGCTGACGGACGATCGCGCGGCCCATGGCCACGCGCTGGCGCTGCCCGCCCGAGAGTGCGCGCGGCTTGCGCTTGAGGAAGGGTTCGAGGTCGAGGATTCGCGCGGCCTCCTTGACGCGCCGGTCGATCTCCTCCTTCTTGACCTTCTTCACGCGAAGCCCGAAGGCGATGTTCTCGTAGACCGAGAGGTGCGGGTAGAGGGCGTAGCTCTGGAAGACCATGGCGATGTCGCGGTCGCGCGAGGGGACGTGGTTGACGACCCGCTCGCCGATCCTGATCATCCCCTGCGAGATCTCCTCGAGCCCGGCCACCATGCGCAGGGCGGTCGTCTTCCCGCAGCCCGAAGGCCCGACGAGAACGATGAACTCGCCGTCCTCGATTCCGAGCGAAATGGCGTCGACAGCCCGGGTCCCGTCCGGGAAGACCTTGCTAACGCGGTCAAGTTCGACCCGCGCCACGGCGGGATCGTAATGCACGAAGGTCTTCTGGCGGGCTCGAGGGTGAGGGCTAAGCTTCGCGCGTGGCCTTCGACCCGCTTTCCGACTACCCGCTGGGCCAACGGCGGCCGGATCTCGTCTCGACGCCGTCGGGCCTCTCTCTCGACGAGGTCACCCTCGACGCACTGCGCGACGAACGGCTTGCCTGGGAGGATCTGCGGGCGACGCCGGAGACGCTCCGGCTCCAGTCGGAGGTGGCGCGAGCCGCAGGGCGGGCCGCGCTTGCCGAGAACCTGGTCCGCGCTGCCGAGCTCGCCTCGCTTCCGGAAGAGACGGTGCTGAGCATCTACACCGCGCTCCGCCCGCACCGCTCGTCCGCCGAGGAGCTGTCGGCATGGGCGCTCCGGCTCGAGGAGCTGTCCGCACCGTCGTGCGCCGCGTTCGTGCGCGAGGCTGCGGAGGTGTACGAACGGCGGGGGCTGCTGACGCAGAGTGAGCACGCGACGGTCTAGGCGTTTCGCATCCCGCGAGGAGCGGGAGCTTCGTCGCGAGCTGCTGATCGAGCCCTACCCGAAGCTCGGGCTCGTGGCCATGGACGGCCCGAACGACCCGGAACCGAGCCTGGTCATCGAGGGCGGCCGGGCAGTCGAGATCGACGGCCGGCGGGAGGCCGAATTCGACGTGATCGACCACTTCCTCGCGCGCCACAGCTTCGATGCCGGGGCGGCCGAAGAGGCGGCGGCGCTCTCGGACGACGAGCTCGCGCGGCGACTCGTGGACGTCGACTGCCCACGCTCGGAGCTCGTCCGATTGTCACGCGGGCTCAGCCCGGCGCGGCTGGCCCGCGTCGTGGGACGCCTCGACCCGGTGGAGCTGATGTTCGCCCTCAAGAAGCTGCGGGCCCGCCGCGTGCCGGCGAACCAGGCTCATGTCACGAACCTAAAGGAGAACCCCGCGCTCCTGGCCGCCGACGCGGCGGAGGCGGCGGCCCGGGGCTTCGCCGAGCTGGAGACCACGGTCGGCGTCTCGCGGTACGCGCCCCTGAACGCGATCGCGCTCCTGATCGGCTCTCAGACGGGGCGGCCCGGGGTGATGACCCAGTGCGCGATCGAGGAGCGGCGCAATCTCCAGCTCGCCATCCAGGGCTTGGTCACGTATGCGGAGACCCTTTCGGTGTACGGCACGGAGCCGGTCTTCGTGGACGGTGACGACACGCCGTGGTCGAAGGCCTTCCTGGCCTCGGCCTACGCGTCCCGCGGGGTCAAGGTGCGGTTTACCTCCGGGGGCGGCTCCGAGGCGCTGATGGGCCACTCGGAGGGGAAGTCGGTCCTCTATCTCGAGGCCCGCTGTCTGGCGACCATCCGGGCCGCGGGCTCGCAGGGAGTCCAGAACGGCTCCATCTCCTGCGTCGCGCTCGTGCTCTCGCTGCCTGCGGGCGTGCGCGAGATCCTGGCCGAGAACGTGCTGGCGGCCTGGCTCGACCTCGAGGTTGCCTCCGGGAACGACGCCATCGCCTCGCACTCGGAGATCCGCAAGACCGCGAAGCTGATGGGCCAGTTCCTGCCGGGGACGGACTTCGTCACCTCCGGGTACTCGGTCATGCCGCGCGACGACAACATGTTCGGCGGCGGCAACTACGACGCGGACGACCTGGACGAGTGGTTGACGCTCCAGCGCGACTGGCAGGTGGACGCGGGCATCGAGCCCCGTGGCGAGGAAGAGCTCGTCGCCGTCCGCCGGAAGGCTGCGCTCGCGGCCCAGGCGGTCTTCGACGCGCTCGGCTTCCCGCCGATCACCGCCGAGGAGGTGGAGGCCGCCGTCTACGCCTACTCGAGCGACGACCTGCCCGATCGCGACCGCGCCGCGGACGTGGCTGCGGCGGATCGCGTCCTCGCCGAGCGGATCTCGGCCGCCGACGTCGCCGGGATCCTCGACGAGCGCAGCTTCCCGGACCTGGCCGAGGCCGTCGTGGGCATGCTGCGCCAGCGCGTCTCGGGCGACTACCTCCAGACCGCGGCGATCGTCGACCCCGACTGGACCGTGCACTCGGCCGTCAACGATCCGAATCTGTACGAGGGTCCCGGAGGCGGCTACCGGCTCGAGGGCGAGCGCTGGGCTCTGCTGCAGGCGCTGCCGCACGTGCTTGACCCGCACGACGTCGTCCAGGGCGACGCTGCAGGACCGCCGGTCGTGGTCGAGCTGGGGGTCGCCGAGGTTGGCGGAAGGCTCGACGAGGTCGTGATCGCAGTAGGTCCGGCATTCGGGAACGAGCTGCGTGCCACGATCAGCGGCCTCTCGCACGCGGACGTGCTCGGCGCAGTCCTCGACGGCGTGCGCGAGGGAGCAGCAGAGCCGCGAATCGTGCGCGCGCGACGCACCTCCGACGTGGCCTTCATCGGCCACGACGGGGCGAGGCTCTCGGGCTCCGGCGTCGCAGTCGCCGTGCAGTCGAAGGGCACTGCCCTCATCCACCGCTCGGACCTGGAGCCGCTCGACAACCTCGAGCTCTTCGGCATGGCGCCGCTCTACACCCTCGAGAGCTACCGCGCGATCGGGCGCAACGCGGCCGGCTACGCGCTCGGGCGCGAGGTCGGTCCCGTGCCGACCCGGCTCGACAACTACGCCCGCGCGAAGCTGATCGTGACGACGACGCTTCTCCACGCCCGCGAGACGGCCGCCGTCGTCCCGGGCGCACCGGCCGTCGAGCTCGAACTCGCCGAGTAGCTACTTCTCGCGCGCGGGCGGCTTCGGCCACAGCGCCTTGACGAGGTCGGCCGAGAGAGAGCGCCACTCGCCGGGCCCCTCCTCGTCGGGTGGGAACTTGCAGGCGAGCTCTTCGTCCAGGCCGTCGGGTGGCAGGCCAGCCTCCGTCATCACCTCCTCGGTGACGAGGATCGGCGCGCCCACCCGCACCGCGAGGTTGATCGCGTCGCTCGGACGTGCGTCGAGCTCCTCTCGCCGGCCGTCCAGGGCGAGGGCCACCAGCGCATAGAAGGTCTTCTCCTCGAGACGGGTGATCGCAACCTGCTCGACTCTGCCGCCGGTGGCTTCGACCAGCCGCGCCATCAGGTCGGGAGTCATCGGCCTCGGCATCTCACCGCCGCCGAGCCGGAGAGCGAGCGCGTCGCCCTCGAACGCGCCGATCCAGATCGGGAGTAGCCGCTCTCCGTCCTTCTCCTCTAGGAGGACGACGCGCAGGTTCCGGTTGGCGAGCCGTGGAACCTCGGCATCCGCGTCCTCGGCTAGCACGCGCACCAGCACGTCCTTGAGCTCGACCTCGATCATCAGATCCTCCTTCGCGGTGGGGGCAAGAGGGGCCAGCCGGTCGCGGAGCCGGTTGCGGGCGCGGTGCAGCCGCACGCGGACGGAGCCCTGCGACTCGCCACGCAGGGCGGCGATCTCCGGCGCGGAGAGCCCTTCGAGGTAGTAGAGGCGGGCGACGTCCCGCTGCCCGGCGGGCAGCGCGTCGAGCTCGGAGCGGACGAGCGTGGCGCGTTCGAGCGCCTCGACCAGCTCGTCCGGCTCCGCCGGGCGAACGCCGCCGCGCAGCTCCGCGAGCGTCGTCCAGCCGGCCCGGCGCGCCCGGAGGCGCATCCTGGCCAGGTTGGCGGCGATCGCTCCGAGCCACGCACCGAAGCTCGTGGGGTCCCGCAGGCGGGCCAGATCCCGATGAGCGACGAGCAAGGCCTCCTGAACCACGTCCTCGGCTTCGTCCGGATCGCCCAGCAGGCCTCGTGCGATCGCCGCCGTGCGGGGTCGATACCGCGCGACCAGCGACTCGAAGGCCACGTTGTCTCCGTCCAAAGCGGCGGTGGCCAGGCTGGCGTCCCGAGCGGACTCCACAGCTCTATGTTGCGCGCCGGGGCGCGAACGTTACGCGGGCGGGGTCATTTCCCACAGGCAGCGTCGTCGGCCGAGGCGCGCTGGGCTTCGCCCGGCTGAGCCTTGGCCGGCCAGGGGCGTCAGGCGCCCGGCTTGCCGCCCAGGCCCCAGTGCTTGGGCGAGATTCCCTGCACGACGACCTGGATGTGATCCTTCGCTGCCCCGCTGGACTCAGCGAGAGCGTCGGTCAGCTTCTCGATGATCTTGGGCACGGACTCCTCGGTCACACGGTGGTCGTAGAGCTTCACGTCGATCCAGGGCATCGTTCACTCCTTCCGTGAGTGCAGCAGCACAGCGACGATAACGCCGGCGGCCAGCAGCTGCAGTGACGCCGGCAGGCCCCCGCCGCGATGCCAGCCTTCGACTCGATGCGAGGGGAAGAGCGCGCGCCCCCCGGGCTTGGGAAGTGGAAGCACGTGCTCGAGGTCCGGCGCGGACGCGGCCGCCGCGCCCACCACCGCCGGGTGGAGCGGCCCCAGGTGGAAAGCGAGCAGCCCGAGGAGGACGAGCCCGGAGCCGATCTCGAAGCGCCGCGACTCGATGTCCGTGTGCGGAACGGCGTCCGCGAGCGCGTGCGAGGCGAGCCCAAGCGCGACCGCCCGGCCCCGCGAGCCGGCCGTAGCGCCGAGGGCGGCGCCCGTCGCGACGTGCATGGAAACGATCACACGTCGATGCGGTAGTCGGCGAAGGTGGAGCCGGGGGCGAGGGGCGACATCAAGGAAGCAGGCTCGGCGGGACGTCTATGACGCGGACGACCGACGCGCCCTCGGGACTCTGGATTGCGCGCGAGCCGCCCGGACGCCTGGGCCGAAGGATGGTCACCCGCCGCAAGGTCGTGTCGCCGTTGCGGTCGAAGCGGAACGTGCCAAGGATCCCGTTCCGCACCTGTGTGGCGAACAGCTCCTTTGTCACCGACGCGCGAGTTCCGTCGGAGCGCGCGATCGCGTCGAGCAGCACTTCCGCCGCCTGGGCGGCGTACGCCACAATCGGATGGACCGAACCCCGCTGAGTCGCGGAGAACGCGTCCACGAACCGCCGGCCGCCGGCAGGAAGCCGCTCGTTCGTGAGACCGAGATAGGTGACGTAGATGGTCCGCGCGGCGGGCCCAAGCACGCGGAAGAGATCCGAGATCGAAGCCGAGCCGGCCGACGCTACCAGCGTCACCCGAGGCCCGAGGCGAGAGCGGAGCTCCTTCAGCCCACCGCCCTGATCGCCGAGCAGGCCGGCGAGAAAGACTGCGCGCGCTCCTGATCGCTTCACACGCTCGACGAGGGCAGCGTAGCTCTTCGCCTGGGGATCCCAGCTCGCCGAGCCGACAACCTCGAGTCCCCTCTTCTCCGCGGCCTTTCGAAACGAGCGCACGAGCGGCTTCGGGTACGGCCCGATTTCGCTCTCCTCGAGCACGTACGCCTTCTCGATCCCCAAGCTGTTGATGAAGATGGCGGCCGCGGCCCCGTGCGCGTCGTCTGGCGGGTAGACGCGGGCAAAGTTGCGGACGCCGGTGGGATAGAGGCTCGCGAGCTGGCCAGGTGGCGCGAACGGGTCGCGGCGTGTGAGACCGACGTACGAGTTGGACGGAGAGACCATCGCTAGGGGCCCGCCGGGAGCCTGGTTCAGAAGGGGGATCTGGTTGAAGGAGCAACCGGAGTTGAAGCTCCCGATCACACCGAGCACGCTCGCGCCGGCGGCGTAGCTCTTCGCGTTGGCGGCGCACTTCGGCACGTCGAAGATCCCGACCTGGGACGTCGAGTCGTCGCACGACTGGTACGCGACCTTGTGCCGGCCCGCGCGATATCCCCGGTTCCTGAATACGTGCTCGATCGCCCGGCTCATGGCGAGTGCAGGGAATCCCGGACCGGCCCTGAGCGGGAGGTCGGAGACGACCAGGTACTGCGGGTCGCCCTTCCCGCCGTAGACGATCTTTCCGCACGAGGCGCCCGCGTCCGATACCCAGACGCGTCCGTCGCCGACGGCGACATCTCTCGGCGTCCCTTGGATCTGCATCGTGCGTGAGACGAGGTTCGTCGCGGGATCGATGCGGGACAGTGTTCCGCGCAGAGAATTGACGGCCCAGACTGATCCCTCCCCGAAGGCGAGCTGGTCTACGCCCTTCTCGACCGGGACCGTCCTCTCCCTGATCGGCGGACCGGAATCGATTCGCCAGACCGTCCCGTCCTGGGGGCTACTCACCCAGACAGCGCCCGCGCCGACCGCGATGTCGGTCAGGTCCTGACTCGGGATCTTGATCCTCGTCGCGACCGTGTTCGTCCGTGGATCGATTCGCACGACGGCGAGATTCGGCTTGAAGCTGAGGCCCCAGACGCTTCCTGTCGGTCCCACGGCGATCCTCACGACGGAGGCCGAGCGAACCGTGGCGACGACGCCCCCGGTCCCCGGGTCGATACGGGACACGCTCAAGTCGGGATTGACGGCCCAAACGGCGTCCTTGCCGACCGCGACCGCGTCACCGGGATCGCCGCCTGGTCCTTTCGAGCGGAGCCTGGTTGTACCCTGCACGCCGAACGTCTCGGGGTCGACCCGCGAGACGCTCGAGAGCACCGGGAGGCCGAACTGTGCCGTCCGACTCAGAGTCCCGTTCCCGATCCAGACAGCACCAGCCCCGACCGCGAGGTCGATCGGTGTGGTTCCGATCCCGAAGGTCTTCTGTTGCTTCGACTGCGGGTCGATACGCGAGATCGTCTGATCGTCCGCGTTCAGCAGCCAGACGGCCCCCTCGCCGACGGCGAGGGTGGTGGGGTTGCTGCCGAGCGTGATTTGCGCACGAAGCTCGTTGCTGTTGGGATCGATCTCGACGACCGAGTTGGGCAAAGGCGAGGCGGCCGCAGAGCTTCCGCCGCCGGTCAGCTGGACGACGGCAGCGGCGGCCGCGCCGGCAAGGAGCAGCACGCCGGCGAGGAGCAGCTTGCGTCTGTGGCGAAGCAGCGCGGGCGGGAGGAACGGGCGAAGGGCTGCGCGCAGCGGGGGCCGCTCGGCCGGAGCGGCCTCGCGCGATACGACCTCGTACAGGCGCCAGCGCTCCTGGAAGCCCTTCAGGCGGAAACGGCCGCGGTCGCGGAACGAGATGCCCGGCGTCGTCCCGGCCAGCTGGCGGACGGCGTCGGAGACGACCACCTCACCACCCTTTGCCACCGCCCCGATGCGCGCGGCCGCGTTGACCGCGGCGCCGAAGGGGTGCCCGTGGCGCTCGAGCACCTCGCCCACGTTGAGTCCGATACGCAGCCGCATGGCGCGCTCCGGCTCGCTCTTTGCGCGCTCGAGCAGCGCCTCCTGGATACTGAGGGCGCAGGCGAGCGCGCGCCGCGTCGAGTCGAAGGCGACCATGAACCCGTCCCCGATCGAGTCGATCACGCGTCCGCCGTGCCCGGCGACCTGCTTGCGGACGATCTGCCGCTGCGCCTCGATCAGCCGCTTGGCCGTCACGTCGCCCACCCGGGTGGTGAGGGCGGTCGAGCCCTCCACGTCCGTGAACATGATCGTGGCCACCCCTTCGGCCGCCTCCAGCCAGAGCGCCTGCCGCGCCGATGCCACGAGCTCGCCGCAGCTCTCGTAGCGGTCCTCCTTCGCCTTGGCCAGCCCCTTCCCAACGACGGCATCGAGTGCGGGGTGGTCGGGGAGCGCGGGCGTCTCTCCCTGCATGTGCGCCCAAAGCGTCTCCGCCTCGCTCTCGCGGTGGAAGGGAGGCTCGCCGGTGAGGCACTCGTAGAGGAGAGAGGCGAGGGCGTACTGGTCGCTTCTGCCGTCCAGCTCTTCGCCTCTGATCTGCTCGGGAGCGAGGTAGTCGAGCGTGCCCATGAGCTGTCCCGTGGCCGTGAGCTGCGTCGCGGCCTGCTTGCGGGTGAGGCCGAAGTCGGTCAGGTAGGCGTGCTCACGCCCGTCGAGAAGGACGTTGGCCGGCTTGACGTCCCTGTGTACGAGCCCCTTGGCGTGAGCGGCGTCGAGCGCGTCTGCCACCGGGCCGACGATGGAGAGCGCTCGCTCCGGGGCGAGCCGCCCCTGCTTGGTGAGGAGCGCTCTCAGGTCGGTGCCCTCCACGTAGCGCATGGCGATGAAGAGCTGCCCCTCGTGCTCGCCTGCCTCGAAGACGGGAACGACGTTGGGGTGGTCGAGCGAGGCAGCCAGGCGGGACTCCCTGAGAAAGCGCTCGCGGAAGCGCTGGTCGGAAGCAAGCTCGGGCGTGATCAGCTTGAGCGCGAGCGGTCGCTCCAGCTTTGGGTCGGTCGCACGGTAGACGAGCGCCATCCCTCCGCGGCCGATCTCCTCCTCGATGCGGTAGCCGGCGAAGATGGAGCCGTTCTCTAGCCTGGAGTACGCTGTCATGCTCCGGAGCCTCTGAGGGATGCGCTCTGCTCGAGGCCCACGCGGGCGTCTCGCGCCAGAGCGCGGGCGCCGAGCGTCTCGAAGATCTCCCGTGCGCTTTGCAGCAGGAGCGCGGCCTCTTCCGGGCGATCGAGCGCGAGGAGGCAGCGGCCGGCGCCGAGCAGCGCCTGCCCCTGCTCGAGGACGAATCCGAACTCGGTCCAGCGCTCGGCAGCCTCCTCGTACAGCGTCAGCGCTTCCTCGAAGCGCTCTTGCGCTTCGGCCATGATGGCTCGCCCGGTGTGCACGGCGTGCCGATGGCGAGGGGCGGCGACCTCGAGTCCCTCCAAGAGGCGCTCGGCGAGCTCGACCGCGCCCACCGCTACACAGACCCGAAGCGCCTCGGGAAGATGCTTCGCCCTCCACATCCCCCGTCCGTCCGTGAAAGCCTCGAGCTCCTCGATCAAGGGCACCGCTGCAATCCCTTCTCCGCGGCTCTCCTCGATCAGGGCCGACGTTGCGAGGGCGGGAACGAGCACCTGCGGGTCCTGGCTCTGCCGGGCTCGCGGCATGAACTCGTCGCGGAGCGCGGCGGCGTCCGCGACGTGTCCTCTGAGAAACTGGAGATGGGCTTCGTAGGGTAGGGCCAGCAGCGCCTGGTAGCTCGTGCGGTCCCACTCGGCGATCTCATGCGCCGTGTCGAGGACCATGTCCCACTCGCCGACCTCGAAGAGCGGCCAGACAGACTCGCCCTTTAGATACATCGCGTAGTACGTCATTCCCCTGCGCTCGGTGAACTCCATGCCCGTGCGGTACACGTCGAGTCCGTCCGCCGGTCCCCGCGTCCACCAGACGAGGTCGCCGAGGGCCATGAAAGCAGCGGCCGTGTCCTCGCCGAACCCGTGCTCGAGCCCGCTGCGGAGAGCCTCCTCGACATCGTCGAGGCCGCCGAGGTCGCCGAGCTCGAAGCGTTTGAACCCACGAAGGACGAACGCCCGCTTCCCCTGCTCTTCGATCCCCAGCTCCTTCGCGGTCCGCACGGCCTTGTCCACGAACTCGAACACCGGCTCGGCAGGCCCGAGGAAGTGGAGATATCGCGCGGTCAGCGTGTAGGCCAGCACGAGCGCCGGGCCGGGCGGCTCTCGTTCGAGGAGCTCCACCGCCTCGGCAAGCAGGGAGCGCGCCCGGGCCGCCTCACCCCGGTCGCGAACGATGTCGCCGAGCTTGACGAGGCTTTCCCCTGCCGCCAGCCTGTCTCCCTGCTCTTTGAGGGCGTCGATCGCCTCCGCGTAGCCGGCCTCGGCCTCGGCGTAGCGACCCGCCAGCCCCGCAGTCTCGGCAGCCTTTGCCAGCACTCTTGCGCGCGCCGGGTTGTCGATGGGGATGAGCTCCAGAGCCCGCCGGTAATAGGAGTGGGCCTTGCCGACGTCCAGCCGGAGCGCGCCATCGCCCGCGAGGACGAGGAAGCGCTTCGTCTGCTCCTCGAGGTCGGTCGTGTCCGCGCCCGCGGTCCGGGAAAGCTCGAGGGCCCGGTCGTAGTGATGAGCGAGTAGCTCGGCGTAATCGGTCACGCGGTCTCCGGCGAGCCGCTCGATCCATTCCGCCGCCGACAGGTGCTTCGCCGCCCGGGCGGCTCTGGGGATCTGCCGGTAGGCGACCTCGCGCACGAGGGCATGCCAGAACGAATACTCCTCCTCACCCTGGACCGACGACGTGCGAACACGGCGGACGAACTCCTTCCGGGCCAGCTCGTGCAGCGCCTCTTCGACGGCATCCGGGGCGACTCCCGAGACCGACGCGACGGCACCGCTCCAGAACGCTCTGCCGACCACAGCCGCCGCCTGGAGCAGTGACTTCCGCTCGGCGGGGAGGGTGTCGAGGCGGGCGGCGATCAGCGCCTGGAGCGTCTCGGGAACCGCGATCTGGGCGCTCGAAGCGATCTCGAACACGTGCCCTCGCCGTTCGAGCACTCCCCGGTCCGTGAGCATCCGGACGAACTCCTCTGCGTAGAGCGGATTCCCGCCGGAGCGCTCGAGAAGCGTGGACTGCGTCTCGGCCGGCAGCACCGCCTCGGGCAAGAGTGCCGCGACGAGACGGGCCGTCTCTTCCGTCGTCAACGGCGACAGGGAGAGCGTAGTCGCGTTCCGGGTCCCGCCGCCCCATCCCGCCCGTCGCTCGTAGAGCTCCGGCCGCGCCGTGCAGGCGACGAGTAGAGGCACGCCGGCGGACCAGTCCACGAGATGCTCGACGAACTCCAACATCGGCTCGTCTGCCCAGTGCAGATCCTCGAAGACGAGGACGAGCGGTGCGCTCGAGGCGAGCTCCTCCAGGAAGCGGCGCCACGCGGTGAAGAGCTCCGAGCGCTCGGCGGCGGCGGCAGGCTCGTACGCGCCGGCGAGAGGTGCGAGCCGTGCCTGAAACCAGTCGTGCTCCGAAGGCTCCGCGACCACCCCGCGGACGGCCTCGGCGAGTTTCTCGGACGCCTTCTCCGCATCGTCGGACTCGAGGACGCCGGCCTGTTCCTTGACGATCTCACCGAGGGCCCAGAAGGTCACTGCTTCTCCATAGGGCAGGCATCTGCCGAGGCGCCACACCACGGAGACGGGCTCGTCGAGGACGAACGCGCGGAACTCGGCGATCAGCCGGCTCTTGCCGACTCCCGGCTCCCCCACGAGCGTGACGAGCTGAATGGTCGGCTCTCGCAACGCCCTGGCGTAGGCCTCCTTCAGCACCGCGAGCTCGTGCTCCCGGCCGACGAAGGGTGTCGCACCGCCCTCTCTTCTCTGCGGCCCCAGGCGGCTGAGGGCGGCCCGTGCCCGCCAGATCGGGATCGTCTCGGTCTTCCCCTTGACCGTGACCGGCTCGAGCGCTTCGTACTCGATGAAATCGCGGGTGGCTCTATAGGTGGACTCGTCGGCGACGAGGGCGCCGGAAGGCGCGGCCCCTTGAAGTCGTGACGCCGTGTTGACCACGTCGCCGGTCACGATGCTCTCACCCTGCTCGGGCCGGGCGTGCAATGCCACGAGCGCCTCGCCCGTGGTCACCGCCGCCCTCACGGCGAGCTCCGAGTCAGGACGGGCCTCGTTCAGCTCCTCGATCGCCTCGAGGATGCGCAGGCCGGCCCGCACCGCCCGCTCGGCGTCGTCCTCGTGCGCGACCGGCGCGCCGAACACGGCCATGACGGCGTCACCTATGAACTTCTCGACTGTGCCGCCGAAGCTTTCGAGCTCCGCGCGGAGACGGGCGTAGTAGGGAGCGAGCAGCGCGCGGAGGTCCTCCGGGTCGAGCTGGTCGCCCCGGCGGACGAAGTCGACGAGATCCGCGAAGAGCACGCTGACGACCTTGCGCTCCTCGGCCGAGCTCATCGCGGCGCCTTCGGGGTGAGCGAGTCCAATCCGTCGCATTGTCTACCGAACGAGGTAGCCGCCGTCGACGGGCAGGATCGCGCCGGTCACGTAGCGCGCGTCGTCCGAGAGGAGCCACGCGACCGGGCCGGCGACGTCCTCGGGCGTTCCCCACCGGCCCAGCGGGATGCGCGCGTCGACCTCGAGCCGTTTCCAGCGCTCGATGTCCGACGTCATGTCCGTCTCGACGAATCCCGGCGCCACGGCGTTGACGCGTACGCCTCGGCCGGCCAGCTCGTTCGAGAGCGCCTTGGTCAGCTGGGCGATGCCGCCCTTGGAGGCGGCGTAGGCCGATGCGTTGAATCCGCCGAAGAACGAGAGCTGCGAGGCGAGCAGGACGATCGCCCCGCCGCCCGCATCGACCATGCGCCGTCCAGCGGCCTGGGCCAGGACGAACACCGAGGTCAGGTTGAGATGGATCACGCGCTGCCATTCCTCGACGGAGAGCTCGAGCACGCCGGAGCGGACGAACGTCCCCGCATTTGCCACCAGCGCATCGATACGGTCGAGCCCCTCGACGACACCCCGGGCGGCGTCGAGGTCGGACAGGTCGACCCCGCTCGCGCGCTCGGCGGTCTCGACGCGCCAGCCCTCCGCGCGCAGCCGCTCGGCGATCGCGAGCCCGATCCCGCGGCTCGCGCCGGTGACTAGGGCTGCGCGCTGCTCAGCGCTCGACGTGGCCGGCGCCCCCGTCCGGGCCCAGCACGAGGTCGCGCTCGCGATCCGGAACGTGGTCGAGCGGGACCGGCGCGAGCGCCTCGAAGAAGGTCACGCCGCCGGGCGAGTCCAGCTCGTGCTCAACGCCGCGGTTGACGACGCAGACGTCGCCCGCCCGCAGCGTCCGGGTCTCCTCGCCCACGGTCATCGTCACCTCGCCCTCCGTGATCGCCATCACCTGCTCGGCGTGCTCGTGCGCGTGGCGGGGCACGGTCGTCCCGGGCTCGTACACGACCCGGCAGAGCAGCACCTGCTCGCCTCCGATCGCGTGCAGTTGGACCGTTGGGAAGATCCGGAACGGCTCGACACCGCCCCAGTTTCGAAACGGCGAGCTCACGCGGGGACTTCGAAGCGAAACTGGCTGTCCCCGTGCGCGACCGTGCTCACCGAAAGCTCCTCGTCGAAGATCACGCGCTTGCCGTCGCGTCGCGGCCCGGCCTCTCCGGCCGCCTTGCGCTCGAGCGCGCGCAGCACGCGCTCGGGCGTGATCGGCAGCTCCGTGACCCAGACGCCGACGGCGTCGTAGACGGCGGCGGCGATCGCCGGCGGCTGCGGGTTGTTCGCCATCTCGCTGATGCCCTTGGCTCCGAACGGGCCATCGGCCGAGGGGTTCTCGATCATGATCGTGTCGATCCGCGGCAGGTTCTCGATCCCCGGCGCGAGGTACGAGCCGAACTCGGAGCCCCGGTCCTCGACGCTCGGGTAGTACGGGTAGACCTGCTCGAGCACTCCCAGCCCGAGCCCCATCACGGCGCCGCCCTCGATCTGGCCCTCGACGAGCGTCGGATTGATCGCGCGGCCGACGTCGAAGCACTGCCACAGGTGCGTCACCAGCACCTCGCCCGTCTCGTCGTCCACCTCGACCTCGGCGGCGCAGGCCGCGTACGAGATCGCGGAGTGCGGCGGCAGGTCGACGGCACCCGTCTCGGGGTCGGTGATCGCAGCGAAGGGCTTGAGCTGGGCGCCGACGCCGGTGATCAGCTCGCCGTGGGTCCAGGTCGCCGCGGCGGCCACGTCTGGCACGGAGATCTTCTTCTGCGGCGCGCCTCTCGCCACCACCTCGCCCTCCACCACCTCCAGGTCGGCGGGGTCGATCTCCAGCTCCTTGGCCGCGATCTCGAGCAGCTTCTCGCGGGCGCTCAGCGCCGCCTTGCGCACGGCGTTGCCGGCCACAAACGTCGCGCGCGAGGCGAACGTGCCCGTGCAGACCGGTGACGAGTCCGTGTTCGAGTTGTCGTAGGTGATCCACTCGTAGGGGACGCCGAGCGTCTCGGCGACGATCTGCGTCTGGATGGTCTTCGAGCCGTTGCCGATGTCGGACGTGCCCGAGAAGACGTCCACCCGCCCGTCCGGCTTGATCTTGATCCACGCCTGCGACGGATCGCCGTTCTGGTTCATGCCCGTCGGGTACTCGATCGCCGAGATGCCGCGTCCTGTGTGCTTCATCAGTGCGCCTCCGGAGTTCCGACCTGCTCGAGCAGGTGCTCGGGGAGCCATTCGCCCTCGCGCGGGTCGCGCGTCATTGTCCGGTACTCCGCTGGGAGCTCGTGGCCGATGGCTTCCGCGATCGCCTGGATCGTGGGCACCGTGGACGGATCGGTGTAGACGACGCCGTTGGGCGAGGTGTCGCCGATCCGGTTGGCGTTCTTGAGCCGGATCTCGAGCGAATCCATGCCCAGCACCTCGGCGACGCGGCTCATATGTGTCTCGACCGCGAACGAGACCGAGGTGACGCCGAAGCCGCGCATCGCCGTCGTCGGCACGCGGTTCGTGAAGACGACGTAGCCGTCGAAGGAGAGGTTCGGGATCGTGTATGCGCCGGTGTGATGGAAGCTGTGCTTGGTCACCCCGTACGGGGAGAAGCGCGCGTAGGCCCCCGAGTCGTGCAGGGTCAGCATCTTGCGGCCGAGGATCCAGCCGTCGTTCGTGACGGCGTCGGCGATCTCCATGTGCCAGGGAGCCCGCGTCGAGGAGCAGAGGAACTCCTCCTCTCGCGTCCAGCGCCACTTCACGGGCCGGCCGGACTTGAGCGCGAGCAGGGCGCACATCGTCTCGGTCGCCGTGTCGACCTTCCCGCCGAAGCCGCCGCCGACGGTACCGCCGACGAACTTCAGCTTGTTGAGCGGCACCTGGAGGTGCGCCGCCACGACGCCCATCGAGAAGTACAGCGCCTGAGTGCAGGAATAGATGGTGAGGCGTCCGTTCGCCTCGGGCACGACGAGCGCGGTCTGCGGCTCGACGGGGCAATGCTCGATGCCCGCCGGCCGGTAGACGCCCTGGACGATGAGATCGGCCTGGTCGAAGGCGGCCTCGATCGAGCCTTTGCGGATCTGGCGCCGGTCCATCTCGTTCTCGAAGTGCGGATACCAGTTGCCCCACTGGTGGATCCTGGGCACGTCGGGGTCGGCGGCCTTGCGAACGTCGAACAGGGCCGGGCGCTCCTCGACGTCGAGCCGGATTGCCTCGACCGCCTCGGCGGCGGTGGCCTCGTCCTCGGCGGCGACGACCGCGATCGGCTGACCCTTGTAGCGGACGTCGTCCTCGGCGAGCAGGGGCTCGTCGGCGGGGATGCCGAGCGCCGAGAGGTGGCCGTACTCGTTCAGCGGGACGTCCTCGTGCGTGATCACCGCTCGGACGCCCTTCATCTGCTCGGCCTTCGTCGTGTCCAGCTTCGTGATCCCGGCGTGGTCCACGGGCGAGCGCAGGGCCTTGGCCCAGAGCGTGCCTGGGACGCGCACGTCGTCGACGTAGACGGAGCGCCCGGTGACGTGGGCGACGCCGTCGTAGCGGGGAAGTCGGGCGCCGACGGCCTTCACTCCGCACCTCCTGTTCGCATCGTGGTGAACTCGCCGGGAGCGGTGATGGTCAGGTCGAAGCTGTCGCCTCGGGCGGCGGCGGCGACCGCGTTCAGGATCTTGACGTACCCGGTGCAGCGGCAGAAGTGGCCGGACAGCGCCTCCGCGATCGCGCTCCGGTCGTCGGTGCCGCCCCTCTGGATGTAGGCGTGAGCGGCGAGCAGGAAGCCCGGCGAGCAGAAGCCGCACTGCATCCCGTAGTGGTGGACGAAGGCCTGTTGAACGAGCGCGAGGTTCTCGGCGGTGCCGATGCCCTCCACGGTGGTGATCTCCGCTCCGTTCACGGCCGCGAGGGGAAGCAGGCAGGACCGGCGCGGCTCGCCGTCGACGAGGACGGTGCACGCGCCACAGCCGCCCTGCTGGCAGCCGGCCTTGGGGCTCGTGATCCCGAGCTCCTCGCGCAGGACGACCAGGAGCGGCGCGAGCAGAGGGCTCTCAACCTCCCGCTGGACACCATTCACGTTCAGCTGCATCCGGCCTCCTTACGCCAGTTGGGCAAGTGCTCGCTCGACGAGTTTGGGCAGCACGGTCTTGCGGTACCAGGACGAGGCGAGGGCGTCGCCACGCGGCTCGGCGTCGTCGATCGCCTTCAGGGGATCGCGGCTCTGCTCCACCGCAGTCAGCCTGACTGCGTGCGGGCCGAGCCCGCTCGCGGCGACGCGCAGCTCGCCGCCCGCCTCGGCTGCTGCGACCGCCAGGATCGTGTAGTGATGGGCATGGGGGCGCCCCGCCGCGGCGTAGCCGGCGGTGCGCTGCGCCGCGTCGTAGGACACGTCGAGCACGAGCCGGCCGTCGCTCCCTCCAGCGAGGAAATCCTCGACCGGCTCCACGCGCTCGCCGCCCATGCCGGTCGATCGCACGCGGGCGCCGAGGACGATCAGCGGCGCCTGCAGGTCACCCCTCGGCGCCTCCTCCGAGGGCTGCGCGCAGAGGTTGCCTCCGACGGTCGCCTGAGCCCGGATCTCGGGGTCGCCCAGGTGGCGCGCGGCGCTCGCAAGAGGCTCGTCCAACTGCTCGAGGGCGGTCACCGGAACGGCGGCGCCGATGGTGACCGCGTCCTGCTCGCGCGTCACCTGGTCGAGGCCGCTCCGGGCGAGCATCAAGACCTTGCCCGGATGGAGGCGCCCGTAGGTGATGTCCGGCATCACGATCGTTCCGCCCCCGACCACCGTCACGCCACGGCCGTCGCCGAACGCCGTTGCCGCTTCCGTTGCGGATGTGGGAAGAAGGACGTCGACGACCTCGGAGCTCACGACCCGATTCTTTCGGCGGGCGCAGCCGCTTGTCAAACAGGGCAGCGTTTACTCGACACGGCCGGGCCGGTGCCAGACGCGTGTGGGCTCGATCAGGAAGCTCACGCGCTGCTCGCCCTCCATGCGCCAGGGATAGGGCGTCTTCCCTGTGTACTTCTCGGAGAGCATGTCGATGTCGCGGTCGGCCTCCTCGCCGGTGATCGTCTCGACGACTCTGCCCTGGATCTGGACGTTCGCGTAGGGATGCTCCGGGTAGTAGACGGAGATGGCGACGCGGGGGTCGTGCCGGATGTTCCGCGGCTTGATTCGCCCCAGGGCGGTGTTGACCAGGATCCTGCCGTCACGCAGGTGGGCCCAGACCACCGTCGACTGGGGCGAGCCGTCGGGATTGACCGTCGCCAGGTGCCAGAAGTTCGCCTCCTCGAGCTTCGCGCGCACCTCGGTGTCCAGCTCGACCGGCATTCGGCTCTCCTTTCCTAAGCGTGCGTCGTCTCCATGCCCTCGTGTACCCGTTCCTCGAGGGGCGTCTCGGGGCCCGGGACCGAGCGCCCGAGCCGGGTGACGACGCGGCCGCCCTCCACGCGCGCCGGCAGGTCGTGGATCGGCAGCACGAACGTGCCCGAGTTGAGCGCCTTCTTGATCGCGGCCTTCTCCTGGCGCTTGGTCATGGCATGGTTGCCCGTGACCTGGGCTTCGAGGTCGAGCACCTGGTGGAAGGGCTCGACGACCTGGTTCTGGATGTCGTAGATCACGTCCCCGCAGATACAGGCGGTGCCCTCGGCCGTCTCGACGAGGATGTTCATCGAGCCCTCGGTGTGGCCGCCGGCGGACTCGCACGCGATGCCCGGGAAGACCTCCTGCGGTCCCGAGAGCTCGAGGTCGAGGAGGCGAAGAGCACCCGGCGTGTGCAGCCGGTCGATGTGGTGCTTGACGTACTCGGGCGGGTACTGCGCCCCCATCAGGCCGGAGGCCGAGAACTCGAGCTCCCGCCGGTTGGTGATCACGGTCGCACGCGGAAAGCGCTCGTCCTGGCCGGCGTGGTCGATGTGGTGGTGCGTGTGCAGGACGAAGCGGACGTCCTCCATGCGCACGCCGTGCTCCGCGAGCTGGTTCTCGAGCCGCTGCTCCTCAGAGAGGAACCCGGTCATGCCGAGGCGCTCCATGATCTCCGTGCTCATCGCGCCCGTATCCACCAGGATCGGGTCGTCGCCGCCGAGGACGAGGCAGCCCCAGGTCTTGGCGCGGGTCTTGATCCCCATGTTGCGGGCGAGAACGAGGAAACTCGACTCGAGCTCGATGTCAATCAGGTCGAGGAGCTTGATCTCGTAGGCCATCCCTCCTCCTTTCGCCGGCTGATCATGACGGACAGAGGCCGGCTAGGACGAGCGCGTACAGTAAGTGCATGGGTTTCGCCTCGATCGACGAGCTCGAGCAGGCACTCCGCGAGGCCTCGTACCTGCCGGACCGCGGGCTCGCAACCGCCCTGTTTCTCTCGCTGCAGCTCGAGAAACCGCTGCTGCTGGAGGGGGAGGCCGGCGTCGGGAAGACCGAGGCGGCCAAGGCGCTCGGGCGAGCCCTCGGCGCCAGGCTGATCCGGCTGCAGTGCTACGAGGGGCTCGACGTCGCCCACGCGGTCTACGAGTGGAACTACTCGCGCCAGCTGCTCCACATCCGCGCCGTCCAGGAAGGCACCGTCTCGGAGGAGGAGCTCTTCGGGCCCGAGTTCCTCATCCGCCGACCGTTGCTGGAGGCGATCGAGAGCGACGAGCGGGTCGTCCTGCTGATCGACGAGATCGACCGCGCAGACGACGAGTTCGAGGCCTTTCTGCTCGAGGTGCTCTCGGACTTCCAGATCACGATCCCCGAGATCGGGACCGTCTCCGCAGGCGAGCGCAGGCCGAACGTCGTCTTGACGTCGAACCGCACACGGGAGCTGCACGACGCGCTCAAGCGACGCTGCCTCTACCACTGGATCGGGCATCCGGCGCTCGAGCGCGAGATCGAGATCGTGAGGCTCAGGGTGCCCGGCGTGCCCGAGCGGCTGGCGGCGCAGGCCGCGGCCTTCGTCCAGGGGCTCCGCGCGCTCGACCTGGCGAAACCGCCGGGCGTGGCGGAGACCATCGACTGGGCGAACGCGCTCGCCGCTCTCGGGCGGCAGGAGCTGGACGCCCAGATCGTCGAGCAGACCCTGGGCTCGGTGCTCAAGTACCACGAGGACCTGCTGTCGGTACGCGACGAGGCGCTCCAGGAACTCGTCGAAGAGGCGCGTAGTGCCCGCTGAGGCCGTCGTTCGCCACGTCGTCACCTTCGGACGCGTGCTCCGGCACGCGGGCCTCGAGGTCGGGCCTGGTCGGGTGGCCGACGCGCTGACCGGCCTCGACCGGGTCGAGCTCGAGCGTCAGGACGACGTCTACTGGACGCTGCGGCAGACGCTCGTCTCCCGCGGCGAGGACCTCGACGCTTTCGATCGCGCCTTCCGCGCCTGGTTCCTGCGCGCGCCCTTCGCTCCGCAGGGCCGTCCGCTTGAGCTACCGCAGCCGCAGTCCCGGCGACAGGTTCGGCGGACGGACGCGGGCGAGTCCGACGAGGACCGTGCCGACGGTGAGCCGGCGCTCGGCTGGAGCCCCGACGAGCTGTTCCGGCAGAAGGACTTCGCGGAGATGTCACCCGACGAGCTGCAGCGCGTCGGCGAGCTCGTCGCCGAGCTCGCGACGGAGCGGCCGCGCCGGCATTCCCGGCGGCAGCGGCCGCACCACAGTGGCCGGCGCCTCGACATGAGGCGCCTTGTCCGTGCCTCGCTCGCGACCGGCGGCGACCCCCTGGAGCGGGCCTTCCGCCGCCGGATCGACGTGCCGCGCAAGCTCGTGGTCCTCTGCGACGTCTCGGGCTCGATGGAGGCGTACTCGCGGGCGCTCGTGCTCTTTCTGCACGCGCTCGCCCGGACGGGGCGGGGTGTCGAAGCCTTCGCCTTCGGCACCCGACTGACCCGTCTGACCGCCGATCTGGCCGGTCGCGACCCTGCGCGGGCGCTCGACGCCGCCGCCCGGCGCGTCGTCGACTGGTCGGGCGGTACGCGCATCGGCGCCTCGCTGAAGGCGTTCAACGACGAATGGGGTCGGAGGGCGCTCGCACGCGGCGCCGTGGTCGTGATCGTCTCGGACGGCTGGGAGCGAGAGGACGCCGCTGCGGTGGGTCGCGAGATGGCGCGCCTCCAGCGCCAGGCCTACGCGGTCGTGTGGGTGAACCCGCTCAAGGGTCACCCCGACTACCAGCCGCTCGCGGGTGGCATGCGGGCAGCTTTGCCCTTCGTCGATCGTTTTCTCTCGGGACACAACCTGGCCAGCCTGGAGGCGCTCTCCGAAGTGCTGGCCGGCATCGAAAGGAGGCATGCCGCGTGAAGGAGATCCTGGAGGACGTCGAGCGCTGGCGCGCGGAGGGGAAGAAGGTGGCGATCGCCACGGTGGTGGCGACCAGGCGCTCGGCTCCCAGGCCCGTCGGCGCGAAGCTCGCGATCTCGGACAGCGGCGAGATGTGCGGCTCCGTGTCCGGCGGTTGCGTCGAGTCCGACGTCTACGAGAACGCGCGCGAGGTGCTCGCGAGCGGCCGGCCGAAGCTGCTCTCGTACGGGATCGCCGACGAGGAGGCCTGGGAGGTCGGCCTGCCCTGCGGCGGGGAGATCGACGTCTTCGTCGAGCCGCTCGAGGACTGATGGCTGTCTTCGAGCGACTTCGGCAGGCCATCGAGCGCGAGGAGCGCGCGGTCTCCGGAGTCTCGGCTCAGGCGGACGAGTTGATTCGCGGCCACCGCAACCGACTGCTCGGGGAGGAAGACCGGAGGGTGTTCGCCGAGGTTTACGGCCCGCCCCCGCGACTCTTTGTCTACGGCGCCGTCGACACGGCCGAGGCGCTCTGCGCGGCCGCGAACCAGCTCGGCTGGAAGACGGTCGTCGCCGACGCACGCGCGAAGTTCGCCACGCGCGAGCGAATCCCGAGCGCCGGCGAGTTGGTCGTCGAGTGGCCCGAGGAGGCCCTGGCGCAGATCGGGCCCGACCACGCCACGGCGGTCGTCGTGCTCACGCACGAGGACAAGTTCGACGTCCCCGCGCTCAAGGCTGCGCTCGGGACCGAGGCCTTCTACGTGGGGGCGCTCGGCTCGCGCCGCAACCAGGAGCGCAGAAGAGAGCGTCTGCTCGAGGCGGGCGTGCCGGAGGAGGACGTCGATCGCATCCAGGGCCCGTG
>WNGB01011268.1_pt1 | contig 32577 bp, 25 predicted proteins | sample 5400681 | NCBI WGS metagenome assembly WNGB01 (sample SAMN13153367, study PRJNA577476) | soil metagenome | isolation source: 115 cm soil or saprolite under grassland replicate 2 | place: USA:California | collected 2016-06-15
ATCCCGTTCCCGAGAAACAGCCGCAGATATTCAAGGTGGATCTTGCCGCACGTGCGGTCGTGGCTGACCGCCTCCTGGGAGTCGGCGAAGATCTCTATAACCTCGCGCTGAGTTGCCAGACGAACGAATTGTGGAGTGCCCGCTTCCTCAACGTCCAAGAGAACACCTCGGCGGCGATCGCTCGCACTGAGGTCACACCGAACGGCTTCGGGATTTCCGAGGACATCTTCGTGACGCCGGCGGCCGACTATACGATCGGCGTCGCGGTCGGAGTTGGCGGCACCGTCTATTTCCAGACGGGCACGAACGCGATACTGGCGAAGCGGGGCGCGATCAACGCCTGCCCCGTCCCCACCGGCGCCCTGCCGGTGTGTGAAACTCCGGAAGAGGCGATTTCGATCCTCCCCTCCACCACCAGATGGAAGCCGCAGCGGGCCGTCGACCCCGCCGACCCGCTGGCTCCAATCAAGGTCAACTTCAAGGGGCCGAACGATCTGGACCCGACCACGGTACGGCTTGAGGTCACGCCGCCGGCGGGATTCTTCGGCACTTACACGCCGACGAAGACCGCTGTCACCAAGGTCTCCGGCAAGGACGACGAGTACACGTTCGACTGGACCGGCCCCTGGACCTACGAGCCGTCGCCCGGCACGACGCTGCCGATGCCGCGCGGCAACTACAGCCTCGTGGTCTTCGGCAAGCGCCAGAACACCGACACCGAGATCAAGAACGAGACGCCGTTCGACACGGTGAGCTTGGTAGAGGTGACTGGCTTCCAGTTGAGTGGGCAGTCTCTCAAGCCAGACGCGTCTGGAAACTGGAGGATCTTCGCCGAAGCGAAGGACGCGCCAAACGCGTCCCAGCCTGAGCCTGAGATCCTCGATCGCGTCACCGTAGCGGTCACGACGGATCCCCCTGTTGACGATCCTGGCGTTACAGACCCGGCGCTCAAGAGGAAGGTCACCGTTTACTTCCGCGCGCTCGACGTCGCCGATGCGAGTCCCGATGGGACTCCGACGCAGTGCGCGCAGAACCCCGGCTTCGACAACTGTGGCGATCCGAAGGCCGGGCAGTTCACCGCTCCCGACGGCACCGACGGCATCGATGCAAACGCGAGTTTGCCTAAGACCTTGGATGAGGGCTCGACGAGGACCGAGGCGACCTTTCGAGCTTCGATGCGGCAAGGCGACAACTACCGGATCGCAGTTTCATTGAGTAAGACATGGATAGACGGGCTTACGGCTGACTTCCCAAGCCCAACCGGCGTGGTGCGGGACGGCAATGGTGCGATCGCCAACGATCCCCTAGAGGTCTCCAACGTGATCACTGCCTGGCGGACGCTCCATCTCGAAGTGGAGGCCTTGACCTCGCCAAGTCCGCAGGCCGCTCAGGATGCGCTGGACATCGGACCTGGCCGGAACTTCACCAATCTGACGGCTACAACTCTCGAGGACACAGCTGCGGGAGGTGTCTCGGTGCCCGGCGGAGGCTCGAGTATCTGGGCGTTCATCCGGCCCTACGATCACCCCGACGCCAACGACTGGGTGGGAGCTGACGTTTCAGCCGATTTCCACGCGGCGGACGTCTACAACGTGACCGCCAGCGGCCCAACGAGCCTCACGGCGGCTCTTAAGCTCGGGGCGCCCGACCTGTTGAATGGGCTTTCTTTCCAGGACATCCTGAACCGCGGGTACCGCCTGAGCGACGACTCGATGGCGCCTCTTACGAAAGACCTCGACACCACGCTGGCCGAGCAGTTGCTCGCCTCCGCCTACATCAAGCTCCTGCCCATCCCGCGGCCGCTCGGAGGTTCGAGCATCGAGTTTGACTTCGACCGCAATTCGCCGACGTTCAACAGGAACGTCGAGAAGGAAGAGAGCTATCGTCAACCGCTGTCGCCGGTGCCCTCCACGAATCGGTACTGGACGACGGCGCTGATCGGCGGGTTCGACTCTGGACTGTGGACGTCGCTGGATCCCCCGGACAAGCCCGTCCCTGGAAGAACGACACGCACATTCAGCGTCGTGACGGGCAACACCACCACCGGGAACGTCGTGTTTCAGGCAGGAGGCCAGTTCTATCGAAAGATCCGCTCGTGGGTCTTCCAGGAGACGATTCGCGATCTCAGGGCGAAGCCGCCACTGTGGCTGCTCCCCGTCCTGGTGCCACCTGCCCAGATCACGTCGAGCTTCAACATCAGCCGCAGGGTGACGGCTCACGAGATCCTTCACCAGCTCGGCTTGTCGCACGACGGCGCGATCATGTGCGCCACCGTCAACATGGCGAACAATCCATTGGGCGAGACGATTACACCGGACCAACTGAAGGTCCTGCGGTTCGCGGACCAGCCCACGCTAGTCGAGCGAGACCTGTGCCGGTGAGACGGCTCTCTCAGGAACGGAGCGTTTGAAATGCTGTTCGCGGCTGTCGGGACTGCTGTGCTTGGGATGTTTGGGGCTGCCTCCATCACTCTGACTCTCGAGACGCAGAAGCGCCAGATCCTGGTCGGGGAGCCGGCGAAGCTCATCTCCACTTGGTCGAGCCAGAGCCAGCAGCATGTGCCTCTCGATGCTGCATGGCTGTGGATCGACGACGGGACTGGCTACCAGAGACATCAAGAGAGCTCGATCGGCGTCGAGAATGGTATCAGCGTGGGCCTGATCTCTCCGGGCGAGCCACTGAAGCTCACACACCTCATCGCCGTTTCTGGCCAAGTCGCGTCGAACGGGAGACGAGACTTCCGCTTCGCGTGGCCCACGCCCGGCACGTACCGCGTGAAGCTGCAGTTTCGCGACGTCGAATCCAACGCGGTGGTGCTGGGCGTCAGCGCGCCGCAGGGAAGCAACGCGGAACTTCTTGCCCAGCAGCTCCAGCCCCGCCCCGAATTCCTCACCGAGTGGGCGACTCTGGAGGATGTGGACATCGCGGCGTTGGGCACGATCCTGGATCGGTACCGGGGAAGTCCGTATCTCTACCGGCCACAGCTCCTCTACTGGAAGCGGAAGATCAAAGAGGCGACCTGGGCGTTTGGCGCCACGGGCGGGCCTTCACGGGGCGAGAGTGCGCTGGACGCCGACGTCGGCAGAGTCCTAGCAGACATCGAGGCCACGGACTGGACGGGAAGTGCGTTCGACGAGGACCGGCTGCTGCTCATAGCGGAGACCAGAAAGGCGTGGGGAGGGGGACCGGCCGCGGTGGAAGCCTACCGGGAGATCGTCGAGAAGTACCCTGACAGCCCGGTGGGCCAGTATGCGCGCGAGGCGCTTGCTCTGTCCGGTGATCGCACGCCACCAAAGGTGACCGTCTTGGCCACTCCAGTCTCGCTTTGGCCGTCCAACCACAAGCTCGTGCCGATCACGGTGACGGTGCAAGCGAGCGACGACACGGACCCGCAGCCAACCGTGAAGCTGGTCTCGATCACGTGCGACGACGCCTGCGACCCCGCCCTCGACATCGTCGGCGCGGACTACGGGACCAACGACCGCCAATTCGAGGTGAGGTCCGAGCGCAAGGGCACGAGCAGCAGCGGCCGCACCTACACGATCACGTACTCGGCCGAGGATGCCTCGGGGAACAAGAGCACGGCCAGGACCACGGTGACCGTGCCCCACGACCAGGGCAAGAAGTAGTCCAACCTTCACCGGGTCGGCCGAACTTCTGGCCGCGAGGCAGGCCTGGGCGCCCTTCTCTGAGTCGCTCGCGTGGGTGCCAGGTCCGCGCCTCCGGCGGGGCCAGGCGGAGGCCGGCGTCACGTCCCTGGCACAGGATCCGCTCGCGGGCGGGCCTTGCTTGTGGCGGCGACCCAATTGCGTTTGTTGCTGGCACACCCTTACACTCCGGTCGCCGCGATCACGCCGAGGTTCGAAGCGGCACCGGCCCTCCGCGTGCGCTGACGTGATGGGGAATCCCTCACTCGACGAGGGATAGCCCCGTGTATGAAGGAGTAAGGAGATTGGCCACTGCCCCGTCGTCGCCTGATCGTCGGCTTCACCGTCCCGAGCATTCTCATAGCCGTCTTGATGCATGCCACGACCGCTCAGGCCAGCCCGACGATCACCGTCAGCTCTCCGCCGGCCGGCCAGCCGCTTTACGACCTCCGCCCCACGATGACCGTCGCGTACACGAGCGACGATCTCGGAGTTGCCCTGGATCTGGCGACGCTCCGCGTGACGGTCAACGGTTTCGATTGGACGGCAAAGTTCACCGCCGGTCCGGCCTCCGCGACCTATGCCGTCACGGTTGACGATGAGCTGATCGCCGGTGCCTTGACGATCGCCGCGTCCATCTCGGACACGGCCGGGGCGAGCGCGTCCGCTGCTGCGAACTACGACGTCTTCCCGACGTTCTCCGCCCTCGCCCCGAGCACGGCCGAGGCGGGCGACACGATCAGCCTGATGGCGTCGGGGCTCGATGCCGCTGCGGGCCAGAACAAGGCCCTGCTCACACCGAGCGGTCTCACTGCGGCCCTGTCCGACGTCGATCGCTCGATCGGGACCGGTCGGTTCACGCTGCCTGCGGGAACGACCAGCGGTGACGTCGGACTCGAGGTGAACGGCAAGGTCGCTCGCGAACGGCTCCGATTGAGCGTGCCGTCCGTCGTGCCCAACTGTGGCGGCGTTCGGAGCTTGTTCGCGACCGCCGACGGTGGCTGGCTGGTGACGTATGGCCGCTGACCCCTTCAAGCCGGTCGACCCGCAGTGCCCGCCGGCGCAGATCGTCGATTACCTGAAGTGGCGCTTCGTCAAGGTCACCCCCGAGGGTGAGCTGTTGCCGCTCCCTGTGCCGGCGGGCAATGGCATAGGGTTCGACGTGCGGATCATACCGGACAGGCGCCGGAGCGATGCGGCGATCCTCAGGCGAAATCGCTCACTGCCGGTGGTGGTCCGTTACAAGGATGTCGACACGTATCTTCCCGGCTGGGTGTTTGCCGCCGATTTCGATCGTGACGGCAACCTCTTCGTGGTGTTCTACAACGGCATCTTCGGCATATACCGGGTGTCGAAAGAAGCCCTTGCTCAGGGCGGCGACGCGACGCTGGGGGAGCCGATCGCCCAACTTCCCGTTCAACTCGGCGGCCTGGAGCCATACGGGTTCGTGGTCAGTTGTGATGGATTCGCGTACGTCGCGGTCAATCTGGAACTGCCCGAGTATCCCGTTCCCGAGAAACAGCCGCAGATATTCAAGGTGGATCTTGCCGCACGTGCGGTCGTGGCTGACCGCCTCCTGGGAGTCGGCGAAGATCTCTATAACCTCGCGCTGAGTTGCCAGACGAACGAATTGTGGAGTGCCTTCCGGTATGGGGACAGCCCATACCTGAGTGCCGCGCGACTCGGGATATGGCGACGCGACCTCGACCGCGCTATCGCGCCCGCGTTGACGTTGACGCACGGACAAGAGTCGGCTGGCGCGCGGGCGAAGGCGAGCGCTCTATTGCAGGAGATAGGTGGGCGATCGCTTCCCGGCCCATTTGATGCCGATCGGCTGCTCTTGGTCGCTGAAGCGTGGGTCATGATCAGCGATCGCGCGGAAGCAATGCGGATCTACGAACTCGTCGCGGAACGATTCCCAAACAGCGTTGGCGCGCGCAAGGCGGAGGAGTGGATCAGGTCGGACGCCGAGGCGCAGGCGGCAGAACAGAGGATCAAGCAAACGCCCTGAGCGCTTGAGTCAGCGAATTCCTTCGCACCAGAGAGAGCGGCTACGACCGGGTGAGCCGTACGTCCAGCGTTGAGGGACGGACGGCCGACGGCGTCTGGGCCTCTCGTGGACGACGCCGATGCCGGCTAATTTAAGCGCGCGTGCGCGCTTTTCGCTTCACGCGCCCTCGGAACCCGGTCCGCCTGCGCGCGGGGACTCACGGACGGCAAGAAACGCCGACGTTCCCGCCACGTAGCCGCTCGCCCAGGCCCACTGGAAGTTGAACCCGCCGATGCGCCCGTCCACGTCGCAGATCTCCCCACAGAGCGACAGGCCAGGGCAGCGCCGCGACCGCAGCGTGTCCAGGTGCAGCTCGCGCAACGGCACGCCGCCCGCCGTCACCTCCGCGAACGCGTAGCCGCGATCGCCGTCGATGGGCACCGTCATCTCGGCCGCCGCCACTGCCAGCGCGCGGCGCGAAGTGCGGGAGAGACGATGCCCGGGAGTCGCCGGATCGACGCCGGCCTCCGTGCACAGCGCGCGCGCCAGCCGATCGGGGAGGCGATCACCCAGGTAGCCGCCCACGGTGGCCGCGCCCAGCTCACGCCAGACGGCATCCAGGCTCTCCGCCGTGTGCTCGGGCAGCCAGCGCACGATCAGCCGGGCGCCCGGATCCTCTGTTCGCGCGGCGATGAGGTGGCGGCTGACGTCGAGGGCGGCCGGGCCGGAGAGCCCGAAGTGCGTGCACAGGAGCGATCCCGTGAGGACCGCACGCTTGCGGCCCGATGACGATCGCACCTCCAGCGCGACGGACACGCTGAGGCCGCTGAGCACGCGCACGAAGTGTCCGGGAGGGACCAGGAGGGGCACCAGCCCCGGAAAGACGTGCGGGGTCAGGGTGTGGCCGAGCGCCTGCGCGAGGGCGTAGCCCCCGCCGTCCGATCCCGTCTTGGGCAGGCTGCGGCCGCCGGTGGCGAGCACGACGCGCGCGGCGCGGACCGTCTCTCCCGCCGAGGAGGTGAGGACGAAGTCGTCCGCCTCGCGGGCGACTCTCGCCACCCGGAAGGGATGGCGCAGCGTGGCTCCCGCGCGGCGGGTCGCGGAAACCAGCGCGTCCAGCACCGTGCGCGCGCGATCGGTCACGGGGAAGAGCTTGCCCGTCTCCTCGCGCCTCAGCTCCACGCCGAGCTCGCGGAAGAACGCGATGGTGCGCGCGACGTCGAAACGGCGCAGGACCTTCCGGATCGCGGCCGGCGTGGAGCCGTTGAAGGCCGCCTCGTCGACCTCGTGGTGGGTGACGTTGCACCGGCCGCCGCCGGAGACCAGGATCTTCGCGCCGAGCAGCCGCGCACTGTCCAGGACGAGGACGCGGCCTCCCGGAGGGGCCGTGCGCGCGGCCCAGATCGCGGCCATGAGGCCGGCGGCGCCGGCGCCCACGACGGCCAGGTCCGGGTCGCGCTCTTGGCGGGCCGCTTCAGTGCTCCGCGAAGGTGGCCAGGACGGGCACATGGTCGGACGCGAGCTTGCCCTTGCGCTCGTTGCGGTCGATGGACGTCTCGGTGCAACGCTCGGTCAGCGGCCGGGTGACGAGGATGAGGTCGAGCCTCAGGCCGTCGTTCTTGGGGAACGAGAGCATCCGGTAGTCCCACCACGAATAGAACCCGCCCTCCTGATGATGCAGGCGGAAGGTGTCGGTCAGCCCCCAGGCCAAAAGCGCGCGCAGCGCGGCGCGCACGTCCACGTGGAAGAGCACGCTGCGCTCCCATTCCTTCGGCCGGTCCACGTCGCGGGGCTCGGGGGCGACGTTGAAATCGCCGCACAGGATCAGCGGCTCGGACGTGCGATGGTGGCGCTCCAGGTAGACGCGGAGGCGCTGGAACCATTCGAGCTTGTAGGCGTACTTGTCCGAGCCGACCACCTGCCCGTTGGGGACGTACACCGTCACGATCCGGACGGAGCCCACGCGGGCGGACAGGAGCCGCGCACTCGAATCGTCGGTGCCGTCGTCGAGACCCGGGCGAACGTCTTCCAGGGGGAGTCCCGCCCGCGTCAGGATGGCCACTCCGTTGTAACCCTTCTGGCCGAGGACGGCGCCGTCGTACCCCGCCGCCCGCACCGCCTCGTGCGGGAACTGGGCGTCCGTGGCCTTCAACTCCTGGAGGCACAACACGTCCGGCCGGTTGGCCTCGAGCCAGCGCAGGAGGCGCTCGCGGCGCACGCGTATCGAGTTGACATTCCAGGATGCGAGCTTCAACGGCGATTCAGGTGCGGGGGATTCTACCCGGTTGGGGGTCCCATCCGGGGGCGTTATACTTCGAGGTTGCAACCCGTCTGAGGGAGGTTTTCGAGGTCCATGGCCACGAGCACGGAAGTCCCGCAGGGTCACAAGAAGAAGGAGACGATCGAGCAGGCCGTCGTACGGTTCTGCGGGGACAGCGGCGACGGCATGCAGATCACGGGCAGCCAGTTCACCAATACGGCTGCCCTGTTCGGCAACGACCTCGCGACTTTTCCGGACTTCCCGGCGGAGATCCGCGCTCCCGCCGGCACCCTCCCCGGGGTGAGCGGGTTCCAGATCAACTTCTCCTCCCGCGACGTCTACACGCCCGGCGACGCCGTCGACGTGCTGGTGGCCATGAACCCGGCCGCCCTGGCCACGAACATCGCGGACCTGAAGACGAACGGGATCCTCATCGCCAACACGGACAACTTCAAGGAGACGGACCTCAAGAAGGCCCAGGCGAAGACCAACCCGCTCGAGGACCATTCGCTCGACGGCTACCGGCTCTTCAAGGTGGATCTCACCCGGCTGACCCGGCTCGCCCTGAGCGACCTCGGCCTCGACGCCAAGAGCATGGACCGGTGCAAGAACTTCTTCGCCCTGGGCATGTGCTACTGGCTCTACAACCGGTCGATGGACGGCACGTACAAGTGGCTGGACGACAAGTTCGGCAACAAGCCGGTCCTCGCGGAGGCCAACAAGCTCGCCATGAAGGCGGGCTACACGTACTGCGACGTCACCGAGGCCTTCCAGACCAGCTACGAGATCCCGCCCGCCAAGCTGCCGCCCGGCGTGTACCGCAACATCAGCGGCAACACTGCGCTCGCCCTCGGCTTCGTGGCCGCCTCGCAGAAGGCGGGGATCCCGCTCTTCCTCGGCAGCTATCCGATCACGCCCGCGTCCGACATCCTGCACGAGCTCTCGATGTACAAGGAGTTCGGCGTCATCACGTTCCAGGCCGAGGACGAGATCGCGGCGGTGACGTCGTCGATCGGCGCCGCCTACGGAGGCGCGCTGGCCCTCACCACGACGTCCGGGCCGGGCATGGCCCTGAAGATGGAGGCCATCGGTCTGGCCATCGCCACCGAGCTGCCGCTCGTCATCTGCGACATCCAGCGCGGCGGCCCCTCCACGGGGTTGCCCACCAAGACCGAGCAGGCCGACCTGCTGCAGGCGCTCTACGGGCGCAACTCGGAGGCGCCGGTGCCCGTGCTGGCCGCGTCCACTCCCGGCGACTGCTTCTGGGTGGCCATGGAAGCGAGCCGGATCGCGATCAAGTACATGGTCCCCGTCATCATCCTCTCCGACGGCTACCTGGCCAACGGCGCGGAGCCGTGGAAGATCCCGACCGCGGCCGAGCTGCCGGACATCCCAGTGCACTACCGCACCGAACCCGAGGGATTCCAGCCCTACCAGCGCGATCCGGCGACGCTGTCGCGCCCCTGGGCCGTCCCCGGAACGGCCGGCCTCGAACACCGCATCGGCGGCCTCGAGAAGCAGGACGTGACGGGCAACGTCAACTACGAGCCGCTCAACCACGAGCGCATGGTCCGCCTGCGCGCGGCCAAGGTGGCCGGCATCGTCCAGGACGTGCCGGAGGTCGTGCCCGCCGGCGATCCCGAGGGGGATCTTCTCCTGATCGGATGGGGCTCGACCTACGGGGCCATCACCGCCGCCCTGGGTCCCGCGCGCGCGAAGGGACACCGCGTCGGCCACGTCCACCTGCGTCACCTCAACCCCCTGCCGCGCAACCTCGGCGAGGTCATGAAGCGCTACAAGAAGGTGGTCGTGCCAGAGATGAACATGGGCCAGCTCCTCTGGGTGCTGCGCGCCAAGTTCCTGGTGGACGCGGAAGGCTTCAACAAGATCCAGGGCAAGCCGTTCAAGCAGTCGGAGATCGAAGCCAAGATCGAGGAGGTGCTGGCGTGACCACCGCGACTCTCCCTCCCGTCTATACGAAGAAGGATTTCCAGACGGACCAGGAGGTCCGCTGGTGCCCGGGCTGCGGGGACTACGCGATCCTCTCCGCCGTCCAGGCCGTCTTCCCGGAGCTCGGGATCCCGCGCGAGAAGTTCGTGGTCGTCTCCGGCATCGGCTGCTCGAGCCGGTTCCCGTACTACATGAACACCTTCGGATTCCACACCATCCACGGTCGCGCGCCCGCGGTGGCCACCGGCCTGAAGATCTCGCGGCCCGACCTCGACGTGTGGATCGCCACCGGCGACGGCGATGCGCTCTCCATCGGCGGCAACCACACGATCCACATGCTGCGCCGGAACATCGGCGTGAAGGTGCTGCTCTTCAACAACCGTATCTACGGCCTGACCAAGGGCCAGTACTCGCCGACCTCCGAGCTGGGCAAGAAGGCGAAGTCCACGCCCTTCGGATCGGTGGACCGTCCCTTCAACCCGCTCTCCCTCGCCCTGGGCGCGGAAGCGACGTTCGTGGCCCGCTCCGTCGACGTGTTCCAGGCCCACCTCAAGACCACGCTCAAGCGCGCGGCCGCCCACCAGGGCACGGCCTTCATCGAGATCCTGCAGAACTGCAACATCTTCAACGACCGCGCCTGGGAGACGCTGACCGAGCGCGACGTGCGCGACGACAAGACGATCCTGCTCGAGCACGGCAAGCCGCTGGTCTTCGGCCGCAACCGTGATCGCGGGATTCGCATGAACGGGATCAACCTCGAGGTAGTGACCCTCGGCAGCGGCGTGACCGAAGCCGACCTCATCGTGCACGACGAGCGCCATCCCAATTCCGCCTACGCGTTCCTCCTCTCGCGCATGGACTCCGCGCCCGGGTTCCCCACGCCGATGGGCGTCCTGCGCGCCGTGGACGCGCCCGCCTACGAGCGGTCGATGAGCGAGCAGCTCAAGCAGGTCATCGCCAAGCGGGGCAAGGGCGAGGTCACGAAGCTGCTGCAGGCGGGCGACATCTGGGAAGTGCGGTAGACCTGTCCCATCAGGAAGGTGTCCCACCCGTGGCGGGGACGCATTCCTAGCGCCTCGTACCGCGCTGGTAGGGGACGCGGCGGCCGCGGTCGCGGAGGGCCACCTTGGTGGCCATCCGCAGCTCGCCCGCCGCGGCCGGGGTCGTCACGGTGAAGGACACGACCCAGTCCTTGCCCTCGATGTGCACGGCGATCTGCGGCCGTTCCGCCTGGCGCTCGAGGATGCGGCACTCGAGCGCGCTGTCCTCGGGCTCGTCGGCGGCGCCGTCGCGCACTTCGGTCTCCAGGCGGGCGGCCAGCTCTGGCTGGAACTCGCGGAGGTTGTTCGTGGTGAAGACGAGCTTGGGCATGGGGGGCAGAGCGTAGCACGGCGCGCCCTCAGTACAAGCGGCGCCAGATCAGCAGCTCCGCGCCGCGATCCTCGCGGTTGACGCGCAGGAAGCGCGGGTTGTCCCGGAGGACGCCGAGGAGCGGGCTCTTCTCGTGGATGGCGAGGAACTCGTAGGAGATCGCCTGGTTCAGCGCGGCCAGCTCGCGGCCGTCGCGCGGGAGGGACCAGATGACCTCCACCGGGTAATGCTGGAAGCCGTAGAGGAACGACCGCGCGACGATGCGGTGGGGGTGGTACGCATCGAGATAGCGCGAAAGGTACGTCGCGTTGCGCGCCTGGTCCTCCAGGTCGGAGCCCTTGTAGCGGTTGAAGAACCGCACCTGCCAACGGTCGAGGGCCAGCGCGCCCGCCGCGACGACGAGGGCGAGGACGAGGGTGACGGCGCGCCGGCGCGGCGCGAAGAGGAGCGGAGTCGCGAAGATCACGAGGAGCGGCATCCAGGCCATGTAGGCGCGGACGCCTCCCCACACTCCGCCACGCTCCCGTACGACGTAGAGGGTCAACACGGCGGCGGTGAGGAGCGGGAGCGAAACCAGGGTCGCCCCGGCCAGGCGCCGCGATTCGGGGCCAAGGCGGCGCGCCCCCAGCGCGGCCGTCAGCGCCAGCAGCACGATGAGGGCCAGCACCGCGTCCTCGGCGCTCCTGTCCCCTCCTCCAGCACGCTCGGGTAGAGCGCGTTCGGATGCACGGCGCGATCGCGCGCAAAGGGCGCGACGACGAGGACGAAGGTGGCCGCGGCCGCCGGCGCGAAGGCACGCCATCGCGTGCGGGACGGCAGGCGGACGAGGTAGAGGGGCAGGGCGAGGAGCAGGGTCTCGCGGAAGAGCGCCCCCGCCGCGAAGAGCGCTCCCGCCGCCGCCGCCCCCGCCCCGCCGCGCGCATGGACGAGCACGGCCAGGCCGGCCAGGAACACGAACGAGACGACGATCTCGGGATAGGCCACGAAGAGATAGCCCGGGAACGGGGGCAGCACCGCGAAGAGCGCCGCCGCGCACAGGGCCTGGGCGCGGTGGGGAAGCAGCGCGCGCCCGATCGCATACACGAGGGCGGTCGAGGCCGCGAAGAGGAGGGCGTTGACGGCGGCGGCCGCGCGCAGCGTCGGACCGAGGGCAGCCACCGCGGGCGTGAGGGCCAGCAGGTAACCCGGCATGTGCACGTCGCGGTGGGGATAGCCGCGGCGCAGGAGGCTGTAGGTCAGGTAGAAGTTCGTGTCGAGGGTTCCACGCTCGAGCACGTTGCGTGCGCCCACGAGGTAGATGACCTCGTCCGGCCAGGCGACTTCCAGCAGGGCCTGCCGGCGCGCAACCGCAGTGACGGCGAGGGCGAGGAGGACGGGACCGAGCACGGCGAGTGCGGCCGGGGCATGTCCGCGGGTCAGGTCCGATCCTCCATCGGCCCGATTATGGGCCATAGGTGTCGACGGCAACGCCTCATGTGTGCTCCGAGGTCAAGAGAAGCCTCACCTGGTGAAGCGGGTGCGGTGCTCGACGCCTCCCCGTTCGGGAGAGTTTCGTCTTGACAGTCCCGTGGTCGGGGCCGATATTGACCCTGAGAGAGACGTACGTCTCTCTCGAACGATCGCGTGTCGGCCGCGCGGACGTTGCCGAGGTCGTTGTCGTTGTCGGGCCGCAAGAGCTGTTTCGCAAGTTCGTCGTCGTGACGTGAAGTGGCGTAGCGTATCGGCGTGTCGTGGCGTGAAGCCGCCGTACCGCCGTGAACGTGCCGTACGAATGGACGGAGGTGCCGATGGAAGACGGTCCACCGGACTCCGAAGGGGGCCCGTAACAAGGCCCCATTCCAATTTGAGAGAAGGGCGCACCGCAATGGTGCGTCGGGCCAATCGTGCCCAACGAAGAGACGTGAGGCCCGGGGTTCTGCCCCGGGCCTCTTTTTTCAGCGCCTCGGATCGGGAAGGAGGAGGCGCAAGGGGCCCTCTTCCGTCGTGATCATCACGTCCGTCGACTGCACCTCCGTCATCGTGCCGTCGGCCAGCCGGTCCCCGCGCCGGTAGGCATTGAGGACGCCGGTGGGCGAGTAGGCGAAGGCGGTCCAGCCTTGTCCGGCCGAGGCGACCCCGGCGAGCTGGAACTCGCTCACGGACAGCTCGTCCGTGCGCACGAGCAGCCGTCGCTCGGTCGAAGGCGGGAGCGGCGGGGGATCGCCGTCGCCGCTGGCCGCACCCGCGGGACGGGCGATCTGGAGGACGGCCGCACGCACGTCGGCCAGTCGGGCCTCGCTGGCCCAGAGGCTGAGCCTTCCTCCGGCGACGCGCGGGGGCGGTCCCGTAGGGTCGGCCTCCGCGATGACGGCCAGGACGTCCGCGACCGCGGCACGCTTGAGCGCAAAGGTGATGGGCGTGCCCTCTCCCGTGGCCGCGGGCAGCGCGGCCCGCGCCGCGGCCCGTGAGACGCGGCGCAGCGGTCCGGGCGGAGAGACGGCCACGCCGTTCTTGGCCAGCAACGCCAGCACGTCGTCGAGCGCGACCTGGCTCACGTCGACGCTGACGCGCCCGCGCACGTCCTCGTCGACCAGGAATCCCTGCCCGGTGAGCAGGTGGAGGACGAAGAACACGTCGGTGACGTCCATGTCGCGCAGGCGCAGCGAGAGCGTGCCCCGGGGGGCGGGCAGGCGCGTGCGCGCGCCGGGCTTGACGGGCGCGAAGCGGAGCACGGTGACCCCGCCGCCGTCGCGGTCGACGACGCAGGGCGCATCGTCCGGGCGAAAAGGATCGTCGACCGCGGGCAGGGGCAGCTCCGCCTCGATGCCGACCACGGGACTGCGGCCGCGGACCTCGAAGCGATGGCACCCACCCGCGCGCGTCATGAGGATCTCCGCCACGCGGAAGAAGCCGCGCTCGAGCCGCAGCTCCAGCCCGCGCATGGGCCCTTCGCCGACGGTGAGGCCGCGGACCACGAACTCGTCGCCCAGCCTCGCCTCCTTGAGCACGACCGGCCGGTCGCGGACGATCGCGGCCAGCTCGGAGAGGAACAGGCGGGGATTCCGCCGGCTGCGCCGCAGGCTGGCCACCGCGTCCGACTTGGCCAGGGCCAGGGCCTGATCGCGCAGGAACTGGTCCGCCACCGGCCGCGTCACCTCGGACAGCCGCGTGCGCAGCCCCTCCGGGGGCGCGGGCAGGGGGGTGCGGGCCGGGCGGTACGGGAAGTGGAGGAGCGCGGTCAGGCGCACGCTGTCGCCGGGGCCCGCGGAAAGGGCGAGGCTCTCGACGTCGATGAGCCGGGCCGACAAGGCGACCTGGCGGAAGAAGCGATCGACCTCCGCGAAGCGCGCGCTGCCCACGACGTCGACGGGCACGTCGCCCGCATTCCCCTTCTCCAGGGGCGCCCGCGCGCGGATGTCGAAGCCGACGCCCGCCGCGCGCGCGAGATCGTTGAGGAGGGCGACGTCGTTGGCCGGCGTGGCCCCGTCCGGCAGCATGCGCCTCAGCATCTCCAGGCGCCGGTCCAGCAGCAGTCGTTCTTCGGCGAAGGGACGGACCGGGGTCGCGGCCAGGAGCAGCAGGCCGAGGAGAGATCCCATCGCGGCCGATGTTAATGCATCGGCGTTCCGCTTCGGGTCGGATCGGGCGGTCAGGTCTCCAGGCCCAGCTCGGCGAAGACGAACGTCCACACGTCGGCCCACTCTTCGAGGGCCTTCGAGAGGGGCTTGCCCTGTCCGTGCCCGGCGCGGGCTTCGATGCGCAACAGGACGGGGTGAGACGACGACGTGGCCGCTTGCAGCCTCGCCGCCATCTTGCGCGCATGGAGGGGGTCCACGCGGCTGTCCGACTCGCCGGTGGTGAGGAGGACCGCCGGATAGGGCGTGCCGTCGCGCACGTGATGGTACGGCGAGTACGCGTACAACCAGCGGAAGGCCTCCGGATCGTCGGCCGAGCCGTACTCCGGGATCCAGAGGCGCGCGATCCGGAAGAGGTGGTAGCGGACCATGTCGAGGAGCGGCACCTGGCAGACGGCGGCACGGAAGAAGCCGGGCCGCTGCGTCACCGCCGCGCCCACGAGGAGGCCGCCGTTGCTGCCGCCCATGATGGCGAGGCGGTCGCGCGCCGCGTGCCCCTCCTGGACCAGGAAGTCGGCGGCGGCGAGGAAATCGTCGAACACGTTCTGCTTGTGCGCGAGCATGCCCTGGCGATGCCAGTCCTCTCCGTATTCGCCTCCCCCCCGGAGATGGGCCACGGCATAGAGGCCGCCACGTTCGAGGAAGAGGATCACCCCGCGGCCGAAGGCCGGCGTGTGGCTCACGCTGAAGCCCCCGTAGCCGGTGAGCAGGGCCGCTCCCCGTCCGTCCGTGGGACGGCCGTGCGCGTCCACGAGGAACATCGAGATGGGCGTGCCGTCGCGCGAGGGATAGCGCACCAGGCGCACGCGGAAGCGGTCCTCGCCCACGTCACCGGGTGCGCGCGCCCACAGCTCGAGCGCCGGCTCCGGCAGGGCCAGGCGATAGACGGTGGGCGGGACGGCGTACGACGTGAACCCGAGGAACGCCTCCCGGCCGTCCCATTCGCCGGTGAGGCCGGCGACGCTGCCGATGACGGGCAGGGGCACGTCGCGCATCCACTGGCCGCCCAGCCCGTGGATGGTGACCCGGGACGAGGCGTCGCGCAGCCACACCGCGACGATCCAGTCACCGATGAGCGCCGCCGCCTCCAGGACGTCCGGCCCTTCCGGCAGGACGTCGCGCCAGGACTCCGGGCCCGGGCGATCCAGGTCCGCCGCGACCAGGCGGGAGCGCGGTGCATCGAGGTTGGTCTGCAGGTAGAGCCGGTCGTTGCGCGGCTCCACGCCGAAGATCGCGTCCACGCCTTCGACCACGGTCTCGAAGACGCTCGCGCGGGAAGAGAGGTCGCGCAGGTACACGTCGGTGCGCGTCCAGCCTCGCGAGACGGAGACGGCGAGCCAGCGGCCGTCCGGCGAGAGGTGCACGTTCGGCCAATCCTCCGCCGGGCGGTCGCCGCCGAAGACGAGCGGATCCTCGCGCCAGTCGCGGCCGAGCGTGTGCTCGTAGACGCGCCGGTGATAGTTCTCCTCGCCCGCGGGCACCGTGCCCGGCTCCGGGTAGCGCGTGTAGAAGAACCCCGACCCGTCCGGCCGCCACTCCAGGGAGCAGGCGCGCGCGTGCGGGATGAGGTCGGGGAGGTCACGGCCCGTCTCCGTCTCGCGCACGCGCAGCACGCTCATCTCGCTGCCGCCCTCCGAGACGCCGTAGGCGACGAGGCCGCCGTCGTCGCTCGGGTAGTACCAGTCGAGAGCGGACGTCCGGTCCGCGGCGAGGCTCGCGGGATCGAGGAGGACGCGGTCCGTGCCTTCGCGGCCGTGCCGCACGTAGAGCACGGGCTGCTCCTGGCCGCCCGCCCGTCGCTGATGGAAGTACCGTTCGCCGCGGACGATGGGCGCGGACACGAGACCGATGGAGAACAGCGCGCGCAGGCGCTCGCGGATGGCGGAGGCGAACGGGATCGCGTCGAGGGCGGCGCGCGTGTAGCGGCCTTGCGCCTCCGACCACCGGCGCACCTCGTCCGCCTCGCCGTCTTCCAGCCAGCGGTACGGATCGCGCACCTCGACGCCGTGCCGCACGTCCACGACGTCGTCGGTGCGGGTGGCGGGAGGCGGGGCCGACGTCCTAATCGAAGCCGCGCTTGCGACGGCGGATGTTCCGCCGGCTGCCCTTCGTCTTGAAGGGCCGGCCACGCTCGAAGGAAGGATCGAAGTCGCCGGTGGGTGCCGCGCCGAACGACGGCGGCCCGCCCGCACCCGGACGGTAGCCGCCGGGGCCGGCCGGTCGGTACCCTCCGCCGGGACCGCCGCCCATTCCAGGCGGACGCGGCGGCCGATTCTCCGCTTCGTTGACCCGCAGGGGACGGCCCTTGAGGTCCTTCCCGTTCATCAGGCCGATCGACTTCTGTGCCGCCTCGTCGTCCTCGAACTCCACGAAGGCGAACCCTCGGGGACGTCCGGTCTCACGGTCGGTGGGGACTTTCGCGTCCACCACCTTGCCCGCCGCGCTGAAGGCCTGGATCAGCTCGTCGCGCGTGACGTCGAAGCTCAGGTTTCCGACAAAGACCTTGTTCGAAATGGCCGTCTCTCCAGAATCAACTTCCCGACCGCCCGTTGTCGCCGTCGCGGCGACCAGATACGAACCCCGGGGCGCGGCAGCCGGGGCCGACGGACTGTAGCAGAATCCAGCGGCGAGTGCAGCGCCGCATCCACCTGCAGACACCTTAGCACGCACCCCCCGCAGGAGGGGCGGGCGCGGACCAGGATTGTGCGCTGCGGCTATAATCACGCTCTTTTGCCAGTGGACGAGGTTCTCCACCGGAGGTCGGACTGAGAGTCGCCGTCACGGGCGTCGCCGGCTTCATCGGCTCGAACCTGGCCGAGCGGCTGATCGCGCGCGGTGACGAGGTCGCGGGCCTGGACGACCTCTCGCACGGCTCCCTGGAGAACCTCGGGAGCCTCTCCACCCATCCCCACTTTCACTTCCATCGCGGCACCATCCTCGCCGCCGCCGACCTCGCCGCGATCGCCAAGGGCGCGGACGCCCTCGTCCACCTGGCCGCGGGCAAGATCCCGCGCTACGGCGATGCCCTCGACACTCTCGTCATCAATGGCGCGGGCGGCCTCGAGGTGCTGCGCGCGTGCCGGGATCACGGCGTGCGGCGCATGGTGCTGGCGTCCACCTCGGATTGCTACGGGCGCAACCCCGACGTCCCGTTCTCCGAAGAGAGCGTGTCCGTCATCGGCGGCCCCCACGTTCGCCGGTGGAGCTACGCCATCTCGAAGATGTTCGAGGAGCAGGCGCTGTTCGCCTTCCGCGAGCGGCACCAGCTCGAGGGCGTCATCCTTCGCCTCTTCGGGGGCTACGGGCCGCGGCAGAACATGACGTGGTGGGGCGGGCCGCAGTCCGTCTTCATCGCGGCCGCCCTCAAGGGCGAGCCGCTCGAGGTCCACGGCACCGGCCAGCAGACGCGCAGCTTCACCTACGTCACGGACATGGTCGAAGGGTTCGTGCGCGCGATAGGCGTGCCCGAAGCGGACGGCGAGATGCTCAACATCGGTGCCGATCGCGAGATCACGATCGCCGACCTGGCCCGCATGGTCTGGAGGATGGTGCGCGACGACGAGCCGCGCCTCAAGATCGTGCCGCTGGCGACGTTCGGGAAGTACGAGGACGTGCAGCGCCGGATCCCGGACAATCGCCGCGCCACGCGCATCCTCGGCTACACGCCGGCGGTGACGCTCGAGGAAGGGCTGCCGCGCACGATCGCGTGGCAGCGCGAGGCCATGGCGCGCGCCGGCCAACTGTGATCCACGTCGTGGTGCCCGCCTTCAACGAGGCGGGCAACGTGCCCGCCCTGCTCGTGTCCATCGCGGAGCGGCTCGAGCCTTTCGCCCAGCGCCATCGCATCGTGGTGATCGACGACGGGTCCACCGACGGGACCGCGGAAGCCTGCGCGCGCGCGGCCGCGGCCGGCCTGCCCGTGGAAGTCGTGCGGCACGATCGCAACCGGGGCCCCGGAGCGGCCTTCCGCACGGGATTCCTCCACGTCCTGGAGACCGCGCATCCCCTCGACCTCGTGATCACGCTCGAGGGGGACCAGACCAGCGACGCTTCCGTTCTCCCGCGGCTCGTCCATCGCGTGTGGGAGGAGGGCGACCACATCGCGCTGGCCTCCTGCTACCTGTATGGCGGCGGCATCAAGGGCACGAGCCTGCATCGCGTGGGGCTGAGCCACGTGGCCAACGGCCTCATGAAGAAGGCCCTGGGCCTGAGCGGCCTGGCCACCCTGAGCAGCTTCTACCGCGTGTATCAGGCCTCGGCGCTGATGGCGCTTCGCGAGCGCCACGGCGACGCCTTCATCACCACACGCGGGTTCGAGTGCATGGTCGAGATCCTCTACCGGGCGGCGCGGCTGGGCCTTCGCATCTCGGAGGTCCCGATGGTCCTCGACGGCAGCCGGCGGGTGGGGAAGAGCAAGATGAAGATCCTGCGCACGTCGATGGCCTACCTGGCCCTGGCCGCGCGCGCCGTGTCGGGCCGGCTCTAGCAACTCGCGCAAACCAATCGCCCCCGCCGGACGTCTCATGGGAAACGCGTGATCCATTGCGAGTCGGTGCCTAGATGAACGCGGCCGCCCTGCTGCTCACCCTGGCGAGCCAGAACGTCCAGCCGATTGAATCCGTGACGCCTCCGGTGCACGCCGTGCGGACGACCACCCCCATCGTGGTGGACGGCCTCCTCAGCGAAGAGGTCTGGGCCACCGCGCCCGCGGTGACGACGTTCACCCAGCGCGACCCCACGGAGGGGGCGGCCCCGTCGGAGAAGACGGAGGTGCGGATCGCCTATGACGACGAGGCGATCTATGTCGGCGCCCGCCTGTTCGACTCCCAGCCGCGCACGATCGTCGGCCGCCTCGGCCGCCGCGACGCAAGCCTCGGAGCGGACGAGCTGACCTTCTACGTGGACCCCTACCACGACGGGCGGAGCGGCTACTTCTTCGCCGTCAATGCCGCGGGCACGCTGCGCGACGGCGTGCTCTACAACGACGACTGGAACGACGAGAGCTGGGACGGCATCTGGGAGGGGCGCGCCCACGTGGACGGCGAGGGCTGGACGGTGGAGATGCGCATCCCATACTCGCAGCTCCGCTTCCGCCGCGAGGACGGCAATGCCTGGGGCGTGAACTTCCGGCGCTACCTGTGCCGGACCAAGGAGGAGGACTACGTCGCCTACACGCCCAAGAAGGCCAGCGGCTTCGTGTCGCGCTTCCCGAGGCTGAGCGGGCTCGAGGGCATCGTGCCTCCGCGGCGCATCGCGGTCACGCCCTACACGACGACCAAGGCCGAGTTCACCGGCCACGACGCGGGCGATCCCTTCAACGACGGCTCGCGCGTGCGGCCGGCCGTGGGCGCGGACTTCAAGGTCGGCCTCGGCAGCAACCTGACCATCGACGGCACCATCAACCCCGACTTCGGCCAGGTCGAGGTCGATCCCGCGGTCGTGAACCTCAGCGACGTGGAGACGTTCTTCCCCGAGAAGCGGCCCTTCTTCGTGGAAGGGGCCAACAACTTCCGGTTCGGCCAGGGCGGGGCGACGAACTGGTGGGGCTTCAACTGGGGCAATCCCCAGCTCTTCTACAGCCGCCGCATCGGGCGCGCGCCCGAGGGCTCGCTGCCGGACGCGGACTTCTCCGACTCGCCCGCGGGCACGCGCATCGTCATGGCCTCGAAGCTGACCGGCCGCCTGGGCCACGGCTGGAGCCTGGGCGCCCTCCACGCCGTCACCGCCTCCGAGACTGCAGACCTGGCGCAGGGCGGACGCCGCTTCCGCGCCCAGGTGGAGCCGACCTCGCAATACGTGGTGGCGCGCGCGCTGCGCGAATCGCCGGACAACCGGCGCGGCCTGGGTGTGATGGCCACCGGCGTCGTGCGCAGCCTGGGCGACGGCCGCCTGCGCGACGAGCTCAATGCCCACGCCTTCACCCTCGGCCTCGACGGCTGGGCCTTCCTGGGCGCGAACAAGACCTGGGTGATCACGGGTTGGGCGGCGGCCACCGACGTCGTGGGAACGGCCGCGCGCATCACCGACCTGCAGCAGGACGCGCAGCATTACTTCCAGCGTCCGGACGCCACGCACGTCCGGCTCGATCCCACGCGGACCTCGCTGCGCGGCTTCGCCGGCCGCGCCACCGTGAACAAGGAGAAAGGCAACTTCCTCCTCAACGCGGCCGTGGGTGCGATCGATCCCGGCTTCGATGTCAGCGACGTCGGCTTCCAGTGGCGCACGGACGTCATCAACAGCCACCTCTGGACCGGCTACCGCTGGACGAAGGCGGGACGGCTCACGCGCGAGGCGGACGTGGGGCTGGCCTACTTCCGCAGCTACGACTTCGGCGGCAGCGTCACCTGGCAGGGCCTGTTCGCGCACGGCTCCGCCCGGCTCAAGAACGAGCTGCGCCTCTTCGGCTTCGTGGCCTACAACCCGGACACCCTGAGCAGCACGCGCACGCGCGGCGGACCTCTGTCCCGCAACCCGCACGGCATCGAGTGGGATAGCAGCATCCGCTCCGACGACCGGCGAAAGGTCTCCGCGCGTTTCGGGCTGCACGGATCGGACTACGCGGAGGGCAGCGAGAACGGCCGCTGGCTGTTCGCGGGTCTGACCGTCCGGCCGCGCTCGAACATCCTGGTGAGCTTCGAGCCCGAGATGAGCTGGACCCACAACGGCGCGCAGTACCTGGACACGTTCGACGATCCGCTGGCCGCCGCGACCTTCGGCCATCGCTACGTGTTCGCGCCCCTCGACCAGACGACGTTCGTGGGCGGCCTGCGGCTGAACTGGACGTTCACACCGCGGCTGAGCCTCGAGCTGTATGCGCAGCCTCTGCTCTCTGCCGGGGACTACGCGGCGCCGGGCGAGCTGTCCGCCCCGCGCACCTATTCCTTCCGGACGTATGGTGCGGACGGGTCGGCCTACGACGCCGCCACCGGAGACGTCGATCCCGACGGGCCCGGACCCGCGCCTGCATTCAACATCGGGACGCCCGACTTCAACTTCAAATCCCTTCGCGGCAATCTCGTCCTCCGGTGGGAATTCCGGCCGGGCTCGACCGCATACGCGGTGTGGACGCAGAGCCGCTCCGACCAGCAGGACGGCATCGGCGAGTTCGCGTTCCGGCGCTCGGTGTCGCGCCTCTTCGACGCACGCGGAGACAACATCTTCCTCGTGAAGGTCACGTATACCTGGAACCGCTGACCGCCCGCGATTTGTAAAAAGATTCCCTGCGCCTGCCGTCGAGTCCCTGGAACGCATCTTGTATCTCCTATCCGTGAGGCCCGCATCGAGCCGTGGATCGATGCACGAACGGAAGGAGAAGGCATGAATATCAAGACGGCCGTGGTCGCCGGCTTCATACTTAATGCAGGACTGGGCGGTGCCGTCTTTGCCCAGAGTGGGTATTACCCCGCGCCGTCGCGGGGCTACGCCGTCTCGAATCAGTGGCAGGCGCAACGGATCGTCCGCCAGGCGTACCGCGACATCCTGGGCCGCGAGCCGGATGCCTCCGGTCTGGCCCAGTACACCCGGAGCATGCTCTACGACCACTGGACCGAGGCCGACGTCCGCCGCTCGCTGCAGAGCAGCCAGGAGTACGCGCAGCGAGGCCTCGGGTACGGGAACAACGGCCGGTACGGGACGTATGGCGCGTACCGCCGGTACGACAATGGTGACATCCGCCGCACCTCGGGCGCCTACAACGGCCAGGCCGCGGCCATGGTCCGGCAGGCGTATCTGAGCGTCCTGGGCCGTGAGCCCGACGCGGTCGGCCTCCGCGAATACACCGCCCGCGTGGTACGGGACGGATGGACCCAGCGCGACATCGTGCGCGCTCTGCGTTCGAGCGACGAGTTCCGCAACGGCGTGCGGTAGGGACGGAGGGCGGCATGAGCGGTCGCGGACCCCTGTCTGGAGTTCCGCGGCCGCTCAGGCGTGCACGTCCCGGAAAGCCAGCATCGCGCCCAGGCGCTGCTCCTTCTCGTCGTCGAACCCGCACGTGCTCGTGAACCGTGGCGGGTTCTCGTAGGTCCCGAAGAGCATGTCCCACCACACGAAGTCGCCATAGTTGTTGCGATGGCGGCCGTACTCGTGGTGGATGCGGTGCATCTCCGGCCGCTGGAAGACGTAGCCCACCCAGCGCGGCGTGCGCACGTTGGTGTGGTAGAAGAACTCGCCCACCGCCGTGAAGAACGTGTAGATCGCCCCTGCGCGGACGTCCAGCCCCATCAGCGAATAGACGAGCAGGCTTCCCAGGATCGAGTGCACCGTCATCTCCAGGGGATGCTTGTAGAAGGACGTGATCACTTCCAGGCGCTGCGGACTGTGGTGGATCTGATGGAAGCCCAGCCAGAGCAGGTCGCTTTCGTGGCGGAGTCGGTGCCACCAGTAGAAGGCGAAGGTGGCGACGAAGTAGGCGAGGAAGCCGCCCGTCCAGGGGCCGACCGAGCGCGAGAGATGGAGCAGCGACGCGGACGAGAGCCAACGTTCCCACGTGATCCCGGCCACGAGGACGATCCCGAGCTGGACGACGTTGATGGCCACGACACGCAGCGGCCAGGTTCGGACTCGCGGCAGCCGCCATCCCGGAATGGCCTGCTCGAGCAGGAAGCAGGCGACGAAGATCAAGAGCACGACGGCGATCATGGGGGGCCTCGCTTCACTCCATGGTACGGAGCGAGGCTGGCCCCCGCCTTCGGCTCTGTGACACCGCTTCGAGTGTCACTCCCGTTGCCCGCCCTAGCGCGCCGGCGGATGCGGGGGCGAGAACCCCCCCATCGTAACCGCTCCGCGCCGTCCGGAGGGCCCGCCGACGCGACGAGCATCGGCGTGTGCGATCTCTGCTATAAGGCATCCTCAATGGCGAATGGCTGGCCCCGGCACCCCCTCCTCTACGAGATCAACACCCGGGTGTGGGTGCGCGAGCTGTCCGCGCGTGCCGGTCGGCGCCTGACCCTCGACACCATTCCGCCGGAAGAGGTCGAGCGGATCGCGGCCCTGGGCTTCGATGCCGTCTGGCTGATGGGAGTCTGGACGACGGGCCTGGCCGCGATCCGCCTCGCCCGTACCGACGCCGGGCTGCGTGTGGCCTATCGCCGCGCGCTGCCCGACCTGACCGACGGCGACGTCATCGGGTCCCCGTATGCCGTTTCGCGCTACCAGGTCTCGGCCGACCTCGGCGGCCCCGCCGCCCTGGCCGCGCTGCGCGCGAGCTTCGCCACCTACGGCATGCGCCTGATGCTCGACTTCGTGCCCAACCACACCGGCCGCCCCGAGGCCTTCTTCCGGACGCGCGGGGGCCTCATCATCGCGCACGGGCGCGATCCCTACTTCGCGCCCTGGCAGGACACGGCCCAGGTGGACTACGCCCATCGCCCCGGACGCGCGGGCATGCTGAACCAGCTCCAGGCGATCGCCATGCAGTGCGACGGCGTGCGCTGCGACATGGCCATGCTCCTCCTGCCCGACGTCATCGAGCGGACCTGGGGCGACCGGATCGGCAGGGACGGGATCCGGGAGAGCTTCTGGACGGAAGCGATCCCCGCCGTACGCGAGCGCCATCCCGATTTCGTCTTCCTGGCCGAGTCGTACTGGGAACGCGAATGGGACCTCCAGCAGCAGGGCTTCGACTTCACGTACGACAAGGTCCTCTACGATCGTCTACTGGGCGGCGACGCGCCCGGTGTGCGCGCGCACCTCCTCGCCGACCCCCCCTTCCGCGACCGCGGGGCGCGGTTCCTCGAGAACCACGACGAGCCGCGCGCGGCGGCCGCGTTCGGCGTGCCCGAAGGGTTCGCGCCCGCGCTCGTCACCTCTCTCGCGCCCGGCCTGCGCCTGCTGCACGAAGGACAGCTCGAAGGGCGGCGCATCCGGCTGCCCGTGCAGCTCGGCCGGCGTCCGGAGGAGCCGGTGGACGAGACGGTGCGCGCGTTCTACGCGCGGCTCCTCGTCGTCCTGCGCGATCCCACCCTCCACGACGGCCGCTTCGTGCCGCTCGACGTGTGGCCTTCCGCCGAGGGCGAGCGCACGCACGAGGGCCTGGTGGCGTTTGCCTGGCGGGAGGACGGACCCGATGGCAGCCCCGGCCTGGTCGTGATCGTGAACCTGCGGCCGGAACCGGCCTGGGCGCGCGTGCCGCTCGGTCTCGCCGGCTTCGAGCCTGGCCGCACCTATCGCCTGCTCGACCGTCTCGACGGCGCCACCTACCGGCGCACCGGCGACGAGGTGTGCGGGCCCGGCCTCTTCGTCGCCCTGCGCTCGCGCCAGAGTCACTTGTTCACCGTGGAGGCGGACTGACGGCGCATTGACCCGGGCCGCGGCCCGATGCTAGCTTGGCCTTCTTTCATATTGCGCGGCCCCGCCCGCGGCGGAGAACCAATGCCCACCCGATCCCTCCTGGCCCTCGCCCTGCTGACCACTGTGGCCGCGTCCGTCTCCGCCGCAGAAGAAGCCGTCGACCTCGAGATGGTGACGCGCATCCGCGACGAAGGCTTCACCAACTCCAAGGTCATGGACACCGTCGGCTACCTCACCGACGTCATCGGTCCGCGCGTGACGGGGTCGCTGCAGATGCGGGAGGCCAACGACTGGACGCGCCAGCGGCTCGAATCCTGGGGGCTCGTCAATGCCCACCTCGAGGGCTGGACGTTCGGCCGCGGCTGGTCTCTCGAGCGCTCCGTGGTCCAGATGATCAAGCCCGCGCCCGCCACCCTGGTCGCCGTCCCACGCGCGTTCACGCCGGGCACGGACGGGCCGCGCCGTGGCAAGGTCGTCAAGGTCAAGATCGAGTCCGAAGCGGACGCGGAGAAGTACCGCGGCCAGCTCGCGGGGCGGATCGTGCTCCTGGGCGAGCCGCGGGGCACCGCCAACCCCGAGAAGCCGCAGTTCACCCGGTACACCGACCAGGAGCTCGACGGCCTCGCCCATTTCGACGTGGAGCCGGTGCGACGGGGTCCGCTCGATCGCGAGACGATCACCCGGCGCATGCGCCTGCAACGCATGCTGCGGCCCTTCTTCGTGGCGGAGAAGGCCCTGGCCACGATCGAGGTGAGCCCGACGGACGCGGGGGTCGTGCTGGTGGGGCGCGGCGGGTCGTGGGTCAAGGGCGAGGATCCGGGCGTGCCCGCCCTGGTCATGGCCGCGGAGCAGTACAACCGGCTGGTCCGACTGGTGGACCGCGACGTCGACGTCGAGCTGGAGCTCGACATCCGCTCGCATTTCCAGGACGACGACCCCACCGCCTACAACACCGTCGCGGAGATTCCGGGCTCGGACAAGCGCGGCGAGGTGGTGATGCTGGGCGCCCACCTCGATTCCTGGCACGCCGGCACCGGCGCCACCGACAACGCCGCGGGCTCGGCCGTGGCCATGGAGGCCGTACGCATCCTCCAGGCCCTGGACGTCAAGCCGCGGCGCACCATCCGCATCGCCCTCTGGAGCGGCGAGGAGGAGGGCCTGCTCGGCTCGAAGGCGTACGTGGCCGAGCACTTCGGCACGCGCGGCGGCCCGCCCGATCCGAACGAGCGCGACCTGCCCTCGTACCTGCGCCGCGAGAGCGGCCCCGTCACCACCAAGCCCGACCATGCGCGGCTTTCCGCCTACTTCAACCTCGACAACGGCACGGGGAAGATCCGCGGCATCTATGCCGAGCGCAACGCGGCCGTGGGCCCCCTCTTCGAGGCCTGGCTGCGGCCCCTGCACGACCTCGGCGCGACCACGGTGACGCTCCGCCACACCGGAGGCACCGACCACCTCAGCTTCGATGCGGTCGGCCTGCCCGCGTTCCAGTTCATCCAGGACGAAGCGGATTACGAGACGCGCACGCACCACACCAACCTCGACGTCTACGACCGGCTGCAGAAGACGGACCTCATGCAGGCGGCGGTGGTGCTGGCGACCTTCGTCTACGACGCGGCCACGAGGCCGGAGCGGTTGCCGCGCCGGCCCTTGCCCCGAGACGTTCCCGCCTCGCCTCCGCCCACGACGACGAGTTCGACGCCGGCGACCTCGCCACGCCCCTAGACGATGGCTAGGACCCTCCGCCCGGCGGGGGCCCCCCGCACCCGAGAGGGCTCCTCTCCTCGAGGAAGCGTGCGATCTCCTGCGCGGCCACGGCATGGCCGCGCGCGTTCCAGTGGCCGCCCTGCGCGAAGTACGCGCGGCCCTGCTCCGCCCAGAGCGCATCCGTGAGGTCGAGGACGGGGATGCCGAGCCGCTGGCCCGCCGTCTCCAGCCGGCGGGCGACGAGGCCGCGGTCCCAGAGGCTCTCGTCGATCCGATAGCGCCGGCGCGTCCGCTCCCAGTCCGCGCGGCTCGTCTCCATCTTGCTCGGCACGTAGGCGACGACGAGCTGGGCACCGTGTGCGGCCACTTCGCGCTGGAGCAGGGACAGCAGGTGCTCGGTCTGGAGCCAGGCCTGCACGACCGGCTCGGGGAGCTCGCGGTCGTAGACCTGCATCTCGACGGGGACGTCGCCCGGCCGGATGGGAGACCAGAAGCGCAGGCGCGCGAGGGCGTCGTACAGCGCCGGTGCGCCATCCCGGAGGCGCTCGCGGAAGAAGGTCAGCGCGACCGACCCCCGCCAGGGCCGCGTCGCGCGCGCGGCGGGAGGTGGCGGGAGCGGATAGTTCTTGACCCGCGCCGTGCCGCCCGTGAACGTGAACAGCGGCTTGGGCACGCCGCCGGGGACCGACCCACGCGCGTTGTAGAGGATGTCGTTGTAGTAGAAGAGGAGCACCACCACTCGCGGCGTGTAGGACGCGCCCTCGTCGCGATAGAAGAGGTACTCCTGGTCGGTGCTGTAGCCGACGGTGCCTCCGTTCACGACCTCCGTGGGGCAGCCGGCGCGGCGCAGGTCGCGCTCGAGCCCACGGGCCACGCCGTCCTCGAGGGCGACGCTGAATCCCTCCGCGAACGAATCGCCCAGGATCAGCACCCGCGTCTCTCCGGGCGCGGGCGCGGGCTCGTGCTCGACGTCGCGCAGGCCGCGGGAGTTGATGACGTACTCGGCCTGACCGAACCGACCCCGCGCCCCCGGCCGGTGGCGCCACCCCCGCATGGGCTCGGCTTCCGTGTACTGCGTAGAAACGGATTCGTCGGAGTGCCGCAGGGCGAACCGCACCGCCGCCTCCACCGCGGCCAGGGTGAGGACGACCGAGACCGCCGCCGTGAGCACGTTGGCCCAGACACGCGGGACGCGCGAAGGCGGGGGATCGGGAGGGGCCGGCGCAGGCGCATCCATGGCGAGGACGAGGCGAGGGCGGAGTATATTGGCTCATGCCGGACGAGCGCATCCCCGCCATCAAGGTGCTGCTGCTGCCCAAGGACACGAACGCCATGGGCACGATCTTCGGAGGCGTGATCCTGGCGAACGTCGACCTCGCCTCCGCGGTGGAGGCGCGCAAGCACGCGGCCCACCGCTACGTCACCAAGGCCATGCGCGAGGTCGAGTTCCACGAGCCCGTGTTCCTGGGCGACATCGTGAGCTTCTACACGGACACCGTGCGCGTCGGCCGCACCTCGATCACCGTGCGCGTGAGCGTGGAGGCGGAGCGGTGGGGCGCCGGCCACGGAGAGAAGGTGAAGGTGACGGAGGCCGAAGTGGTGCTGGTGGCCGTGGACGGGAGCGGGAAGCCGACGCCGATCCGGCCGGAGGGCGCGCGATGAGCGCGGAGGTCGTGACGGCCGCCGGGGGACGGCGCACCCTGAAGGTCGTCTGTCCGCACGACTGCCCGGACACCTGCGTCATGACGGTGGACGTCGAGGACGGGCGCGCCGTCGGCATCGGCGGCGACCCCGACCACCGCTTCACGCAGGGTTTCCTCTGCGTGAAGGTGAATCACTACCTGGAGCGGGTCTACAGCCCCGACCGCATCCTGCACCCGATGAAGCGCGTGGGACGCAAGGGCGAGGGCCGCTTCGCTCGCATCTCGTGGGACGAAGCCCTGGACCTCGTCGCCGACCGCTTGCGTGGCGTGGTGGCGCAGCACGGCGCGGAGGCCATCCTGCCCTACTCGTACGCCGGCAACATGGGCCTCCTCTCCTGCGGCAGCATGGACCGGCGCTTCTTCCACGCGCTGGGGGCCAGCCGCCTGGATCGGACGATCTGCGCCAGCGCGGGGTTCAAGGGGCTCGAGACCACGCTGGGCAAGGCCATGGGGTTCGATCCGGAGGCGGTGGTGCACTCGCGCTTCATCGTGGCCTGGGGCGCGAACATCGTGAGCTCCAACATCCACCTCTGGCCGTTCATCGAGGAGGCGCGGCGCCGCGGGGCGACCCTCGTGACCATCGACCCCTTCCGCTCGCGCACCGCGGAGAAGTCGGACCGCCACCTCGCGCTCATGCCGGGGACGGACGGCGCCCTGGCCCTCGGGCTCATGCACGTCGTCTTCCGCGACGGACTGGAGGACCGCGACTACCTCGAGCGCTATACGATCGGGGCCGAGGCCCTGCGCGAGCGCGTGCGCGAGTGGAACCCGGCGCGGGTGGCGGAGACGACGGGGCTGCCCGCGGGCGACGTCGAGTGGCTGGCCCGCGAGTGCGCGACCCGGCAGCCGGTCGCGATCCGCTTGAACTACGGGCTCAACCGTCACGCGGGCGCGGGCATGGCCGTGCGTACGATCGCCTGCCTGCCCGCGGTGACCGGGGCCTGGCGCCATCCCGGGGGCGGCATCCTGCTGTCCTGCTCCGGCGCCTTCCCGACCAACGCCGCCGCCCTGGAGCGACCGGACCTCGCGCCCCCGGGGACGCGCCTGCTCAACATGAGCCAGATCGGCCGGATCCTGCTCGACCCCGCGCTCGCTCCGCCCGTGAAGGCCGTGTTCGTCTACAACTCGAACCCGCTGGCGGTGGCGCCGGAGAGCGAGAAGGTCCGCGAGGGTTTCGCGCGCGAGGACCTCTTCACGGTGGTCCACGACCTCTTCCAGACCGACACCGTCGACTACGCCGACGTCGTCCTGCCCGCGCCGACCACGCTCGAGCAGTACGACATCCACAAGTCGTACGGCCATCTCTACCTGAGCCTGAACCGGCCGGCCATCGCGCCCCTCGGCGAGTCCAAGGCCAACACGGACGTGTTCCGATTGCTGGCCGCGCGCATGGGCCTCGATCATCCGGCCCTGCGCGAGTCCGACGAAGAGATGGCGCGGCAGGCGCTGCGCTGGGAGCATCCGCACCTGGCCGGCCTCTCCTTCGAGGACCTCGAGCGGGAAGGGACGCTCCGCCTGAGCGTGCCCGATCCCTACGCGCCGTTCGCGCAGGGCGGGTTCCCCACGCCCTCCGGGAAGTGCGAGCTCTTATCCGAGCGCGTCGCGCAGGAGGGGCTCGATCCCGTGCCCCACTACATCCCGCCACGCGAGAACCCGCGCAGCAATCCCGAGCGCGCCCGGCGTTACCCGCTCGCCTTCATCTCACCGCCCGCTCACCACTTCCTGAACTCGACGTTCTCCGCGCAGCCCACGCTGATGCGGCGCGAGAGCGAGCCCATCGTCTTCGTCCACCCGGAGGACGCGGCCCCGCGCGCCATCGAGGATGGAATGCCCGTGCGCGTGTTCAACGATCGCGGGTCGTTCGTGGCCCGGGCCGAGGTGTCCGATGCCGCGCGCCCCGGGGTGGCCGTCGGCCTGTCCATCTGGTGGCCCAAGCTCTCGCCCGGCGGCCGCAACGCGAACGCCGTGACCAGCCAGGAGCTGACGGACATGGGCGGGGGCGCGACGTTCTACGACTGCCTGGTGGAGGTCGAGGTCGCGCCGTGACGCCGCTCGTCGCGGGCATCTTCGTCGCCTGCACCGTCGTCACGCTGATGCACTGGCTGCGCGTTCACGACCGCCGCCTGCTGCCGCTGATGGGCTTCTTCCTCATGTTGGCGGCCGCGGAGTCCCTGGAGCCGCGGCACTACTGGCGCTCCGCGTTCCAGGTCCTGGGCGCGGCCTGCGGGCTGGCCCTCCTTCCCATGCTCGACCGCCGCCAGGGCGAGCGCGCGGCCTCGCCCCCATCCTGAGCGCCCGATGAGCCCGGCCCGGCGTCCACTCGCGCGGCTGCTCTACGCCGCGTCCGAGACGGACGCGGACATCCTCTATCCGACCGGCTTCTTCGCACCCGACCCGTTCCTGTTCATCCAGCGAGGCCGCCGGCGCATCCTCGTGATGAGCGACCTCGAGATGGACCGGGCGCGGGCGCAGGCCCGCGTGGACGAGGTGCGGTCGTGGTCGGCGGCGGCGAAGGCGGAGGAGGCGGCGGGCGGGAAGGCGACGCCGGCGGCCGTGATCGCGCGAGCGCTGCGCGGGCTCGGCTTCCGGCGGGTGGAGGTACCGCGCAGCTTCTCCCTCGGGCTGGCCATGGATCTGGACGCGCGGGGGGTTCGCCTGGAAGTGGGGCCGGATCCCTTCTGGCCGGAGCGCGAGAAGAAGCGGCCGGACGAGGTCCGCGCCATCACGGCGGCGTTGCGCGCGGCGGAGGCGGGATTGGAGGCGGGGCTCGCCGCGCTGCGCGCGACCCGCATCGGCGGCGACGGTTGGCTGCGCCGCGATGGGAGGCGGTTCACCGCGGAAGATCTGCGCTCCGCCGTCAACGAGCGCATCATGGCCCTCGGCTGCGTGCCGGCGCACACGATCTGCGCCCCGGGCGATCAAGCCGTCGACCCCCACGAAGAAGGGCACGGGCCCATCCGCGCCCACACCCCCGTCGTGATGGACATCTTCCCGCGCTCCGAGCGCACGGGCTACTTCGGCGACCTCACGCGCACGGTCGTGCGTGGCCGCGCTTCCGAGCGCCTCCAGGAGGTCTATGCGCTCGTGAACGAAGGCGTGCGCCTCGGCCACCGGCGCCTGCGGCCCGGGGCGAGCGGCCAGGCCATCCACCGCGAGATCCAGGACCTCTTCACCGCCCGCGGCTATCCCACGGGGATGCGGGACGGGCGCATGCAGGGATTCTTCCACGGCACCGGCCACGGCCTCGGCCTGGAGATCCACGAGCCGCCGTCGATCTCAGCCCGGCCTTCGATCCTGCGCGCCGGCCACGTCGTGACCGTCGAGCCTGGCCTGTACTACCTGGGCCTGGGAGGCGTGCGCATCGAGGACGTGGCGCTGGTGACCCGCCACGGCTCGCGCAACCTCACGCGAGTGCCCAAGGTCCTGGAGATCTAGCGAGTCAGGAGTTCAGCGCCGCGCAGCGGCGGTGAACGCTGGGGGGTTTCAGGGGGGGTCGCAGCCAACCCGCCCGCTGGTGGCCGCAGTGCGAACCGCCATCTAACGATGGGTGAGTGCCCCCCCTGAGATCAAAGCCCCGCGCTGCGCCGTCCGGAAACCGTAGAGCGTCAGCAGGGCCACCACCGACAGCGCGGCCACGGTGCCGTCCGCCGCCCAGTGCCCCAGTGACGGCGGCACCGGGAAGGCGGTCAGGAGGCTCACGACGAACATCGCCACCACCGTGACCAGCACGCCCTGGCGCAGGACGAAATAGAGCGGAGCGCCTACGCCGAGCGTGTTGAGGAGGAGGGCGAGGGCGAAGGGCAGGGGCGACTGGATCGAGGCCTGCAGGCTGAGCGTCACCATGAAGGCGATCGCGGCCAGCCAGTCCCGGCGGAGGACGAGGCGCAGCACCAGCAGGATGAGCACCAGCAGCATGGCGTTGGCGAGCGTCCCCACCATGATGTCCACCAGGCTCGTGAGCACGTAACGCAGACCGAGAGTGACGTCCAGGAAGTCGGTATAGGGCGGCAAGGGCGGGAGGCCCATCCAGCGGAGGACGAACATCCGG
>WNGB01002426.1_pt1 | contig 32568 bp, 22 predicted proteins | sample 5400681 | NCBI WGS metagenome assembly WNGB01 (sample SAMN13153367, study PRJNA577476) | soil metagenome | isolation source: 115 cm soil or saprolite under grassland replicate 2 | place: USA:California | collected 2016-06-15
CGAGCTGGGTCGTCCCATCCTTGGTCACGCTCACCGACATACACCGCGGGCACGCCATCAACGCATCCTCCTCAGAGTAAGCCTACTCGTCCCACTCCGATGCAAGAGAACCCCACGAACCGCTCATGCGGCATCGGAAAGGCCCGTATTACTTCGCGGGAGACACGTCTCGGCAGGCAGCGTTCGAGACGGCAGTCGATCAACTCGTCAGCGACGCTGACCTGGTCGCGTTTGGTGTTGGCGTGCGAAAGGCGGCGTTTGAGCGTGAGCTCGCTGAGGCCGGGCTCAGTCCTTACTTCCCAGCCGACGCCTACGCTGTGGCCATCATGCTGCTCCTCGAGCGATACGTCGACGCTCTGGCGACGGCGGCGGAACCCATGCCCGGGCGGCTCGTCTTCGAAAGCCAAGATCCCAAGGAAGACGCCTACCACCAACTGGAGTACGCGCGCCTGCTCCTGTACGGGTCGCAGTGGGTACCTGACGCGAGCTTCAGAAACTGGCTCGAGACGGGCGCGCGATTCCTCCCGAAGTGCTTCTCCCATCCGCTCGAACTCGCCGACATGTTCTCGCGCGACCTATACGAGTGGATCCGTGACGACTGCGCCGTAGAGCCACGTCGGTGGCGGCTATGGAGCCCGAAGATCTACTGTCGCGCCGACGGCATGATGGGAAAGTTCGGCGCGAAGGTCTACCCTGACGCCGACATTCGAGAAGCGATCATGGCGCACAGAGAGCAGTGCCGCGAAGCTCGAGGAGATTGAAAGCGCCCAACCCCTGGGGATTGGGCGCCGATAGCGGGAATCCGCTATCCACTGACTGCAATGTAAGTCGTTGACCGCGTCAGACGCAAGTGATTGCGCACACATTCATGCGGCGTCTTGCGTGACCTGAGCGTTCAAATCGACGAGCCACTGGCCCACTTCCGTCCAGCTGACTTCGACCTCATACGCGCCAAAGCCAACTCGACGCATCCGCACGCTCGCCACGAGTGGATCGAGCACCTGGCGCTGCAGTTGCAAGTCGACACCACGCAGGACAGCCGACCAGCCACCCGCTGACGAGAGCACTGTGTCCAGCGACGGCAGCCGCGGACTCGGCGCCATGCGCGCTGCGCCGAGGCGTTCACGTTCGGCAGCGATCCGCTCCAGGTGCTGGAGCTGCTCGTCGCGCAAGGCCTCGAACACGACCCGATCTACGCCGTTGACGAGCAGTCGCCCGGCCTTCGCCAGCTCGTGCTTGGCCGTGCTTTCCTCCCGATCGAGCTGTGCGAGTCGTCGGCCGTTCCCGTCCGTAGAAGTTGAGCGCTGCTGCATCCGCTGCCACGCATCCCGCAACCGCGGCCGTGCAGAACGCTCGAAGACTTCCAGGATCCCCGCGACCACGTCCAACACAGCGCTGTCAGACGTGTGCATCGGCACCGTGTAGTAGCAGTCAGCGACGGGAGCATTAGCCCCGAGGGCCTTTGAGGTGCAGCGGTACGCATGCTTGCCGCCGAGATAGCTGACGCCTGCCATGCGATAGCCGCAGCGGTCGCATCGCATGAATCCAGTCAGGAGCACCCGCCCCATGCCTGGATGTGGACGCCGGTCGTGCAACTCGAGGCGCTCCTGCACTCCCGCCCAGGTTGCATCCGTCACCAGCGGCTTCCATCGCGCGGGCGGCCTAGCTAGCACGTCGTCGTCGCCAGCAGTAGGTCGGGCGACATACGTGGGCGATTCCAAGAGCTTCATCAACGACTGTTGCGCCCAGCTTCGGTAGCCCCGTCGCTCGGGCGACAGTGATGCTAGCCAGCTCACGGCAGAACCAATGCTGTCGCCGCGAGCGACACGATCGAAGATCTCGCCCACGACCTCTCGAGCGCCTGGCTCTGGCTCGATCATGTTCATGGTCGGACGGCAGCCCGCCGCGATCTCCGCATCCGTCGGGCGCCTCGGGCGGTCTTTCCTTCTTTCTGCGCCCAGAGCATTTTCATCGTGGTCCACTCTTCATCCAGTTCGGCACCCGTTTCCGTGGTGTGGATCACGACCCCAGCCTTCGTCAGCTCCTCGGCACGATTGAGGTACTCGAGGACGCGGCGGCCGAAACGATCGAGTCGAACAAGCACGACCACGACGCGGACGCCAGTGGTTCGCAACTCGCGAGCTCGCGCGAGCATCGCGACATACCCGGGTCGATCCGCGCGCTTGCCGCTCATGATGTCGACGTATTCGCTGTCGACCACCCAACCCTCCTGCCGCACCACGTAGGCACGCAAGGTGAGTTGTTGGGTTTCGAGGCTGACGCCGTCCCGTTGATGCTTGGCGCCCGAGACACGGCGGTACAGCAGCGCTCGGGTGATGCCGCTCTGATCAGTGGCAACTGGTGCGGATCGGCGCTTCATGTGTAGAGGCTCCCCTCGTCTTCTGCCCCCATCATAATACTGTAAGTTTAATATTTAGTGAGATGAAGCTGACCGCGCTGTTCAACAAGATCCGCGCGGTCGATCCCGAAGTGATCCTGCCTGGCGGGTGCTGCGGATGGCCACGATCGAAGGCGCGGCGGCGATCGGCTGGGCCGACGAGATCGGCTCGCTGCGGGTCGGCAAGCGCGCCGACGTCCTGCTCGTGGATCTACGGCGCCCGACCCTTGCCCCCGTGCATACGCACCCGATGCGCAACCTCGTCCCCAACCTGGTGTATGCGGCGCGCGGCGACGAGGTCGACACCGTCGTCATCGATGGGCAGGTGGTCGTGGAGCACGGCCGCGTCCAGACGGTAGACGAAGACGCGATCCTGGACGATGCACAACGCCTGGCGGAGCCGATCGGCGCGGCGGCGGTCGATGAGCGGCCAGTTGCGCCGCAAGCGCTCGACCTCTTCGGGCGTCATTGGCAGATTCGCGCGGGCCAGAATCGCTTCAAGCGTGTCACTCATCCAACCGGCACCTCCGTAGGAACCGCGGCGATGCGCGTATGCCACGAAGTAAGCCGCTGGTACGCGTCGGCAACCTTGAACACCATCGGCTCGTCGAACGCGCGCCCGATGATCTGCATGCCGAGCGGCAGCCCGGAGTCAGAGAAGCCACAACAGATGCTCATCGCCGGCTTACCAGTGAGATTCCAGACGCCGGTGAGGTCGGGTAGCCGCATTCTGCCCTCGGGGTTGTAGCTCTCGAAGGTTGGCGCGACGTTCCACTCGCTCGGCGTGAGCAGAACATCCACCTCCTCCAGCGCGCGGGTCGCCTCGTCGGTGATCACGCTGCGCACGCGTTGTGCTTGCACGTAGTCACCGGCGCTGAACAACGCACCCTGCTGCAATTGCCAGCGCGTCCACTTGCCGTAAAGCTCGGGCCGCGTGCGCAGGTCGTTCTCGTGATACGCGAAGGCCTCGCCGAACATGATCACCCGCTGCGCCGCGCGGGCGCTTGCCGCGTGCGGGAATGACACCTCGCGCACGGTCGCGCCCGCTGCCGCCAGATCGTCGATCGCCTTCAGAACCGCCTGCTTCACCTCGGGGTTCAGCTCATCGAAGAAGTACTCGCGCGGCACGCCGAGCCGTAGCCCAGACACCGAACCGTCCAGCGGCGCCAGCATATCGGGCACAGGGACGTTGGCGGTGCTCGGGTCGGCGGGATCGAAGCCAGCCAGGACTTGCAGCAGCAGCGCACAGTCGCGCGCGGTCCGCGCCATCGGCCCGATGTTGTCCAGGCTGTAGCCGAGCGGCACGCAGCCATCCTTGCTTACGCGACCAAATGTGGGTTTGATGCCGCTGATCCCACACAGCGCCGATGGACCGCGGATCGAGCCGCCGGTGTCGGTTCCCAGGCCACCGAGAATCAGGCCGCCCGCCACGGCAACCGCGGTTCCCGAGCTCGAGCCACCTGGCCAGCGTGTGAGGTCCCACGGATTCCTGGGAATACGAAAGCCGGTGGCGGGGTCGGGAAACCCGATCGCAAATTCGCTCAGCCCGAGCTTGCCAAGCATGACCGCGCCCGCCTCGCGCAACTTGCGCACAACCGTTGCGTCGTCGCGCTGGCCCCAGGCTGGATCGAGGATGCGGCTGTTGGCGGTGGTCGGCGCGTCGGCGGTGGCGATGATGTCCTTGACCGCGAGCGGGATGCCATGCAGCGGACCACGATCCTGGCCGCCGCCGAGCTCGGTATCAGCCCGCTCGGCCGCCGCTAACGCAGCTTCCGCGGTCACGGTATTGAACGCAGCGAACGTGTCCTGTGTGGCATGGATGCGGTCGAGCAGCTGCCGCGTCAGCTCGACCGAGCTCAGCCGGCCGCTCCGCAGCCACGCACCGGCCTCTACGATCGTCGACGGCAAGTCCTGGGTCATGGGTGTTGACGCCCACTTTACGGCCCGCCACCTTCGCTGAGCGAGACACTTCGGGTTGGCGCCGAGGAAGTGACGCTGAGCGTGGCGCTTCGCGTGCCCGTGGCCTGCGGCTGCACCCGAACGGTAATCGTGCAGAACCCATTGGGGAGCAACGTCGTCGGGCAGGTAGTGCCCTGCAGGAAATCGCTCGCGTTCGCACCACCGATCGAAACACTCAGGCCTGTGGCCGACGCGTTCCCGGTATTGCGAACCTCGACTTGCGCCGGCTGACTCAGGACGCCGACCGGCCACGTGCCGAAATCCACGGTCGACGGCATCAGGCTGATGGCTGCCGCCAGCCCCGTCCCGCTCAGTGCGGTCGTGAAGGACGCGCCGCCTCTGCGTGCCTCCCCGAACACGAGGTTGGCGCCGCGGCTGCCACCCGTGGTTGGGCGGAAGCGGAGCGCGACGGTGCACGAGGCGCCGACACCCACCGTGGCGCCGCTGCACGTATCAGACGCCGTCACGAAGTCACTCGGGTTGGCGCCGCTGATGCTGACAGGCTTGAGCGTCAGCGCGGCCAGGTCGTTGTTGATGAACGTGACGGTCCGCGGCGGGTCGCTGGTCCCACCGACCGCCTGATTGCCAAAATCGACGCTGCTGGGATCGAGCGCGACCGCTGTCGCAACACCGCTGCCGGACAGCGCTATGCGGCTCGGGCTGCCGCCAGCGGGATCGTTGTGCGCAACGTCCAGGCTGGCAGCGCGGCTGCCGGTGGCGGTCGGCCGGAACGTCACGAGGACCGTGCAGGTCTGCTCCGGCTGCACGGGCGCACTGGTGCACGTCTGGCTCGCGACACCGAAGTCCGCAGGCTGCATCCCGGCCAGTGAGACGCTCCCAATCGTGATCGGCGAGCCGCCGCGGTTCGTCAGGGTCACCGGTTGCGCCGCACCGGTGGTGTTCAGCGATTGGGTACCGAAACTCAGACTGCTAGGAGCGGCGGCAAGCGCGGGCGCAATGCCGCTCACCTCGACCCATTGCGACGCGGGCTGCGCATTGCTCGCTACCACAATCTGGCCGGAGCGAAGGCCGCCGCCCTGCGGGCTGAACGTGACGTCAATCGCGCAGCTGGCGCCTGCACTGAGCGTTGCGGGGGCGATCGGACACGTTGAGGATTTGCCGAAGTCGAGGCTGCTCGACGTGATGCTGCCGATGGTGAGCGGCACAGCGCCGGTGTTGCTCAGGCTGACGGTCTGCGCCGCGCTGGTCGTGCCCAGCGCCTGGGTTGCGAAGCCCAGGCTGGCGCGACTGAGCGCGAACGATGGCGTGCTACCTGCGCCCTTGAGCGTGAGCTCGTGCGGACTGCCCGGCGCATTGGTGACGATCCACGCGCTCTCCGAGTAGCTCGTCGCGGTGGTCGGTTTGAACTCGATGTCGACGGTGCAGCTCGCGCCAGGAGCGATCGCGCTCGAGCACGTGTTCCTCGGCGACGAGAAGAACGTGAGGAACGTGGCCTGGCTGAACGTCAGTGGCGACAGCCCATCGTTGGTCAGGGTCAGCGTTCTGGCAGCGCTCGTGGTGTTCACCGCGACCGGCCCAAAGTCGAGCGTCGTTGCGCTGAGGGTCAGCTTCGGACCCTGCGCCTTCCCTTCGACCGTGGGCTGATGCGGGCTGCCCGGTGCATCGGTGGTGATGCTGATCACTCCGCCGTACGTGCCGTCGGTGGCTGCCGAGAACGTGACCGCGATCGAACAGGTGGCCGCAGCCGCCAGGCTGTTGCCGCAGTTGTTGGCTTGCGTGAAGCCGCCTGGAAGACTGATGCCGCCGATTGCCAGGGCGTCGTTGCCCGAATTGCTCAGCGTCAGCGTTTGCGGCGGAACGGTTGCACCCACGGCGACTGTGCCAAACCACAGGCTAGTGGGGCTGACTGAGGCCACTGGCTGCATACCGATACCAGTCAGTGCGACCGTGTGCGGGCTACCGGGAGCGTCGCTGTACACGTTGAGCGTGCTGCTGTGCGCGCCTCGGCTACCCGGGTGGTACGTCACGTTGACGGTGCAGCTGGCTCCCGACGCGAGCGTGCTGGGGCAGTTGTGCGTGTGCGAGAACGGGATGTAGGTCCCCCCGAGGGTGATGCTGCCGATGTTCAGGTCGATGTCGCCGACATTGGTCAACGTGACCGGCGTGGCGGCGCTGACGGTGCCGACCCGCCGCTGACCGAAGTCGAGGCTCGCGGGCGAGAAGCTCGGCGCACCGGCTGAGATGCCCGTGCCGTCGAGCTCCACGGTGACGGTTGGGAAGTCCTTCACGTCGACCGCCAGCCAGCGTTTTCGATTGCCCGCATCGTCGGGGGCGAAGACGACGTCAAACGTGCACACGCCTTTGGGCCCGATGGTGTGGTTGCCGGTACAGCCCGCTGGATTGGCGCTGACGATTGAGAAATCGCCAGCGTCCTGCAGCAGCGGGCTCACGATACGCGCGTTGGAGATTGAGATGCTGTACGAGCTGGCGAGGTTGACGACGTCAACCGTTTGATGCACCTGCTGACGTAGCGGCACGGTGCCGAACTGCAAGCTTTTGGAGCTCGCCGAAGCCGGTTGAATGCCGCGGATACTGCCCTGAAAGCGCAGCGAGTCGACGTAGTCGGTGCCGCCGAAGCTGGCCGAATCGCCGACGACGGCAGCATCCATGGACAGGGTCAACTGATCCAGCTTGAGCGGTGACACAACCATCTGGATGGAGCACGTGCCGCCTGCCGCGATCGGAGTGCCGCATGTCGAAGTCTGCAGGACGCTCACGTCGGGGCCAGCGCAGTTCCACACCGTGCACGCATCAGTTCCCACGGAGCGCATGTCGATGGAGTCGATCGAGAAGGCGGCCCCGTTGTTGGTAATGGTCATGCCAAGCGAGCGGCTATCGCCTACGGGCACGTCCCCAAAATCGAGCCGGCCTGGGTTCAGGGCGACGTTCAGGCAACTCGGCGTCTGATCGTACGCGTCCCAGTCCTTCGCCTGCTGAACGAGATCAGCCAGGGTGCCCGGCGGCGGGTCGACGCTCGATGATGCGCCGGCGCGCGTGCCTTCGAATGCCAGCAGGACCATCTTGCTCGCGTTCACGTGCTGCGCGACGCGGTGCGTGCCGACCGTGGGATCCGCGGCCTCGAACCGGTGCAGCATGCCGCAGATCTCGTCAGTGCTCTTGCCGACGATGTTCAACGACGGTGGCGCCATGCGCCACACCCGCTGCCGCGTGTCGTCGCTGGCGGTCACGAACCCGTATTGCGCGGCGTCGACGTGACAGGCGATGCACACCTCGTTGTCGTGCGGCTGCACGCCGCCACCGTGGTTCAACCCGGTAAACGGGTCGACTCCGCCGTGGCAGTTGTAGCAGCGCGGATTGGTAAAGACCTGCGCGATCGGCTGGAACGCAGCTCCGCCGCCCACGGTGGGCGGCGGAGCCTGTTGGGCGGCGGCCGTGAGGACGCCGATGGTCGTGAACAGAATGGCCAGGCCGAACAGCGCAACAGCACTGTTGCGTGCGCGCGCAAACATCTCTGTCTCCCCCTCGCTTGTGAGCACAAGCTAGGGCTAAACGCGCGCGCGGCCCTCAGCAGAAGGACCTATTCCGTGTACCTAATTACGGGACCAGCGTGGCGGCGATGTAACCGGCAACGTATGCGTTCGCCTCGCTCGTGCCAGGCCCGCCAGTCACCCCGATGGTGTACTCGCGGTCGGCCATCGGCACCACGAACTGGACGTGCTCGTACACGTCACCGTCGCGTTGCACGCTCACGACCTGCAGAACGCCGACGAGCTCACCGGAGGCCGCGCCTGGCGCGGCGACGCGCTGGACGCTGCTGGACACGAGCTGGTTCTGGCTCGCGGTTACCTGGTCGAGGAGAGACTTGTAGTCCTCCATGGGCATACCCGTAATGTCCGCGTTGAGCTGCGTGACCACGACGCTGGCCGCGCGGCCCTGGCCGGGCAGGACAGCCTTACCAACCTCGAGCACGGGCAGTGAGACAGGCGCCGTCTCGGCGAGCTCCCAACCTTCGGGCAGCGAGAAGTGCAGGCTGCTGGTGGTGCTGGCGTAGGTGGCAGCAGCTGATTGGGCACTGGCGATTGGAGCACTGGCGATAACCGCGCACGAAGCGGCGAGGAGCAGAGAAACGAGGCGTCGCATGGGCGCCCTCCCTGGGTGTAGGTGATTACTCCCGGTCCGCCGCGGTGGCGGCGTCCGGGTGGCCCAGGGAGTATCGGCACCCTGCTAACGCCCCTGAAGCGGTCACGTGAAAAGCGTCACCGCGCCGGCGCCCACAACGGCCGTCGCCCAGACGCGATCGAGGTTGAGCCAGGCTCGCCTCAGCACGCCCAGGCCTAGCTTGTCGTAGACCAGGATCGCCACCACGCCCATCGCCACGAGCATGGCGGTGCTGTGGACAACCACCGCCGCCACGTCCGTCATGATCGACGCGCTACTCAGAATTGGCTCCTCGTGCCCGTGAGGGCCACCGACGAGGACCGGGAACAGCATCAGACCAGCGCCATGCGCGGTGCTCATCAGAAACGACCACAGCGCTAGCTCGCGCGCCGAGACGCGCAGTCCAACCCAGCGCGGGTGCGACCGCGGTTTGAAGAATTTGAACGCACCGAACGCAATGAGCGCGGCCGCGCCGACGGTCCGAAGCACCTCCGGCGCGGCAACGAATTGCAGACCACTGACCAGCAGCACCACGACGGCGATCGAGGCTTCGTGGCCGAGCGCGATGAGCGGGAGGGCCCGCAGGACAGCGGATCGCCGCCGTTCCTGCAGGCCCAGCGCCACCGCGAAGAGCCAACCCATGGCCGGGTTGATCCCGTGGTAGAGGCCAATCACCGCGAGACTGGCAAACCACGGCCAGAGCTCGGTTGGCATCATCACGATGTCGCCCATCGCCACACCTACGCGGTGAAGCAGTACGAGTCGGAGGACGCGTCACCGCCCTCGAGTCGCACCTGGTGCGGGCGCTCGCCCTCGTCGAAGCGGGCAAAGAACCGCTGGTCGAGCGTCATGCCGCCCTCTGGCCTGGTATCCAGCTTGGCGATCCAGCCCTTGATGCCGTCCGGGTAGAACTGGGCATCCCAGGAGGCATACAGCGAGTTGCTGACGTATGCCCGCCGGCCATCGCGGCTGAGCTCGACCATCTGCGGACCACCGTTCAGCGGCTCGCCCGGGAAGCTCGTGTGCGCCGCGCGGGAGACGATACCGCCCAGCCGTACCGAACTGGTCAGCTTGGGGTTGAACGGATCGCTCACGTCGTACTGGCGGAAGTCGCCCGTGCCCCAGCACGAGACGTACAGCTGCTTGTCGTCGAGGCTCAGGTTGATATCGGTGACCAGCGGCGGCACGGCGCCGAACGGTTTGAGCGCTGGCGGAAGAAGGTCCGCGTCCGCGGGCTCGGCGGGGATCTCGATCACCTTGCGCACGCCCCATTTGCCGTTTTCGCGATACCAGACAAAGATCGCGGCCGACAGGTCCTTCAGCGAGATCACGACGCCGACAAAGCCGTAGGTCTTGTTCGGGTCGTGTGATGGCCGCAGCTCGAGCACCATCTGGTTTTCTGGGCCGAGCTCGAGTGCCTCGGTGTGGCGGCGTGTCTTCAGATCCCACACGTGCAGCTGATGGCCGTACTTGCCGCCCAGCAGCAGCTCGGGATTGACGCCGGCTTCGATCATGTTCGGCGTACCCCACTCGCTGGTGATCATCGTGTCGTGGCCGAGATGCCACCAGAAGTCGTAGGCGAGGTACTGCGGACCGCGCTCCTTCTCCCAGGGGCCCTTGATCGACAGGTCGTCGTGATCGAGCACGAAGATGCCGCCTGGGCCGTTGCCATCCGGCGCGCCGATGGCATTGACGTAGATGCCGTCGGGGCCGCAGTGCGTGGTGTGCGGGCGGCTGTAGCCGGTCTTGCGCATAACCTCCTCGGCCTCGATGACCTTGACCAGCCGCGGCTGGCGCGGGTCTGGCTTGGTATCCAGGATGTGGATGCGCGACGACTTGAGCCCAGGGGCCAGGAGATACCGGCGCTCGACGTGCGGATGTGGTCCCGTCGGGCACAGCGCCGAGCTGCAGGCGTTCCAGCCGAAGTGATGCAGCTCATCACCACTGTTGGGCATCTCGACGCGGCTGATCGTCTTGCCGTAGGTCGACGACGTCGGGTCAACGTCGAGCGTCACCAGCGCATCGTGCTTCACGTGGCCATTTGTTTGACCATTGGTTGGCACGCCGATGGTGGCGACATACGCGATCTTTTCAGGCGGCGCGGACATGGCCATGCCGGCCGATGGGTAGAACGTTGGATCTGGGGTGAAGCGGGCCATCGAGTGACCTCTCCTTTAGGTAGTACGCCGCGCAGCCTAGACAGGGCGGCAGCCCGCGCCATGGAGAGGACTACTTATCCGAGCTACTCATTTGCAGGCTCCGCCGCTTTTCCCGGCGGGAGACCGGTCGGCGTGCCCCTGCGGGAGACCGGTCCTCCGGCCTCTTGGTACCGGTCTAGCGCGGGGCCAGCGCTCCCAGCCGTCGAACGGCGTCGGCGGCCAGGAACCGCTCGCGCATCTCCTCGGTGGGCATCCGACTGAGCATGTGCTCGGCGGTCACGCGGGTCTCGGCCGCCAGCGCGTCATCACCATCGATCGCCAGCAACGCCGAGGCGCTGCGCACGAACAGCGCCGGGTCCGCGACCGCTCGCGCAACGCGCACGGCGGCGCGCAGATCCATGACCGCGCCGCTGGCTCGTCCAAGGCCCACCAGGGCCGACGCGCGTGTGGCCAGCGCGAGCACCTCATACTTGGGCCGCCGGCCGTGAGCCTGCCGCAGCGAAGCGTCGGCGAGTGTGATCGCTTCGTCGAAGGCACCGCGCGCTAGCGCCAGCTCGGCGCGCGCTTGCGCCAGGCGGAGCGCCCACAGCCAGCCGTGCCAGGCTCCCGCCCGCGCGACTGTCTCAGCCACATCGCGCTCGAACTGCTCAGCTCGACTCACTTCGCCACGGCGCGCCAGGTTGAGCAACAGGTCGATGCTTGCGCTGGTCAGCGCTGGGATGAAGTTGACCGAACGCGCGAGCTCGCATGCCTCCTCGGCAATCGCGGCATGCCCCTCATAGTCGTAGACATCGAGGTGAAAACCCGCCGACATGGCCGTGGCCCGCGCCAGGAATGGGCCGATGCCGTACTCACGCCCGTAGCGAGCAGCCTCCCCGAACACCTGCAGCGCCTCGTCATAGGCGCCCGTACCCGCGAGCGCCAGACCGAGCACCTGCAACGCGAGGATCGCGGAGTCCGTATCGCCAGCCGCGCGGGCGATGCGAACAGCGTCGCGACCGCGCTCGACGGCTGGTTGAAAGCGGCCGGCCCAGCACAACGTCGTCGCGTACAGCGGCAGGACGCTGGGCGCCACACCGACGCCGAGCACATGGGTCTGCTCGACCGCGGCATCGTACTGATCGATAGCGGAGCTGACGTCACCCTCCGAGCCTGTCGCCCAGGCCAGCCAGAACCGAGCATCCAGGGCCAGGTCGGTACGTTCGACGTCGTGAGCCGCCGCGAGCGCCTCAGAAGCGCGCTCTCGTAGCGCAGGCGCGTCCATGGTCCAGTTGCACGCCAGCGCGAGATCGACCAGCACCTCCGCGCGCCGTTCGCGGCGCTCTACGGGCAGTCCAACCAACGCGGCTTCCAGGTCGCGACGGGCGTCCGCCCACAGCGTGACGCGAGTCAACGCACGGCCACGGCGCGCTCGGAACTCGGGGATCAGATCCGGTCGGTTGATGCGCTCGGCGATCGTGATCGCCTGTTCCAGCAGAGCCGCTTCCTCGCGGTGGGCGGCGGCGCGGCCAGCCCGTTCGGCCGCCCGTACGAGATAGTCGAGCGCCGGTTCGTGCAGCTCAGCGCTGACGGCATGGTGCGCCAACAGATCGAGGATCTCTTCGACACGTTCGCCCGCCGTCTCCTCGAGCCACTCGACGATACGCGCGTGCAACCGTCGGCGTTCGGCTCGCGGCAACAGGCCGTACGCCATCTCCTGGATCAGGTCGTGTTTGAAGGCATACTCGCGCTGGCCGCGGAAACGGGAGGACGGCATCGATCGCAGCAAGTCACGCCGTTCGAGTGCTTCGAGCTGCTCGAACAGATCGCCGGCCACGTCGAGCGCCGCCAGTCCTGCCTGCCACACGTGCTTGCCGAGGACCGCCGCGTGTTGCACCGCCCGCTTTTCCTCCGCGGGCAGCGCGTCCAGGCGGGCCGAGATGAGCGCCCGCAACGCCGAAGGCACACCCCCGGTCTCGCTGCCCTCCGCCATCGCCGCGCACAGCTCCTCGGCGAACAGGGGATTGCCGCCGGCCACGCGACTGATCTGCTCCGCGTCGGAAGCCGGCAGGCCGCGCTCGCGACACAACGCCCCAGCCAGCGCCCGACCGGACTCGGCGTCGAGCGGCTCGAGCTGCAACGACGTGAACTCGCGGATGCCACCGCCCCACGTAGGGCGCTTCTCCAACAGCTCAGGCCGTGCTTGCGTCACGATCAACAGCGGCGCCGCGAGCGCGCGCTCCGCGACGTGCTCGAGCAGGCTCAGCAGCGCTTCATCGCCCCAGTGCAGGTCCTCGATCAGCAGACACAGCGGCTGAGCCCTGGCCAGCGCCTCCAGGAAGCGTCGGACCGCAACGTACATGGTGCGCTCGTCGGTCTGGCTGCCGACGCGATCGGTTTCGGTATCGAGGCCGCACAGCAGCGCCAGATGCCGCTCGATGTCGCGCACGTCGGAGGAGGTCGCAGGCGCCTCGAGCGCACTGCTCACGACCTGGCGCAGCCTGGAACGTGCCTCCTCGGCGGCGTCTTCTGGCGTGATACCAGCCAGGTCGTACAACGCCATGGCCAGCGCCCGATAGCCAACGACCTCGCCGTACGGTAGGCAGCGTCCGCGCAGCAGCTTGACGTCGGCTGATGCCCGCGCGCGCCGCTCGAATTCAGCGATCAAACGCGACTTGCCAATGCCCGCCTCGCCGAGCACGCTCACCAGGTGGGGCCGCTGTTCGCGCATGACCCGCGCGAGCGCACCAACCACGACGTCCAGCTCCGCGTCGCGACCCACGAACGGTGCATGGCCGAGCGCCCGCGAGGCCGGGTCGGGCGTAACCTCCAGCGCCTCCCAGGCGGCCACGGCCCGGTTCCAGTCGCGCGCCTGCACCGGCGGCATCGACCGGTATCGCGCATGCTGATACGTCGCGCGGTACGTCTGTTCGCCGACGAGAACCGCCGTCGCCACGCCGGAGCTGGCCAGGCCGATGGCAACGCTCACCGGCGCGCCGCTGACCTCGTAGTGGCGCCGCGGATCGGGACCTTGCAAACCCGCCAGCACTTCACCGGTGTGCAGGCCAACTCCCACCTGGAGCTGCGTTCCGCGGCTCTCGGGTGGCAACGACAATCGGCAGTCGCGGATGGCCAGGCCCGCGCGCAGCGCTCGCTCGGCATCGTCCTCGTGGGCTACTGGCGCACCGAATACCGCGAGGATGGACTCGCCAGTGGTGCGCAGGACCGTGCCATCGAAGCGCTGAATCTCGGCGGACATGGTGTCGGCGTAGCGATCGGCCAGCGCGCGCAGGTCCTCGGGGTCGAGCCGCTCGGCGAGGGCGGCGAAGCCGCCCAACTGCACCGCGAGCACGGTGACCCAGCGGCGCTCTTCAGCTCGCGCGTCGAGCGCGGCCTTCGGCGGCTCCGCGCGGGACTCTTCAGGCGAGTCCTCACGCGCGGGCTCGTGCGTCGTCCCAGTGCTCTGGGGACCGCGCGCCGCGAGGAGCATCGCCTCACGGGCCGCCGCGTCCAGGTCGAGCGCCTCGGCGAGCTGCATGATGGTTCCCGGATGCGGTGCCCGCCGAACGCCACGCTCGAGATCCGAGATGCCCCGCACGCTGAGCCGCGCGCGCTCGGCCAGCGCTTCCTGGGACAGTCCCGCCAACAATCGGTGACGCCGAAGCAGGGAGGCGAAGTCCTGCGACGGTTTTGAAGCCACCACGATCTACGATCCCACCGAGCGACGGCAGCATATCATCGGCTGCCGCGCGAAAGTGCAGGGATTGCGTGGGTAGCGTGTTGCCCACCGACGTGGGCAGCCACGATCGCTCACTCTAGTCTGGCAGGCATGTCGAACAGCCATTCCGGGGGCGCGATGGCCGCGCTCCTCAACACGTCCCGCACCGCCGCGGTCTTTCGCCGACGCTGGCTGGCCGAACATCATCGCGAGCAGCGAGCATGGGGACTCTCCGCCGCGCGACTCACCGCGCGCGAGCGCGAAGTCGCGGTGCTCATTGCCCACGGCCTGACAAACAGACAGATCGCGGCGGAGCTCATCATCGCGCTGCGCACCGCTGACAACCACGTCCAGCACATCTTCGACAAACTCGGACTCTCTTCTCGGGCCCAGGTCGCCGCGTGGGTCGCCCTGGCGGGCATGCTCAGCCAGCCCGCCAGTCGCACCGCCGCCGTCGCCTGAGCTTCATCCGCACGCTTGTTCGCCGTGCGTCCCCACAACGTCAACGCGGCTGCGAGGGCGCAGAAAGCGATAGCGCTCGCGCCCAGCGCCGCGAACCCCGAACCTGCCAGCAGAAGGCCGCCCAACGCGGCTCCGCTCGCTGCTCCCAGGCTCGACGCGGCGCCGCGCACCGTCATCGTCGCCGCTTTGCCGATCGGTGCGCTTTGCGGCAGCCAGACGGCCGTAATGACCTGCGTCACACCGTGCAGCAGTGTTCCAGCGCCGATCAGTCCGACCGCGAGCCAGCTCGCCATCGGCACTATCACCGAGGCACCCAGGAACGCTCCCGCTCCGAGGGCACCCAGCAGGAACAGCCGGTCCAGCGGTCCACGTCCGAGCCGTCCGCCCATGAGGAACGTGCCCGAGAACAGGCCGACGCCGACGACCGTCCATGCCCAGCCCGCCTCCTGCGTCGAAAAGCCGTGGCGCTGCACGACGAAGGCGCCCAGGTAAGTCCAGACCGCCCAGCCGCCGGCGCTCATCGTGAAGGTCGAACCCAGGAGTGCCAGGGATGGTCGGTGCCTGACGAGCGGCGCGTACGCCGCGAACAGTCGGCCAGCGGAGGCGCGGCGGCTGGTGCGTGGCGCGCGATTCGCTCGGGCTACCCGCAAGACCTGCCACAGGCACAGCAGCGCAACGGCGGTCACCAGGGCGAGCGCGAGCCAGGCCGCCCGCCAATCGAGCGCCGTCGCCACCGCGGTGACCAGGGGTACGCCGATGATTGGCGCCGCCCCGAGGCTCGACGTGACGCGGCTCACGGCCACCCGCTGCGCGTCGCCTTCGTATTCAGCGCTGGTGATGGCCAGGGCGAGCGGGTACACGGTTGCGCGGCCGACTGCCGCCAGCAGCGCGACCAGTGGCAGCGCCGCCAGACCAGGCAGGACCGCCAGGCCCGCGGCGCTCGCGACCAGCGCCAGCACGCCGATCAGCAGCGTGCGGCGCTTGCCGTACCTGTCGGCAAGCGGCCCGGCGAGGAGACCGATGATGGCCGCGCCCACTCCGATCGCGGCTGGCAGTTGGCCGAGCTGGCCAACTTCGACCCGCAGGTCGGCTGCGATGGCGGGCAGCAGAGGGCTGAAAGCAAGATAGTGCAGCAAGCTCAAGAACGTTGCCGCCACCAGACCGGGGAGAACCCAGCGGTTGGCGGGATTGATTGCAATAGGCGTTTCCACCGCGGCAGCCTACGCGCACGCGTGCGCTCTCGAATGGGGGAAACAACTTATATGCCCTACTCATCTGCCGCTCCGCTAGCCGCTCGAGGCACGCCCCGAAGGGACTAGCAACTGCCGTCCCCCCTCCCCCGAAAGGGGCGTTGACCGGTCTCGTTTTCGAAGGTGCAACGGCAGGGCACGCGCGGTCGCTTCGCGAGGGTTCAGGCACGCTCTCACTTAGAGGTACGCCACTCCCCCCGAAGGGGTGCCGACCGGTCTCGTTCCGGCTGGTGCTCACGCAGGGAGATGCGCGCGCGGGTCGGAGCCCTTCGGGGATGGACAGGCTTCTGAAATGCTCAGGACTGGGAGTGGAGATAGCTGAGGACGACCTCAGAGTGCCGCTATCGCACCCAGCCCACGCTCGCTGAGACGCTGGTTCAGCGCGGTCACATCACTGGCGATCACTGCCGCGAGCCGCGCCAGCTGCTCGTCGACCTGTCGGGACAGCTCCGCGAATACCTCGTGCGTCTGGCTGGTCGGTCGGGCGTCGGCCGCACCGACCATCGCACTCAGCGCCGCCAGCTTGGCATTCAGGCGAATGGGGTTGTTGTATGTCAGACCCGGCGCGCGCTGGATCAACTGCTCCTCGATACCAGTCAACCGCTCGACGAGCGCCGCTACCTCCTGCACCAGATCGGGATGGGCCGCGACGCGTGTCCGCCAGGCGTCGAGCTGCGAGCGCAGATCGGCAATCTGATTGACCGCCGCGTGGGTTTCTGAGAGCTTGTCGCGGATCCGCAGCAGGAGGTCGAACTGTTCCCGCAGCTCTTCGGTGGACGCAGCTACGCGCGGGTCGGCCACGATCTCGAACGACCGCTCCAGCGTGCTCTCACCGACCGTCATGCGCACTGCGTACGTGCCAGGTGGCGCAAGCGGTCCATCAGTCCCGCCCTCCCAGAACGTCGCACCCTCGACGGCAGTCGCTTCCGGGTAGCGCGCGTCCCAGACGACACGGTGCAGACCGGCATCACGTGGCAGGTCGGTGAGCTCCGCAATCGTCCGAGCGGCGGCGTCGGTGAATACGAGCGCGACCGACTCAGGAGCGTCCTGGCCAAGCCAGTACGTGACGAGGACACCATCCGGCGGGTTCGTGCCGGCATCGAGCAGGATCTCGCGGTCGTCCTGCGAGCGGTAGGTGATGTGGAGTGGCCCGATCAGCCGCGAGTTGCGCCCCGCTGCGTGCGGCAGGCTAAAGCCCTGGATGGACCGGAAGCGCACCGCTGTGCGCGGTTGGAACAGGTGCGCGGGCCGACCGCTCAACTCGGCGCTCCACTCGTGCAGCGGCGTGACGTCGTCGCGGATCCAGAACGAGCGGCCGTGCGTCGCGGCAATCAGGTCGCCGTTTTTCACCGCCAGGTCATGGATCGGGACGATGGGCAGATTGCCCTGGAACCACTGCCATGCGGCACCCGCGTCGAGTGAGACGTAGATACCGGTTTCCGTGCCCGCGTACAGCAGTCCTGGCCGCGCCGGGTCCTCGCGGATCACGCGCGTGAAGTCGCCGTCGGCGATACCGTCCACAATCGTTGACCACGTGGCGCCGAAGTCAGCAGTCCGATACAGGTACGGCGCGAAGTCATCGGAGCGGTAGCACGTCGCCGCCATGTACGCCGTCCCGACCGCGTGTGGCGACGGCTGGATGGTGCTGATCAAGGCGTGCTCCGGCAAGCTCAGCGGCGTCACGTCGTGCCAGGTCTGGCCGCCATCCCGCGAGACGTGAATCAGCCCATCATCCGAGCCTGCCCACAGCACCGCCGCGTCGAGTGGCGACTCGGCGAAGGCAAAGATCGTCGCGTAGTACTCGGTGCTGACGTTGTCGCGGGTGATCGGTCCGCCTGATGGACCCAGGGTGGCCGGGTCGGCACGGGTCAGATCGCCACTCAGCACCGTCCAGGACATGCCGCCATCGCGCGAGCGGTGCACGTGCTGCGAGGTGACGTAGACGACCTCCGGATCGTGGGCTGACGTCACGACAGGGAAGGTCCACTGAAAGCGGTACTTCAGGTCGCCGGCTGCCCAGCCCATGGGATCGTCGGGCCACACGGAGATGTCCTGGACCTGACCGGTGCGATGGTCATAGCGGGTCAGGTGGCCGCCGAAGCTACCAGCGTAGACGACGCTCGGATCGTCGGCGCGGACCGCGACGTGGCCGCTCTCGCCACCCCCAACGGTGTACCAGTCCGCGGCGCTGATCGCCGCGTTGTACGAGCGGCTGGGCACGCTGAGCGTGTTGATGTCCTGCTGCGCCCCGTACAGCCGATACGGCACCTGGTTGTCGGTAACCACGTGATAGAACTGCGCCGTCGGCTGGTTGTACTGCGAAGACCACGAGGCACCGCCGTTGAAGCTGACGCACGCGCCACCGTCGTTGCCCTCGATGATCCGGCTCGGCGAGTGTGGATCGATCCACAGATCGTGCTGGTCCTCGAACGGCGTGGGCACGGCCTCGAAGTGGCGACCCCCGTCGGTTGACCGCCAGGCCTGGACGTTCAACGCCCAGACCGTCTCTTGATCCGCGGGGTCGGCAAACAGGTGCATGAAGTACCACGAGCGCTGCCAGATGCGCCGCTCCTCGCTGATGCGGGTCCACGTGTCACCGCGGTCGTCAGACCGAAAGAGCCCGCCGTCGGCCGCTTCGACCAGAGCCCACACGCGATCGGGATTGGCTGGCGACACGACGATGCCGGGCTTGCCCCACAGGCCACGCGGCAGCCCGCGATGCGCGGTGATCTCGAGCCAGGAATCGCCGCCGTCAGTTGAACGGAACAATCCGCTGCCGGGACCGCCACTCGACAGGCTGTACGGTGTACGCCCGCCCTCCCACAACGCGGCGTACATGATGCGCGGGTTGGTCGAGTCGAGGCTCAGGTCGACTGCGCCAGCGTGCTTGCTTCGGAACAGGATGTGTTGCCACGACTGGCCGCCGTCGCGCGAGCGGAAGATGCCCCGCACGACATTCGGGCCGTACGCGTGGCCAAGGGCAGCCACGTAGACCAGGTTCGGATCGGTCGGATGGATGCGCACTTTGGCGATGTGGCGCGTCTCTCCCAGGCCGCAGTGAGCCCACGTTCGACCGCCATCGGTCGAGCGGTACACCCCATCTCCGTGTGAGACGTTGCCGCGAATCGTGCTCTCGCCCATGCCCGCGAACAGCACGTTCGGATCGGATGGGGCGATCGCTAACGCGCCCACCGCCGCGGTCTGGAAATACCCATCCGAGACGTTCTCCCAGAACCGCCCGCCGTCGACCGTTTTCCAGACCCCACCCGAGCAGTGGCCAAAGTAGAAGACCTGGGGTTCGAATGGGTGGCCGACGACAGAGGTGACACGGCCGCCGCGGTGCGGGCCGACGAGCCGCCAGGCGATCGAGCCACGCGGATCGATCGAGTCAGACGCGAGCACGGCCGCTGATGCTAGCAAGCGATAATTGCTGAGCGTGTGATGTACTACCTGCTGCTGTACGACGTCGTGAACGATTACGTGGCCCGCCGAACTGCTTTTCGCGAAGCCCACCTGGCCGTCGCCGGCGAAGCCGTAGCGCGCGGCGAGCTCGTGCTGGGCGGAGCGTTCGACGATCCTGTCGACGGCGCGGCACTTGTTTTCAGCGCAGCGGACCGCTCGGTGGTCGAGGAGTTCGTGCGCAACGACCCGTATGTGACCAACGGCCTGGTAACCCACTGGCGGATCAGACCGTGGAACGTCGTGGTCGGCTCGCAGCTAGTGGTTCAGCCATGATCAAGAAGTTCTCGGTTCTGTACGTCGGTCACATCGCCCTCGAGAACATCGGCCGTGACGGCACACCCGCCGACGAGCGCTGCTATCCCAACGAGCGACTGGTCGAGGGCATGGCCATGGCTGAAGACGTCGCGCACGCGATGGATGAGCTCGGCTACGACACACTGTGGATGGCCGAGCACCACTTCCAGCGCGAAGGCTACGAAGTCATCCCCAACCTGATCTTGATGGGCACCTACCTGGCCACGCAGACCCGTCGGCTGAAGTTCGGCTGCGCGTTCAACGTCACCCCTGCCTGGCATCCGATTCGGATGGCAGAGGACTACGCCATGGCCGACTACCTGACCCGCGGTCGGGTGGTGCTAGGTGTGGGCCGCGGTTACCAGACGCGAGAGGTGGAGACCCTCGGCGGTCCGCTTCTGGACACCGAAGCCAACGCGGCACTGTTCCGCGAGCAGATGGAGATCCTGTTCAAGGCCTTCGACCATGAAGCGTGGAGCCACAAGGGCCGCTACTACACGATCCCTGCCGAGGTGCCGTTTCGCGGCTATCAGCCCAGCAACCTGACCGTCGTGCCGCGACCCGTGAACCGACCCGTCGAGATCTGGCAGGCGATTGCCAGCGGCAAGTCGATTCCCTTCATGGTCCAGCATGGCATCAAGGGCATGGTCACGCTCAATGGCGAATCGATCACGCGGCAGATCTTCGCCCAGTTTCGCGACGAGGCAGCTAAGGTCGGCCGCCACCTCATGCCTGGCGAGGACCTCGCCTGGGGCGGCGGGCTGTATCTGGCGCCCACGCTCGAAGAGGCGATCGACCGAGTCAGGCCGTATCACGACGAGCGCTACAAGTGGTTCGCGCCGTTCGGCTTCGTGCGCTACGCCGATGAGCACGGCCGCACCTGGGGCACTCCCGGCGCCCCGGCAGGCGTGCCAACCATCGAGGAGGGTGTGCGCCAGAAGGCGTGGCTGGTTGGTCCTCCGTCGCGCGTCATCGAACTGCTCGAGGACCTCCAGCGTGAATATCCAGGCCTCGAGCACATCGTCCTGCACTGGCCCGAAGGCATGACCGCCAGCGATTGGAAAGCGCAGCTACGGCTGTTCGCGCGCGAGGTCATGCCTGCCTTTACACCGGTCGCGGCCGCGGTGGGCGCCTGATGCCGAGCGTTCCTCGCCTCAACGGCGCAATTCGCGCCCTCGAACAGGGACAGCCCGCCTTCGTGACCTTTTCGGCAGCCGATACGGCCAGTGCGCAGGCCATCGGCGACGCCGCCTATGACGCCGTGGTCTTCGAGATGGAGCATGGGCCGTACGACGTCCGCCTGCTGCGCGACTGCCTGCAGTACATGCTGAATCGACGTCAGATCGCGCAGAGCGGCTCGGTCGCGCCCGCGGTCACGCCCATGGTGCGGATTCCGCCCAACGGTGGCGAGGCCAACCAGTGGGTAGCCAAGCAGGTGCTCGACTCGGGGGTGTACGGCGTGGTATGGCCGCACGTGAGCACGGTCGAGGATGCGCGCAACGCGGTCGCCGCGTGCCGCTATCCGCGGCCGACATCGGCTCCGCGCTTCGACCCGGCAGGCCAGCGGGGAGATGCGCCGGCGGCGGCCGCGCGCTACTGGGGCATCTCGCAGCCCGATTATTACTCGCGCGCGGATGTGTGGCCTCTCGCCTCGGACGGCGAGATTCTGGTGGTGATCATGTGCGAGGAAGCGCGCGCTATCCAGAACTTGCGCCAGATCCTGCGCGAGGTGCCCGGGATCGGCGTCGTCCTGATCGGCGAAGGCGACCTGTCCCAGGACCTCGGCTTCCCGCGTCAGTACGAGCACCCCAGCGTGGCCGCGGCGATCCAGGAGATCGTCTCGATTTGCAAGGACGCGGGCGTCGTGTGCGGCCATCCACACGTCGACGCGAGCAACGTCGAGCGCCTGCTAGACATGGGCTTCCGCTGGCTCATGGCCTCGCCGGAGCGCAGCTACAAAGCGCTCGAGCTAGGCCGCAAAACCGCCGGCCGCGGCTAGGCCTCTTCAGGGGAGGACCGGTCGTCGCGTCCCTGCCGGGGAGACCGGTCGTCGCGTCCGTGCGGGGGAAAAGACCAGTCGTCGTTTTCGGCGTTGCCGCTTACGTGGACCGTTCGCGGCCGAGGTGCAGCGGATTGGGTACCAGCTGGGCAACTCGGTGCTGGTAGTCGCGGTACGTGCCGCCAAACTGCTCCAGCAGCAACCGCTCCTCGACTGAGGCTTTGATCGTCAAGAGTACGACGGCGACTGCGAAGTAGAAGACCCACACGCCCAAATCACTCATCAGCATCGTGCCGAGCAGCATGCCCAGGATGCCCGTATAGATCGGGTGGCGCGTGATCGCGTACGGGCCGGTCGTGCGCAGCTGATGTTCGTGTTTGATCACTGCCAAGGATGACCACATCGTTCCCAGGCTCAGCCGTGCCCAGACGGTGAACAGCGTGGAAAGCACGAGCAACACGACCCCCGCGCCGCGCACCAGCGCAGCATCCAGGGTGAGCTCTGCCCACACCGCCCTGGGAACCAGGATCCTCGCGGCCACGATCAGCGCAATCCCGACGACCCAGGCGCTCAGGCCGAGCCTGCGTTGCTCTGTCGGCGGCCCCTTGAGCAGGTTGTAAACGGCGCCGGCCGTCCAGACCACGAAGAAGATCGCCCAGCACCCCCTGACCACAACGTTATAGATCTCGCCCCACGCAAGGGTCATTGGGTGTCACCTTTCGTCGACTCGCGTTCGCGCATGATCGGCTGCGTAGATTTGACGCACCCGGCGACGGCTGGGGCGCAGGATACGGCCAACTTGTGACATGGCCCGCCTTTTCGGCTCGCATACAACCGAAAACACACCGCCGTCGATTGACCGCGGTCCGCGGAGAACCCTAATAATGTGCCCCCGATGGCAGGGGCGGGGCTGGGGGGCACGGCTGAGCGCCGTGAGCGCATTCTCGGCCTGGTTCTTGAGCGCGGCGACGCGCTCGTCTCAGAACTGAAAACCCTGTTCGGGGTCTCGGAAGTGACCGTTCGCGCCGATCTGGCAGCGCTGGCGCAGCGGGGGCTGCTGGTACGCACCCACGGCGGCGCGGCCGTGCCTCGCCGACCTTCGTCTGAACTGACATTCGCAACCCGTGAGGTTTCGAATGTCGACCTGAAGCGTCGCATCGGCCTGGCCGCTGCCGACCTACTCCAGGACGGTCAATCGGTCGTGCTCGATGCTTCCACCACCGCTCTGCAGATCGCTCGCGCCGTGCGCGCGCGGGGAACGCTGCGCGATGTGACCGTCATCACCAACGGCGTGCATACCGCGCTCGAACTGCTCGACGTGCCCGGCGTCTCGACCATCCTCACTGGCGGACAACTGCGCGCCACCGCCGTGTCGCTGACCGGTGCCCTCGCGGCAGACCTGCTCGGCAAGGTACACGCGAGCGTCGGCTTCTTCGGCAGTCGCGGCCTGACCGTGAGTCACGGGCTGACCGACGTCAACCTGCAGGAAGTCGAGATGAAGCGCGCGATGGCCGGCGTCTGCGAGCGGGTGGTGGCGGTGGTCGATCACACCAAGCTGGGTGAAGTGAGCCTGGCCACGTTCGTACCACTCGCCGACCTGCACGCGGTGATCACCGACTCTGCTGCCGAGCCGAACATCGTGGCCGACCTCCGCCACGCCGGTGTCGAGGTGCGCCTGGTCTAAAACCTGGAGCCAGGGGCGGGTGCGCGGTCGTGCACAATTGGAGCGCCAGTGCTGTCCGATATGACGACCGCACAAGATCGCCGCGGATCAATGTACTGAATGGTTCTGCTTTTTACAGAGTCGGCTCTGGGCTGGAATAGCCGGCTTATTGCAAATCATTGCGGACATTGTCGCCTTCATTGCGCTAGCGTACGCGTATCATTCGCTGCGCGAACTGGACGCACCGGTATCCGAAGGACGGCTATCTGAATGTGCGACCTGACCGCATCTACGAGCTGACGATAGAGTGGGAGAAAGACAAACCACCAACGGGCTATGCCGTTCTATCGTTCCGCAGTAGATTGGGATTCAGATTCGAGAAGATCCTTGAAATGAGATGCTACGTCAACGAGCGAGGACACGCGGTAGTTGACGTCGCCCCAAGGCGAAACCGGTGATCAGGCTTCCCGACGCTCGGCAGCAGCACCTGAGCTGGGCGTCCGGCATCATTCCAGAATTGGGCGTTTGAGCACGCGGAATTCAACGTGGATTTGTAGTGCTCCGTAAAGCCCAGATTTGCGATAAGCCGCACATCGGCATCTTCGAGGTCTTGATACACGGCAAATGCCCCGGTGTCGAAGTCGGCGATGGAGGAAATTCTGCCCTCGATGGTGTCTATTTCAGCATCTCCCCAAGGTGCAGGAGGATCTGCATCCGCGGACGCAAGATAGTCGAGCAGCTGATTTAGCGGCGCACGAAGCTCGGGCGGCAAAACATCCAGGTATGCCTGAACGTGCGGAGGTTTCTCAACCGATCTCGGCATCCAGACGACGCATTATCGTCTCTATGCCGATTTGGGGTCGGGGGACTTCGACGGCTCGTGGCGGACCGTCTTGCCTGCGATCCTGGCCTGCCGCGCCGCGCGAACTGCTCGCAACGTACCCGGAAAGAAGAGCACGGCCTTGCCACCTCCCGAGCGAGCTCCTTCGGGGTCAGTTGCCTGGTATTCGTGGGCTCATCAAGAGTCGGCACTTTACGCTCCCTCGCAACGGCTCGCCCAGAACGCTCCGAAGAGCGCTTGGCAGAGCTTGCTCCTCCACCTCGTGTCGGCTGCGACTTGGCTCGGACCATCTAAAGGCCGGACGCCCTGCATGTCAATGATGTTCGCTTCGTTTTGAGTAGTACTAACAGGCTGGGCGACGAGGGCGCGGTCTTACGCATGTCGCGAAGTGCGTGCCAATTGAGGACCCGAGCCTGAAACGTCTCGTTCCTGGCGCTCGGCACTGGGATTGTACGGTCCGCGGGTACTGAGACTGTCGGCGCGGCCTGAGCCTCGGGGATACGCCCTCAAGTTCCAGGTCGGGAGGGTTCCGTAGCCGTACTCGTACTGGGTGCGAGTGCGCTCGGCGGATCGAACGGCTCGCGAAACGTGAACGCCGCGGGGGTTGGACCCTCGCGGCGTATCTCTGCCAGCTTCGCGAGGGCTTCGGCCATCGATGGGATGTGCCCGGCGGGCACCCACCACAGCACCAGGTAGGGCTCGTCCATGTGCTGAAACCACTCGCGGCGGCGGCGCAGGAAGTCGAGGTGCTCGGTGCGATACACGAAGTCCCACAGATGCTCGCGCGACTCCCAGACGCCGAAGTTGACGATGACATCGTCGCCAAACGGCCGATCGGCAGTGGCGTTGTTAGTGCCCTCGGCGGTGTAGCGCCAGACGAACCCCGGCGCTTGCTCCGACAGCGCGTTGATCGGATCGAGCCCGTCCATGAACGCCTTGAGCTGCGCCGAGTCGAGCGGCGCGGTGGGGCGGCCGACGTTGAAGACAGCCAGGTGGTGGGTCACTATGTCAATTTACATTGTTTTTAGAATGCAGCGCAACGCAGCACTCGCCCGGTCGCGGATCCAGCCGCGCCACGTACGCGCCGTCCAGCCCACCGCCTGACAGCATCCCCTCCAGCAGCGCCAGGTTCATGCCGCACGCCACCACCGGAAACTCCTGCGCCACCGCGTGAAACGGACAGTTCCGCAATCGCAGCCGCGACCCGTCCTGGTATGGCTCGTACCCGCGCTCGGCGAGGTCGCGCCGCAGATCGTCGAGGGTCAGGCCGCTCGACCGCGCAAGCGCTCGGCCTGCCGCCGCACCCTGCTCGCGCGCGGTGCCGTACAGCGTCTCTTCGGCTCCGCTGCGCTCGATTGCTTCCGCCAGGATTTTCCCAACGAGCAGGTAGTCGCGAGGTGGTAGTGACACCGTGTGGTCAGTCGCGGCGCGGCGGTACAGCTTGGCCGGCCGCCCCGCGCCAGGCCCCGTGCGCTCGCTCAGGCGCCGATACGAGACATCCAGCAGCCCCGCGGTGGCGAGTCGATCGAGGTGGAACGCGGCCAGCGTGCGCTGCAGCCCGACCGCCTCGGCCGCTTCGTTGCGGCTGACCTCGCGCCCCTGCGCCACGACATATGCATACAGCGACCGCCGCGCCGCATCCTGCAGCAACCCGATAGCGTCGAGGTCAGACCCGGTCACGCTGTCGATTCTAAGACCAAGCGGCGTCCGCTTTAGAGCGCCAGTAGGCGATGGTATGCTGCGCGCGGCGTTCGGACGCTGCTCACGGGTGACGTTGAAATCGACCCAGGAATTCGCGGCGCTCCTGCGCCACCATCGGTTGTTTGCGGGTCTGTCGCAGGAGGCGTTTGCGGAGCGGGCTGGGTTGAGCGTGCGCGGCATCTCCGACATGGAGCGCGGGGTGCGGCGCGGCCGGTACGCGCGAGGTGCCACCCAGCGTGCGCGATGCGGTCCTGGCACGAGCGGCGCGGCTTCCGCCGCACAGCCGTGCAGTGCTGGAGGCCGCGGCGGTGATCGGCGGTCGGATCGAAGCGTGGCTGCTCGAAGCGGTCGCGCGGGTGACCGACGGCGGCATCGAGGCCTGCCTGGCGGCGGGCGTGCTGCAGGCGGAGGGTGATTTCTTCACGTTTCGGCACGAGCTTGGTCGGATGGCCATCCTCGACGCGATGGTGTCCACGCGCCGCCTGGAGCTGCACCGCCAGGTGCTGGCGGCGCTGCGCTCGGCCTCGGTCGGTCCGGATGACTGGGCGCGCCTCGCCCATCACGCGGAGGCTGCGTACGATGCCGAGAGCGTCGTCGCCTTCGCACCGATCGCCGCGGAGCGGGCGGCGCGCTTGCAGGCGCATCGCGAAGCTGCCGCGCAGTACGCACGCGCCCTGCGCTTCGCGGATCGGCTCGCTCCAGCACAACGCGCCCAGCTACTCGAGGCGCGCGCGTACGAGTGCTACCTGACCGACCAGAACGAAGCCGCGATCGACTGCCGGCGGGCAGCATTGGACATCTGGCAGGTCGCTGGCGAGCGCCTGAAGATGGCGGACAACCTGCGCTGGCTCTCGCGGCTGTGGTGGTTCATCGGCCGCAACGCTGAAGCGCACGCGGCCGCCGCATCGTCGCTCGAAGTCATCGACGGACTACCACCGGGCATCCAGCACGCCTGGGTCTATAGCAACCAGGCGCAGCTATGCATGCTCGCCGATGACACGGAAGGCGCGTGCGCGTTGGGCGAGCGCGCGATCGCGCTGGCGGAGCAGCTGGGCGACCGCGAGGTGCTCGCCCATGCGCTCAACAACGTCGGCAGCGCGCGCGGACTCAACGGCGACAGCGACGGTTACGTACTCCTGGAGCGCAGCCTGCAGATCGCGCTGGAGTCCGAGTTCGAGGAGCACGCGGCACGCGCGTTCACCAATCTCTCGGCGATAGCGGCGCGGGAGTGCCGACTCGACGCCGCCGAGAAGTACCTCGACGCCGGGCTGAAGTACTGCGCTGAGCACGATCTGGATTCGTGGCTGCTCTACATGTCGGGCTGGCAATCGCGAGTGCTGTTGCTGCGCGGCAGGTGGAGCGCGGCCTCGGACGTCGCCTTTGGCATGCTGCGTCGACCGCGGCTGTCGGCAATCAGTCGCATCAACGCGCTCACAGTCGTGGGCACCGTCCACTCGCGGCGGGGCGACCTGGATGCCCAGCGCATCCTGGACGAGGCGCTCGAGGTGGCGCGGCCGACCGGCGAGCTGCAGCGACTCGGGCCGGTGTACGCCGCGCGTGCCGAAGCGGCCTGGTTCGCGGGGGATGTCGACGCCGCGCGACAGGCTGCGCGTGCGGGCTACGCGTTAGCCGAGCCAGCCAACGACCGGTGGCTCCTGACGGAGCTGGCGTGCTGGCGCTGGCGGCTGGGTGACCTCGAGCAGCCGCCGCGCGGGGCGCGGGGCCCATTCGCGCTCGAGATGCGCGGTCAGTGGCGCGAAGCACGCGACGAGTGGCGTAGACTCGGCTGCCCGTACGAAGCGGCTATGAGCTGCATGCACGGTGATGACAACGAAATCAGGGAGGCAAGACACGTGCTCGAAGATCTCGACGCTACCCGAGCAGTTGAAGCGTTCGCGCGCAGCGCCCAAGAGGTGCACCGGTGATCGGCAGCGAGAAACTCGGCCTCGATACACCGGCGCTCATGCTCGATCTGGACGTCATGGAGCGCAACATCGCGCGCATGGCGTCGACCTTCCGTGAGGCGGGGGTGGGCTGGCGGCCGCACACCAAGGCCATCAAGGTGCCCGAGCTGGCGCACAAGCTGCTCGAAGCGGGCGCGCTCGGCGTCACGTGCGCCAAGGTCGGCGAGGCCGAGGTGATGGCGGCGGCAGGCGTGCGGGACATCCTCATCGCCAACCAGATCGTCGGCAAGATCAAGATCGATCGGCTCATGGACGTGCTGGAGCGTTCGGATGTCATCGTCGCGGTGGACGATCCGCGCAACGTGCGCGAGCTGGCTGCGGCGGCCACCGCGAGCGGTAGGCGATTGCGGGTGGTGATCGAGGTCGATATTGGCATGCATCGCGCTGGCACCCAGCCGGGCGAGCCGACCGTCGAGCTGGCCAAGCTGATCGCGGGCAGCTCCGGCCTGCGTTTCGCGGGCGTCTTCGGCTGGGAGGGTCAGGCGGTCCATATGCAGGATCTCGAGGCCAAGGAGCGGGAGATCGAACGGGCGATCGGTCTACTGACCGCGACGGCTGATAAGTGTCGAGCAAAGGGTCTGGACGTGGCCATCGTCAGCTGCGGCGGCACTGGCACGTACCAGCACACCGCGCGGCTGCCTGGCATCACCGAGCTACAAGCGGGCGGCGGCATCTTCTGCGACGTGCTCTATCGCGAGGACATGCACGTCGATCACGAGTTCGCGCTGACGATCCTCGCCACGGTGACCAGCCGACCAGTGCCAACGCGCATCATCTGCGACGCCGGCAAGAAGACGATGAGCAGCGACGTGGCCACGCCACGGCCGCTCATCGAGGCACCGGTCGAGTCGGTCCGACTATCGGCCGAGCACACGGTGCTCGAGCTGAGCGCGCCCGATACGCAGCTGCAGGTCGGCGACAAGGTGGAGTTCATCGTCGGCTACAGCGACACGACGACGATGCTGCACGAGGAGATGTATGGACTGCGCGGTGGGCGCGTAGAAGTGGTCTGGCCGATCGCCGGGCGAGGCAAGCTGCGATAAGCCCCTCGCCCTCTGGGAGAGGGGTTGGGGTGAGGGCTAGCTCAGCGCGGGATAATCGGCACCACCAGGTGCGAGGCGTAGCGCTGATCGTGTAGCACGGTCTGCCGCGCGACTTGCAGCCTGGTGCTGGTGAAGATGTCCTCGCCGGTGTTGAGGTTGCGGTCGAAGCGCGGAAAGTTGGAGCTGGAGATCTCCACCCGCAGCGCGTGGCCCGCGTGGAACAGGTTGCTGGTGGGCGCCATCTGAATGCGGAACTCGCTTACCTCTCCTGGCTCAAGGAAGTCGACGCTCGAAAGGCTCGCGCGGTGGCGCGCGCGAAGAATGCCCTCGGAGAGGTGGATCGCGCGCCCATCGGGGTAGACGTCGACCAGCTTCGCGGTGAAGTCCGTGTCCACGCATGATGAGGCGGCGTACAGCACCATCTCCAGCGGGCCGGTCACTTCGAGCTCACGTTCAAGTGGCGGGCTCGTGTAGACGAGGACGTCGTCCCGCGCTTCCAGCGGCCGCTGGTCGAGCGGGCCGGGATAGATTGGCTCGGCGGCGAACTTCATCCACGTCCAGGTAGAGTTGTTGCCACCCAGGGTCGGGACGGGGTCGTTCGGGTCGTAGTCGAAGCGGTCCGGCTCCTCATTTTTTCCAGGTGGCTCGGGCGTGAGTGAGCGCTGATTGTGCAGGTAATACGGCGTGGACCGCGTGCGCGCGAGCGGCCACTCGTGCTCATTCCGCCAGACGTTCTCGCCCATCACGAACAGCCTGATCGGCGGCTCGGCCATGATGCCCGTGTCGATGCCCTTGAGCCAGTAGTCGAACCACCGCAGATCCTCGTGTCTGAGGTTGACGACGGCGTCGTGACCGAAGTCCAGGTCACCCAGCTGCGAGCCCTCGGGCAGATGATGGGTCCACGGAATGACGTAGATCTTCTGATCGTCGCGCCGCTCGTGCAGCGTGCTCCAGGTGCGCAGCATCGACGCCGTGTACGGGTCGTACCAGGCGGCTTGCTGCACCACCGGCACCTGGACATCGCCCAGCCGCGCCTCGGTGTTCAGCGCGTGCCAGTAGTCGTCGTACACGGTATGGGTACACCAGTCGCGATACCACGGCACTTCGCGCCCAATGGTCTCCACATCGATATCAATGAGCGGCAGCTGTCGGTAGTAGGTGCTGTTGCCAAAAATGTGCTTCGCGCCGAGCTGCATCAACGACACGCTGGCGCTGAAGATGACCGTGGCGAAGCCGGTCAGCGCCCATTGCACCGCGCCGCCGATGCGATGGCAGTCGCCGAAGTAGTCGCCCATGATGACCTGCGGCGCCATCGCCGTCAGGTATGGGCTGCCCAGCGGTGCCAGCTGCCACTGGAACAGCCCGCCGTACGAGCGACCGCTGGTGCCGATCTTCCCGTCATACCAGGCCTGGGTGCTGATCCACTCCAGCGTGTCGTGCCCATCGGGGCCGTCGTCTCGATACGGGTAGAACGTGCCCTCGGACTCGAAACGGCCGCGGCAATCCTGGAGCACGACCGCGTAGCCGCGCTTGGCCCACCACACCGCCCAGTCGATGTGCGGCTCGTGCAGCGTCTCGTATGGCGTGCGCAGCAGGATGGTCGGGTAGCGGCCGGGCTTACGGGGCAGGAAGACGTCGTTGGAGAGCTTGACGTCATCGCGCATGCGCGCTTTCAGGTCATACAGCACGCGGATTTCGTGGGTTGGCTGCGACAGGTTCACGGGATCGCCGGCAGGATGACTTGCGACTGGCCGAAGTGCACCGTGTTGGTGGCCACTTCGGTGTGCGTGTGCCGCCCGACTGGCTCGCCAGTGTTGGGGTTGACGTCGAACCGGGGAAAATTGCTGGAGGAGATGTCGAGACGAACACGATGCCCGCGGGCAAACAGGTTGCTGGTGGGCGGTAGCTGGAGCGTGACCGGGTAGACGGTGCCAGGCTGCATCAGCGTTTCGTGGTCCCAGCCCTCGCGGTAGCGCACGCGCAGAATCGAGTCGACCAGGTTCAAGGCGAAGCCGTTCGGGTACTCGTCGATCAGTTTGGCCGTGAAGTCCGTGTCGGACGCCGAGGATGAGATCCACAGGTGCACGCTGATCGGTCCTGTGACTTCGAGGTCGTGGTCGAGCGGCGGGGTGCGGAACACCAGGACGTCCGGACGATCTTCCAGGCGCGGAAAGGGCGGCCGGGCACCCACGATGTCGGGTGTCTCGCGCTGGTCGACCGGGCCATCGGTCACGATGTTGCGCATGCGCACCCACGGCGGCATGTACTTGACCCAGAACGGATCGAGATGCGGCATCGGCGCCATCTCGAAGAACGCGGTCACGGCGCCGCCGACCGTCGGCACCGGGTGCTGCGGATCGAACGTGAATGATTGCGCTCCCGTCGCGGATGCTTCGGTATCGAGCGCCCCGCTACGCTGGAGGTAGTACGGCGTGTACTGAGTCCGCGCGAGCGGCCACTCGTGCTCCGAGCGCCAGCGCCCACCGTGGTTCAGGCGACCCTCGGCATTCCGCTGGCCATTGCCGCCGCCCATAACGAAGATCCTCACTGGCGGCTCCTGCTCGACCCCGTTGGAGACGCCCTTCAGCCAGCGGTCGAACCACCGCTCCTGGTCCGGATTGACTTTCGGAAACCCCCACACGGAGTCGGGACCGAAGTCGACCTCGCCCGCCCACGACAAGGTATTGCGCGAGCCCATGTGGGTCCACGGGCCCATGATGAGCCGTTGCGGCGCCGAGTTTTGCTTCGACATGGCCGCGAAGTAGGTGGTCGTGGCAATCGCGAATGGGTCGAACCAGCCGCCGCTGTACGTGCCCGGGATATCCGCGTGCCGCGCAAAGTGGGCGCTGAAGTCGTTGCAATCCTGCGCCCACCACTCGTCGTAGGTTCCGCGGTAGTAGTAGTCGAAGAGGGTCTTTTCGAGATTCGGGACCGCGCGTAGTGGCGTCTGGCCGGGCTTGAACGGCATGGACAACACCAGGTCGCGCATGTGTTCCATGGCGTCGACGATGGTTTTCCACGCGTCGGGGTTGCGCTGCGCCTCTTGCGAGTCCTGCGCGTGGAGGAACAACGCGCCAAACATGTGCAAGGCCATCGCGCCGCCCTCGCGGCTCATGTGCGCGTAAATGTTGGTCGGGCCCACGTCCGGCCAGATCGCGGTCAGGTGCGGTGGCCGGTACAGCGCGGCCGCGGTCTGCACCATCGCCACGTGCGAGGATCCGACCATGCCGACTCTGGCGTTGGACCACGGCTGCGCGGCAATCCACTCGATCGTGTCATAGCCATCGACGCCTTCGCGCACGTTAGCGGTGTGGAAATACTGGCCAAAGCCCTCGGAGCGATAGCGTCCGCGCAGGTCTTGCAGCACCACCACGTAGCCGCGCGGGGTGAAGAAGTTGGGGATCGAGTCCACGTACCGCTGCGCGGACTTGTCGTAGGAGGTACGGGCCAGGATGGTCGGCCACTGACCTGCCACGGGCTCGCCTTCCTGCGCAGGCCGATAGATATCGGACGCCAGGCGCACCCCGTCGCGCATC
>WNGB01002309.1_pt1 | contig 32562 bp, 27 predicted proteins | sample 5400681 | NCBI WGS metagenome assembly WNGB01 (sample SAMN13153367, study PRJNA577476) | soil metagenome | isolation source: 115 cm soil or saprolite under grassland replicate 2 | place: USA:California | collected 2016-06-15
CGCGCAGCCAGTAGTTCCAGATCCGCGCGGAATGCGGCACGGTGAAGTCGATGAGGGGGGCGGGTTCGGGGGGTGTGGTGTCGGCCACGGGGGAACTCCAGAATTGATGGGTGGGGTGATCTAGTGGCTAGGGCCGCGCGGCCGGGACCGGGCCGCTGTCCGGCGTGGCGCTGGTTCGGCTGGCCGCGCGGCGTGGTGACCGGGCAGGCGCGGAACGCCAGCGCCACGGAGTGGGTCAGCGGGTGGGGCCGTGCCCGCCCGGCCGTTTCAAGGCGGGTCGCTGGACAGCAACCGGGTCAGCCTGGCGCCAGCGCCGCCATACCCGCCCAGCGCGGCGGCCCGCTCCTGCGCGGGGGTCATGGCGGTGCGGGCGGGCGGCGGGCGGTGGCGTAGCCGATCTGCGGGCGGTGCAGCAGCGACCCGCCGGGTTCCCGGAGCTGGTCCAGCAGGGTGAACGCGTCGCGGCGGGCGGCGTCGCGGGTGGTGGTGGGGATCTGCTGCCACGCGAGTCTGGGGGCGTCGGACCAGGCGGTGTCCCACCAGTGCCGGGGCCCGCGATAGCGCACCTCGATGGCGCCGGCGGTGGTGGTGACCTCGGTGTAGCCGCAGCGGCGCAGCAGGTCCTCCACCTGGCGGCGGCCGCCGAGGCGGCCCAGGTAGCTGTCCAGCCCGGGGTTGCCGGTGGCGCCGGTGGCGTAGCGGTCCACGGCGGCATACACCGCCACCCACCGCGGGTCCGGCGCCAGGTGCCACGACAGCGCGAGGGTGCCGCCGGGGGTGAGCAGGTCATGCCAGCGGCGCAGCGCCGCGCCGGGGTCAGCCAGCAGGTACAGCACCAGGCTGGCCAGCACCGCGTCGAAACTGCCCGGCGCAAACGGCGGGCTGGCCGCGTCGGCTAACCGGACCCGGACGTTGGCCAGCGCCCGGCTGGCGGCCTGGGCGCGTTTGAGCATCCGCGCGGACAGGTCGATGCCGGTCACCTCACCCGGCCGCACCACCCGGGCCGCGCGCACCAGCACCGCGCCCGCGCCGCAGCCGGCGTCCAGCACGCGGTGACCGCGGGTCAGCCCGGCAACCTCCACGAGCGTCCGCGCGACCGGCCCGGCCAGGGCCGCCCCGGTCCGGTCGTACCGGCTGGCCGCGTCGTCAAACGCCCGCACCACCAGCGGGTCAGCAGCGTTCATCGCTTAGCCGCCACCGGCACCGGGGGCAGGCGTAACCTGCCCAACGTCATCGTCATCGGCGGGCCTCGCTCCGTTCGGTTGGTCGTGACATTGCGGCCCGCCCGGCGGCAACAGACGTTGCCAGCGCACTGCCGCCGGGCAGGGACAAACAGCTCAGCCGTAACAGGCCGACGGGAACTGTGTCAGCTGCGCACGCAGCTGCCCCACCAGCCAGGCGTGCACCGTAGTGCGCTGCCGTGAGCTGCCGATCCGCGCTGAGGCGTACAGCCGGCCGCCATCGCTTGAGAAGATGCTGCATTGCGGGAAGTCGGCGGCGAGCTCACCGATGTCGCCCGTGGCGTCCACGATGCGGTGCCCGTTGCTTAGGCAGGAAGCCCGCATCGCGGGCCAATGCCACTCGCACGTATCGAACGTCGACGGGTCCTTGCTGTGATCAACCGCGTCCACCTCGAAGCGCGACGCAGGAATGATCACGCGGACCTGGGCGACCGTCGCGCATCCACGCATCGAGCACCGGGCGCCGCACGGCGGCTCTGTCACGTTGTAGATCATTTGTGCAAACCCTCGCCGATCGCGCGGGGCGCAGTCGGTGCCGGTTGGGAGCTTAATAGCCTCGATGATGCTCAATACAGACGGCCGCCGACTATGCGGCGTCACCGGCCGTGCCGCGTAATCACCGCCGTTCAGCTCTGTGGCGAGCCTCTCCAGCCCGGCTTGGCCCATGTCATCGCCTACCGCAGCGCCGTCACGTACTGCAGCCGCTCCATTCCCTCTAGTCATGGAGGATGAAGCTAGGACAAGGCGTGGAGTTCGCGGGGCACACTTTGTACCCCCTTGCGCTCAGGCGTAGAGATCGATCTTCGCGGCCAGTTCTGACGCCTGACTATGCAGGCCCGCAGGCCCGTCGCTCAACATCTCCAGAACAAGGCGCCGGGCATAGCCGTTGTAACGGATCGTCTCCGGGGCGGCTTCGAACGCGTCGGACAACAGCGCCAACGAGATCGGCAGATCATTTCGCAGGTGGTAAGCTCGCGCCGCTTCAATAAGGTGACGCCCCCGGCGCGGTCTCGATGGAATCGCCGCTGCCACCGTGCGCTGGGCCTGGCGGACACTCTCGGCTGCCTGACGTAGTTCGACTCCGACTGTGACCGCGTGAGCACCCATGATCACCCGCGAGAACGATGTCGCGGGGTGGTAGTAATTCTCTGGCAGATGGGAAGCGATCCGGTCGGCCTCGTCCCAATGGTTCCATGCGTCCCCGCGATCACCGGATCGCGCGGCTGTGTAGGCCACCTCGAACTGCAGCGCACCCCACCAGGCGAGGAGGGCTGGGCCGCCATCAGAAACCAGCGGGCTTAGATATTCCAGCCCCCGCATGTTGATGTCATATGCCGCGTCAAAGTCCCCAGCGTCTCGGTGCGCCTGAGCCAAGAACCATACCGAACCCGCAATCGCCTCGGGACTCTCAGATTCTTGTGCCGCAAGCATCGCCCGCTCAGCTGCGCGCCACAGCAGGGAGGCGTCAGGCTGGTACGCCAAGAACATTTGCGAGAGGTTTAACACTTCCGCCAGCAGTTCGTGCCCGGCACGCCGGTCATGGCCAAACCTCGCCAGCGCCTGCGCATCTTCGATCAGTCCAGGAAGCAAACCACCCAGAACCGTGCGGTGATCCGGTGATGCGTGCCGCGCACGCCACGCACGGGCCAGCCGCAGCCGGAGGTGGTCCACGCTCGGCAGAGGTTGGTAGTGCCAGAGGGGGAATGCGTTGATCGCCTCCCGCACGGACGGCAGGGCCGGGTGGCCGGGCCCTGTGAACATCCGCACGGGCATGGACTGGTCACCAGTGAGGTCAGCGAGGTTCCGGACACGTAGCACCTCGGCCAATTGAATGAGCACTGGCAGCCGGGGAGGCTGAAGCCGATCTTTCTCAATGGCTTTAACCCAGCTCTCCGACTTCCCGACCAGGCCCGCCAGAAGGGCGCGCGTCATTCCCCGCCGCTCCCGCAACAGTTGGATGCGGCGACCCACGGTCAACGCGTGGTCTGGCAAATCAGTGTCACCATTCACGCTCCTGAGCCTTTCTGGCTGGCCTTCATAAGAATCAGGATATGCGGCGCACGCAGGTCTGACCGGTCGGAGCGAAGGTCATGTACCACACTCGGCGCTGCAAGCCTTGGCGGGTTGTTGCCCATACTGCGGGTGGCGTATGCGTGGGTGGTGGACCCCAGGCCGGGTACGCGGGTTCGCGCCGGGGCAGCCGCGTTCATCGCCGGCAACGGATGTGACTCCGATCCGGTCGAGTGTGCAGCGCCTACCGCCGTATCGCCGGAAGGGAGCGTGCGGCAAGTCTGATGGTTAAGGCTCTGAGTGCCCGCAGGGCGACTGGGTTTGGCTGTTGAGGGTGGTGGCGGTGCCCTCCGGGCCCAGTGATTACTTCCCGGCATCCGCACCGCCGCCAGCTTTAGGAGTCAAGCGTGATCAATTGTTGCTTGCCCTGATCGGGTTGGTTGGTGCCCTAGGTGTGCTTATTGGCGCTCCGGGCAAGCACCCCTGTCAGGCGATCTTGACAGACACGGTCTTGCAGGGCCCGATGACACCGGTGTTTTCGTTATCGAGGCAGAGCTGGACCGAAGCATCCGTGCCTGAGCCGCCGGTGACATTGGTCGTGATGACGATTGAAGCGGACTGCCCGGGTTTCACGAAGCCCGGCTCGCATGAGGGGGTGTCCGAATTGATGGCGAAACCGTTCGGGAGCACACACGGCGGGTTGCCAACGACCTCGGCATTGGTGACCTCGGTGATCATGAGGTCTTCTGGAGCCGATTCCGGTCCCTTGTTGGTCTCGGTGAAGACGAAAGTGAGCGTCTGGCCGGTCTGAATGATCTTGATTCCGCCAACCGCCGCGCCCTGTAACACGAACGTCGTCCCGCCCGCGCTCGCCGGCGATGCAGTCGCGGACGCGCTGGTCACCGTGGCGGCAAGCAGGCTGGCCAGCACCACGAAACCCAGGATCGGAACGAGTCGGCGGAGCTTCCTGTCGAGGACATGCATGATCGTGCTCCCTTGTGTAACGTGTCATCTCCGACCCGTCGTATGGGTCCGGCTCCATTGTGGCACCGGCCTGGGTCTCGATTCGGCTCCGTTGGCCCGGCATGGTCGGTTGCGTCGATCGCCGCTTCCATGAATACCCTCAGGGTTGTGAAGCGCATGCGTGTGCTCGCCGCGATGTCCGGCGGCGTGGATTCCGCCGTCGCCGCCGCGCGCGCGGCCGACGCAGGCCACGACGTGACCGGCGTCCACCTTGCGCTGTCCGCCAACCCCACGTCGTACCGGACCGGGGCGCGCGGCTGTTGCACGCTGGAGGACGCGCGGGACGCGCGGCGTGCGGCCGACGTGATCGGCATCCCGTTCTACGTTTGGGACATGGCGGACCGCTTCGACCGTGACGTCGTACGGGATTTCGTCGCGGAGTACGCCGCGGGGCGCACCCCGAACCCATGCCTGCGCTGCAACGAAAAGATCAAGTTTGCCGCGGTCCTCGACCGGGCGAGGGCGCTCGGCTTCGATGCGGTCTGCACGGGGCACCACGCGCGGCTTTCCGGCCGTGTACTGCGCCGCAGCGCCGATCCCGGCAAGGATCAATCCTACGTGCTCGCCGTCCTTACCAGCGGTCAGCTCGAGCACGCCATGTTCCCGCTGGGACCAAGCACAAAGGCCGACGTGCGGGCCGAGGCCGGGCGGCGCGGGCTCGCGGTGGCCGACAAGCCGGACAGCCACGACGTGTGCTTCATCGCCGATGGCGATACGCGCGGGTTTCTGGCCCACCGGCTCGGGTCCGCGCCAGGCCCGATCGTCGACGTGGACGGCGACGTGGTCGGCAGCCACGATGGGGCATACGCGTTCACCGTGGGCCAGCGCAAGGGGCTGCGCATCGCCCAGCCGGCACCTGACGGCAGACCGCGGTACGTCCTTTCCATCGAGCCGGTAACTGGCACGGTCACCGTGGGGTCTGCGGACGCCCTGAGCGTCACCGAGATCGTCGCGGAGCGCCCCGTGTGGACCGGCTGCGCCGCGCTGCGCCGCCCGCGCGACTGCCTGGTCCAGTTGCGGGCGCACGGGGAAGTCCACCCGTGCACGGCGCGGCTCGCGGGCCCACTGCTGCGGATCGCGTTGCACACGCCAGCCCGCGGGGTGGCCAAGGGCCAGGCCGCGGTGCTGTACGACGGCGATACCGTACTTGGCTCGGGAACCATCGCGACAACAGCATGACCCCCGGCGGCCATGGGGCCGGGTATGTATGCAACTCCCACTCCGCCTGACGCGGCACTTGCTGATTGAATTGACATTTAGGCAGAAACAAACTGCGGACCGCTTGCGGGCGCATGACATATAGTTAACCGACGTTTACTGACCGGATTTGTCAGCAGATGGGCCTAGACGGCCAGGTGGCACGATGTTAGCGTCGAAAGACCGGACGAGGACTGGGAGGGTCTAGCGCGCGCCAGTCCGGATGACATAAGAGGGGCACGGGGTTGTCCATAGTGGTCCTGGAAACAAGGCTGCCCACGTGCTATCGACAGGGTAATCAATTCCCAACACGTCTTAGGGGGAATGAGCATGCGACGACGCATTCTCTTCATCTTCGCGCTGCCGGTAATGCTGGCGGCGTTCGCCCTGGCCGCCGGGCCCGCGCTCGCGGTCAACGCACACTTCCTTTACGCCAATGTCACAAATGTTGGCACCAACTCGATCACGGTCTCGTTCAAGGAAGCTGGGCTCGGCAACAGCCTGGACTCGGTGAACATCTCGGTCTCCGGGACCGCCGAGTGCATCAACCCCGGTGCGCACCACCCGAAGGCGGCCAACAAGTCATCGGAGTCGGCGTCCGGCACCTTCAACGTCAGCAACGGCCAGGCCACTGGGTCGCTGACGATGGTCGCGAGCAACATAAGCCCGAACTGCTCGCCGCCGATGGTGATCGCCTGGACAGACCTCGTGGTCACAGACACCACCTTCAACGACTCGACCACTATTCCGGGGACCTTCTTCCCAAGCGGCTGAGGGTCGGCAACCGCAGTCTGGGCAGGGGCCGCTGATATCGCGGCCCCTGTCGCCGTCTCAGCGGACCCGCCGATCGGGCCGGGTGCTGGCCGTTGCCGGGCCAGGTCGTTTCGTGAGCGCCTGGTCCTGGCCCGCCGTCCCGAGGCTCTTGGGCACGGGCTCTAAGCTCGGCTGTGTGGCAGATCAGCACGCTCATTCATTCCCGTGGCCCCCGGCCAGCGCCACCGGGGTGGGATCGATGCCCGGCACGGACCCGGCGGAGGCGCTTCGGGTCATCCTCGGTGAGCTGCCGGACGTTCCGCATCTGCCGGAACTACCGGATCGCGGCCCTGGCGCGGACCTGACCGGCCGCACCGCGGCGCTGCTGATCGACCTCCCCGTCGAGACCACGCCGTCCGGCTGGCGGCTTTGCGCGCGGCCCGGTCGTGACCTACGCCGCGCCAGCTCGTACCTGTCCCGTGACCTGGACGCCCTGCAGGAGGTCGCCGCCGGTTATCAAGGCCCATTCAAGATCGGTGTCTGCGGCCCGTGGACGCTCGCGGCAACGATCCAGCTCGGCGCGGACAAGAACCCGGCCCTCGCCGACGAGGGCGCGGTGCGCGACCTCGCCGGTTCACTGGCCGAGGGTGTGGCAGCGCACACCACCGACGTCGCCAAACGGCTTCCAGGGGCGCACCTGCTGCTCCAGCTTGACGAGCCCGCGCTGCCGGCCGTGCTCGCCGGCGCGGTGCCCACAGCGAGCGGCTTCGGCCGCGTGGCGCCGGTGGATGGGCCCGCCGCGCAGGAGACGATCCGTGGCGTGTTCGACGCGGCGCCGGAGCCGTTCGGGATAGTGCATTGCTGCGCCCCGTCGGTGCCGCTGCGCCTGCTCGGCGGGACGGGGACACGGGCCGTGTCCGTTGACCTCAGCCTGGCCCGTCGCGGTGACGAGGCGGCCATCGCGGAGGCGGTCGAGGCTGGCCTCGGTCTGCTGGCCGGCGTGGTGCCCGCCGTGCCACCCGCGGGCGGTGCGGCCGTGGACGGTGCTGCCACGGACGGTGCTGCCATGAACGGCGCGGACGCCGTCACGCGGGTGACGGGCCTGTGGCGCCGACTGGGCCTGCCGGCGCAGTGGTGCGCCGAGCGGGTGGTGCTCACGCCCACCTGCGGTCTCGCGGGCGCCTCTCCCGGTTACGCGCGGGCCGCGCTGGCCCGTTGCCGTGATGCCGCGCGTGCTGTTGCGGATGAGCTTGCCGGCTGAGGGAAGGATGGAGCCAATGACCAGCGAGGCGCACAGCGCGGGTCGGCCCGGCGCCGGTGACGTCGGCGAGATTCCTGACGCGCCTGCGCAGGCACGCGAACGGCATGCGGACCTGAGCCAGCAGGTTGACGAACACAACTACCGCTACCACGTGCTCGATGCCCCGATCGTCTCCGACGCCGAGTACGACAAGCTCATGGCCGATCTCCGGGAACTTGAGGACCGGTACCCCGAGCTGCGCACACCGGATTCACCGACGCAGAAGGTCGGTGCGAAGATCAGCACCGAGTTCACCCCAGTGGAGCACTTGGAGCGGCTGCAGAGCCTGGACAACGCGTTCTCCGACGAGGAGCTGTCGGCTTGGGCGGCTCGGGTGCGGCGCGAGGTGGGTGACGCCGGTAATTATCTGTGCGAGGTGAAGATCGACGGGCTGGCTGTCGCGCTTGTCTACGAGCGGGGGCGGCTGGTCAGGGGTGCGACCCGCGGTGACGGCCGAGTCGGCGAAGATGTTACGCCCAACATCAGGACGATCGGTGACGTCCCCATGCGGCTGACGGGTGCGGACGTACCGGAGCTTCTCGAAGTGCGTGGTGAGGTATATCTACCTGTCCGTGTGTTCGAGGAATTGAATGAGCGCCTGGTGGCGGACGGGAAGGCACCGTTCGCCAACCCGCGCAACGCGGCGGCGGGCTCACTGCGCCAGAAGGACCCGCGGGTGACTGCCACCCGCCCGCTCGGCATGATCGTGCACGGCATCGGCGCCCGGCGCGGATTCGAGCCGGTCAGCCAGGCGCATGCCTACGAGAAGCTGAGCGCGTGGGGTCTGCCCGTGAGCGACAGGTACCGGGTGGTGACCGACCTCGACGCAGTGCGGGACTACATCGCCTTCTACGGTGAGCACAGGCACGAAGGCCTGTACGAGATAGACGGCGTCGTGGTGAAGGTCGACCAGGTGGCGCTGCAGCGCCGTCTTGGCTCCACCAGCCGGGCACCGCGGTGGGCGATCGCGTACAAGTACCCGCCCGAGGAGGTGAACACCAAGCTCCTCGAGATCAGGGTGAACGTGGGCCGCACCGGGCGGGTCACTCCCTACGCGGTGATGGCCCCCGTCAAGGTCAGCGGCTCGACGGTCGCGCAGGCGACCTTGCATAACGAGGACGAGGTCAGGCGTAAGGGCGTGCTGGTCGGCGACACCGTCGTGCTGCGAAAGGCAGGGGACGTGATCCCGGAGATCGTCGGGCCCGTCGCCGACCTGCGCGACGGTTCCGAGCGGGAGTTCACGTTCCCCGGTACGTGCCCGGCCTGCGGGACCCCGCTGGTCCGCGAGGAGACCGAGGTGGACTGGCGCTGCCCGAATACCCGCTCGTGTCCGGCCCAGTTGCGTGAGCGGCTGTTCTACATGGCGAGCCGCAGCGCGCTTGACATCGAGGTGCTCGGGTACGAGGCGGTCGCCGCGCTGCTCGACTCGGGACTGCTCACCGACGAGGGCGACCTCTTTACGCTCTCCGAGGATGCCTTGCGCGGCTGCCGGTTCTTCGTCAACCAGCAGGGTGAGCTCACCGTCAACGCGCGCAAGCTGCTCCACAATCTCGACGAGGTGAAACAGCGGCCGCTCTGGCGGGTGCTCGTCGCCCTGTCCATCCGGCACGTCGGGCCTACCGCGGCCCAAGCGCTCGCGCGGGAGTTCGGCTCGCTCGACGCGATCGCGGGCGCCGGGCAGGATGAACTCGCCGCGGCCGAGGGGGTCGGGCCGGTGATCGCGCGCTCGGTCCTTGACTGGTTCGGCGTTGACTGGCACCGCGAGATCGTGGACAAGTGGCGCGCGGCCGGGGTGCGGATGGCCGAGGACGCGACGGCTGGGCCGCGTCCGCTGGCGGGGCTGACCGTGGTCATCACCGGGTCACTCGAGGGGTTCAGCCGGGATTCGGCGACCGAAGCCGTGCAGGAACGGGGCGGCCGGGTCGCGACCTCGGTGTCGAAGAAGACTGACTTCGTCGTCGTGGGGGAGAACCCAGGATCGAAATATGACAAGGCCGTCCAGCTCGGGGTTCCCGTGCTCGCCGAGGCTGGTTTCAGGGAGTTGCTCAACCACGGCCCCGAAGCTGCCCGGGCCTGGTCAGAACAGGTCCGATGAAATTAGCAGCATGATGTTGTAACGCAAAGTACGCAATCGACTCCAGGAAGTGCTATTTTCGGCCTAGTGTTCCTGCATGTGTGCGGCAGCGCCGCATGAGGGGGTCGTCGCGTGGATATCGAGCCGCGCGCGCAGCAATCATGCCGCGTCCGGCGTTACGGCGGCACGGGCTCGCGTGTCCGGCACGGCTCCGCTGGGCCACTCGAGTTAGCGGCATGCCCGCGGCGATGCGGACCGCCCGGAAGTGGGGTGCTTTGCCGGGCACGCGGGTGCGCGGGGAAGAGATGAACACCGACAGCGACACCCGGGACACCGGGCCGCGGGTTGGCTCACCACTGTGGTACTACCTCGCCGCGGTGACGGCCGCTGGGGCCGCTGTGCTCGCCTGGGCTCTGGTCAGCATAAGTTCAGCCGATCTGCGCACGCTTGCCGCTGACCCGCGGTGGTGGATGCTCGCCCTGCTTGTGGTCTGCGGAGAGCTCCGGCCAATCGTTACGCCAGGAAAGTCGGTAGCGGATGCGGCCGCGGCGTCCATCACCTTCAGCTTCGCCGCGCTGATCTACTGGGGGCTGCCTGCCGCCGCTATCCTGCAGGCCGCGGCGGCAGTGATCGCCGGTACCGTCGCGCGGCGCGCGTCGTTTCGCAACGCCTTCAACGCGGCGCAGTACGCGATCAGCCTTGGCGCGGCCGCCGCCGCACTCGCGGTCGGCGGGGTGCGCCCCGGTCCTGCGAGCCCATGGGTTCCCGGCGGTGAGGCCGTCGTCCAAGTCGCGCTCGCCGCGGTTGTGTTCTTCGTCTGCAACCTTATCCTCGTGGGCGTGGCGGTCGCCCAGCACGCGAGGGCTCCCGTGTTCGCGACAATCCGTTCTGACCTGCCTTACCAGGTTCTGGTGAACATTGCGCTGCTGTCGGTCGCCCCCCTCGTGGTCGTGGTGATGAACAGGTCCGCCGCGCTCGTCCCGTTGTTCCTGCTTCCGCTCATCGCCGTTTACTCGAACGCGGCCATGTCGGTGAACCGTGCTCACCAGGCGATGCATGACGAGCTCACGGGCCTGCCCAATCGCAAGTTCCTGATCCTGCAGACCGAGGAGGCGCTGACGCAGGCGCGTCGGCTTGGCCACCGAGTGGGCCTGCTGCTGCTCGACTTGGACCGGTTCAAAGAGGTCAACGACACGCTCGGACATCCGGTTGGGGACCGGCTGCTTGGCGTTGTGGCGCGCAGGCTCGTGCAGACGGTGCGGCCAGGGGATGTGGTGGCACGGCTCGGCGGCGACGAGTTTGCCGTGCTGCTGCCGAGGATTCGCGATACGGCGTCTGCCCGGGAGGTCGCCAGACGGCTGCGGGCGGCGCTCGCCGAGCCAATCCGCATGGACGCGATGAACTTCGACATGGACGCGAGCATCGGCATTGCGCTGTATGCGGATCACGCGGCGGACTTCGGGTCGCTGTTGCAGCGCGCCGACGTGGCCATGTACCTGGCTAAGGAGCGGCGCAGCGGGGTTGAAGCCTATGCCGCCGATCAGGACGGTAACTCTGCGGCGAGGCTCGGCCTGCTCGGTGAGTTGCGCCGCGCCGTGCACGCCGGTCAACTGGAGCTGTATTTCGAGCCCAAAATCGGGCTCGCTGACCAGCGGCCCATCGGCATGGGGGCGCTGGTCAGATGGCGCCATCCGGCCCGCGGAACGATCGTGCCTGAGGAGTTCATCCCGCCGGCTGAGCATGCGTACCTGATGCGCGACCTTACGCGGCACGTTATCTGCACCGCGCTCGACCAGGCCGCGAACTGGCGGCGGGACGGCCTGGCGGTGCACGTCGCGGTCAACGTGTCCGCCGCCGATCTGCTGGATCCGTCGCTCGCCGACATGATCTCGTCCGCTCTGCGGCAGCGCTCGCTGCCGCCGCAAGCGCTGCTCCTTGAGATCAGCGAGCGGGTCCTGATGAGCGAGCCAACGCATGCGGCCGGGTCGGTGGACGCGCTCGCCAGAATGGGAATCCCACTGAGCCTGGATGCGTTCGGCACGGGCTATTCGTCCCTCGTCAGGCTCAGGCGGCTGCCGGTGTCAGAAGTTAAGATCGACTCCTCGTTCGTCGAGCGCATGCTCCACAGTTCCGACGACACGGTTATCGTCCAGTCGCTCGTCAACCTGGTTCGCGCGCTCGGGATCCGTTCGGTCGCGGCCGGCGTGACAAGCGCTGCGGTGGCCGGGGTTCTGCTCTCGATGGGCTGCGATGCCGCACAAGGACGGCATGTGAGTGGCCCCCTGGGCCCGGCCCGCGCGGCAGAATGGCTGGCCGAGCACATGTGCCCGGTCAGGGCGAAGGAAGCGCCTGGTAGCGCGCACCCACGTCACGCCGCACCAAAGGACTCTCTGCAGCAGTCCGCCGTCAAGGCCGCCCACGGACGCTAGCCGCCAGGCGGCCGTTCATTCGCTACCAGGGGACCGGCTTTGCGTCCCGGAAGAAGCCGCCCGTGGGGCCATCGTCGGGAAGATCGACGGCCCAGATGATGCTGGCCGCTCCCTCGCCGACTGGCCGGCCACCAGGGCCGCCCATGTCCGTGGCAACCCATCCTGGGCACACGGCGTTGACCAGGATTCGGTCGCGGCGTAGTTCGCTGGCGAGCATGAGCGTCAGGGCGTTGAGACCCGCCTTAGAGACGCTGTAGGCGGGAGCGCTGCCGGTCATGCCGGTGAGTGAACCGGCGCCGCTGGACACGTTGACAATACGGCCGTGACTGCTACGGCGCAGCAACGGGAGAAAGGCCGCAGTGGTGCGCCAAGCGCCGACGAGGTTGGTGTCAAGTGCCTCGGCGACGACGCCCAGGTCCGCGGTAGCGGCGGTTTGCCATGTGTCGTAGTCGATTGCCGCATTGTTGACGAGGACATCGACCGCTCCGCCATCATTGCCCAGTTGCCGGGCAGCCCGTGCGACCGACTCAGCGTCGGTCACGTCGAGCTGGCACGCGAGCACACCGAGACCTTTGCCAGCGAGTTGGCGGGCAGCGGCTTCTCCCTTCGTCAGATCCCTTGCGCCGAGGATGACGCGGTCACCGCGGCGAGCCAGCTGGGCGGCGACCTCGAAGCCGAGGCCGCGGTTGCCGCCGGTGACCACGACGGTGCGGGTTAGTTCTGCCATCTGCCTATGGTCCCCCGTGGTGCCGTGCGCACGGCGGTTAAGGGTTCGATGCGGTGCCGGCCGGGCCACTACCCTTGACTCCATGCCTATTACCCGTGATGAGGTGGCCCATCTCGCCCGCCTGTCGCGGCTCGCCCTTGACGAAGCCGAACTCGACCACTTCGCGCAGCAGCTCGATGTGATCATCGCCGCGGTCGCTCGCGTGCGGGAGGTCACCGCGGAGAACATCCCACCGACTTCGCACGCCGTGCCGCTGACCAACGTGCTGCGCGCCGATGACCCTGTCCCGCCGCTCACGGTGTCCGAGGTCCTCGCGCAGGCTCCCGCTGCCCAGGAGCAACGTTTCCGTGTGCCGCGGATCCTGGAGGAAGACTGATTATGGATGCCGCGCTGACCCGGATGACGGCGGCTGACCTCGCAGGTTCGATCGCCGCGGGCGATGTATCCGCGGCCGAGGTGACCCAGGCCCACCTGGACCGGATCGCCCTCACCGATCCTGTGCTGCACGCGTTCCTGCACGTGGCACCGGACCGCGCGCTTGCGGCCGCGCGGGCGGTGGACGCCAAGCGCGCGGCCGGTGAGCCGCTCGGTCCGCTGGCCGGAGTGCCGCTTGCCCTCAAAGACGTGCTCACCACCAGGGATATGCCGACAACGTGCGGGTCCCGGATACTCGACGGCTGGGTGCCGCCCTACGACGCGACCATTACCGCCCGGCTGCGCCGGGCCGGAGTCGTCATCCTCGGCAAGACGAACATGGACGAGTTCGCCATGGGCTCATCCACGGAGAACTCCGCCTTCGGGCCCTCAAGGAACCCGTGGGACACAGGCCGGGTTCCCGGGGGCTCGTCGGGAGGCTCGTCGGTCGCGGTCACCGCCCACCAGGTGCCGCTTGGCATCGGCACCGACACGGGAGGCTCGATCCGCCAGCCGGCCGCGGTATGTGGCATCGTTGGCGTCAAGCCGACCTATGGCGGTTCTTCGCGATACGGCCTGGTGGCCTTCGCCTCCTCCCTTGATACGCCCGGGCCGCTGGCGCGCACCGTGCTGGACGCAGCGCTCCTGCACGAGGTCATGTCCGGGCACGATCCGCTCGACTCCACTTCGATCGACGCCCCCGTGCCGCCCGTGGTCGCGGCAGCCAGGAATCCCGACGTGAACGACGTCAGGATCGGCGTGGTCACCGAATTCCAGGGAGAGGGGTACCAGCCGGGAGTTCTGGCCCGTTTCCATGAGGCGGTCGGGCTGCTCGAGTCGGCAGGGGCGAAGATAATCGAAGTGTCCTGCCCGCATTTCCGTTACGCCCTGCCCGCCTACTACCTGATCGCACCGAGTGAGTGCTCGTCCAACCTGGCTCGTTTCGATGGCATGCGGTATGGGCTTCGGGTTGGGGATGACGGAAGCCGCAGCGCGGAAGAGGTCATGTCGCTCACCCGCGCGGCCGGATTCGGCCCTGAAGTCAAGCGCCGGATCATGCTGGGCACCTACGCCTTGTCGAGTGGTTACTACGACGCGTACTACGGCAAGGCGCAGCAGGTGCGCACCCTCATCACCCGCGATTTCGACGCCGCCTTCGAGCAGGTGGATGTCCTGGTGTCACCAACCACCCCGACGACCGCGTTCCCGATCGGTGAGCGGGTGGACGACCCGATGGCGATGTACCTCGCGGACTTGTGCACGATTCCATCGGATCTCGCGGGCAACGCCGCGATTTCGGTGCCATGCGGTCTCGCCGATGAGGATCGCTTGCCGGTCGGCCTGCAGATCATGGCACCGGCACTCGCCGACGACCGGCTCTACCGCGTCGGTGCGGCGGCCGAGACCGCGTTCATCGAACGCTTCGGCCATGTGCTGGCCGATGAGGTGCCCGAGCTGGAGGAGACGCGATGACCGGGTCGATAGCGGACGCGCCGGTGCTCGTGGCGTATGAGGAGGCCGTCGCCCGGTACGACCCCGTGATCGGCCTGGAGACGCATGTCGAACTTGGCACCGCCACGAAGATGTTCTGCGGCTGCCCGGCAGGTTTTGGCGGCGAGCCCAACACCCGCGTCTGCCCCGTCTGCCTCGGCCTGCCGGGATCACTGCCGGTCGCCAACCGGTCGGCGATTGAGTACACGATCCAGATAGGCCTGGCGCTGCATTGCTCGATCGCGTCATGGTGCCGGTTCGCCAGGAAGAACTACTTCTACCCTGACATGCCCAAGAACTTCCAGATCTCCCAGTACGACGAGCCTCTATGCACCGACGGCTGGCTCGACGTCACGCTGGACGAGGCGGGGTCGCGGCACGTCCGAGTGGAGATCGAGCGGGTCCATCTGGAGGAGGACACCGGTAAGTCGATGCATGTGGGCGGAGCGACCGGGCGTATCCACGGTGCGGACTACTCGCTGGTGGACTACAACCGGGCCGGCATTCCGCTGGTGGAGATCGTGACCAAACCGATCCCCGGGGTGGGCGCGCTCGCGCCGCAATTCGCCCGCGCCTACGTCACCGAGCTGCGTGACGTGATGCGGTCGCTCGGGGTATCGGATGTCCGGATGGAGGAAGGGTCGCTGCGCTGTGACGTCAACACATCGCTGGCCCGACGTGGCTCGGATCGCTGGGGGACCCGAACAGAGACCAAGAACGTGAACTCGCTGCGGTCGGTCGAGCGGGCCGTGCGCTATGAAATACAGCGCCAGGCGGCAGCGCTCGACGCGGGCGGGAGGGTGGTCCAGGAGACCCGGCATTTCCACGAAGACACGTCGGTGACAACAGCTGGCCGCAGCAAGGAGGAGGCACAGGATTACCGGTACTTCCCGGAGCCCGACCTTGTGCCACTCGCACCGCCCGCCGACTGGGTGGAGCGGCTCCGGGCGGGGCTGCCGGAACCTCCGGCGGCCCGCCGGGCCCGGCTGCAAGCCGAATGGGGGCTTTCCGACCTCGACATGGCGGCGCTGCGCAACGCCGGTGCCCTGGACCTGGTCGCCGCGACCGTGGCGGCAGGCGCGACGCCCGCCGATGCCCGCAAGTGGTGGCTCGGCGAGCTGGCCCGCCACGCCAACGAGACGGGTACTGAGCTTTCCGCGCTGCGGGTAACGCCGGGCGAGGTTGCCCGGGTTGCTGAGCTTGTGGCATCGGGGGCCCTGAACGACAAGCTGGCCAGGCAGGTGCTGGCCGCGGTGCTCGACGGTGCGGGCAGCCCGGACGACGTGGTCGCATCGCGCGGCCTTGCGGTGGTGAGCGACGATACCGAGCTGGCCGCCATCGTGGACGCGGCGATCGGCGCGAACCCGGAGGTGGCGGAGAAGGTTCGCGCCGGGAAGGTGGCTGCGGCGGGCGCGCTGGTTGGCGCGGTGATGAAGGCGACGCGCGGCCAAGCCGATGCCGCGCGGGCCCGGGAGCTGATCCTCCACCGCCTCGGCCACTCCGGGTGATCGCCATCGCGTCGCTCTGCCGGATAGTACTTCGTGACCTGCGCGGACGCGGCGCGGATGGGGCTGGCTTCGCAGCGGGTTCCGCTGCCTTACTGGTCTCCACCCGCAATCGAAGTGTGACCTTCGATACGTAGAATAAGTTGTGTCGCCTGACGCAATGCGGCGTTCCGGCGCGTCGACACATCGCACAACCTTCAAGTGGTCGGCGGTTACGGCGCACATACACCGGTAACTGATCGTTACGAACGTGTGACACAACGGCACTCGACCCGGATCCGTCACGACCTGGCAGGACCGCAGGCCCCCGAGGCCATGGTAAGGGAGGGCAGGAGGATTCCGTTGCGGTCGGTGGGCCCGGACAGCTGGCTTTGGATCGTGAGCGTGCTCGCATCGGCCGCGGCCGCGGTGAGCCTGTGGTTCGGCGCTGCCCGCGTGCCCGTCCACGAGCGCGCCGGATACCGGTGGCTGGCCGCAGCGGCGTTGCTGTGGTGCACGGGAGCGGCCGGTCAGGAGTTGATGTCCGGTCAGGCGACCGGATTCACGGCGCCGCTGACCCTTGCCGACCTGCTGCCGCTGCTCGCCTTGGCGCCGATGGTGACCGGAATCGTGGCGCTCGCCGCGCGCAAACACGCCGATGGGCGCTGGCCACTCGGCTTGGCCCGCGGGTCGGCGCTCGCCACGCAGCGGCTGGTGGGCTATCTGCTTGACAGCTATGTCCTGGTATCGGCGCTGCTGCTGATCAGCTGGCTGACCCTGTTCGGGACCGAATACCAGCGGTCAGGTGTCGATCCGCAGACATTCCTGCTCGGCCTGGTCCGGCCACTGGCCGGCATCGTGGCGGTCAGCGCGCTGCTGCCCCTGGTGGCTGCGGCAGGCAGGCGGGCCGCCCTGCCGTATGTTGCGCTCCTGGCGATCACCGCGGGCAATGTCTTTGGCGCGGCGGTCCGCCTGACCGGGGGCCATGACCCAGGCGGTGCAGAACAGATCGCCGAGATCGTCGGCTATCTAGTGCTGTCTTGCGCACCGTGGCTCGTGGCCCAGCGAATGGCCCTGCGAACCGCTCGGACAAAGCGCCAGGCGGCCGCCTCGGGCCGCCCGCCCGCAGCGGCAATGATCTCCGTCCTGGCCGCGACAACCGCCGCCCTGCTGATCGTGGTGAGTGAGGTGGCGGGCGGAGCGCGGGTGCATCCCGTGGTCGTCATAGTCGCGAGCAGCGCGGTGTTCGCACTCGCCGCCAGAGTGTTTGGCCTGCTGCGGGAGAACGGCCTGGCGCTCGCTGCCGCCCGCGTGTCGGGCGGCCTCGTGCGCGAACTCGCCGACCGTACCAACGATGCCGTTCTCATCTGCGATTTCGATGGGAGCATCCGGTACCCAAGCCCGTCGGTGGCCGCGTATGGCTACGTCGCCGACAGCATTGTGGGGCGCAATCTGGCCGAGTTCGTGCACCCGGAGGACCGGCCCGCCGGGATGCGTGAGATCCGGCGGATTGTCACGGGATCCAACGGTGGCGGCCCAAGCGATGGCGGCACGAGCGTGGCGCGCTTTCCTTGCCGCGTCCTCGCCACGGACGGCACCTGGCGCCCGGTCGAAGGCACCGTGTCCCGGTATCAGCAGCCCGGCGAGCGCGGCCAGTTGCTCATCACCGCGCGAGACCTGAGCGAGCAGGTCGCCGTCGAGATCTTCGCCGCGCACCTGAATCCCGGCAGCGTCCGTCGTCTCGGACTCATCGGCGAGCTGCACCGGGCGATCAGCGAGGAGCGCCTCACCCTTGAGTTCCAGCCGATAGTGGAGTTGAGCACCTCGCGGATCACCGACGTCGAGGCCCTTGTGCGCTGGCCGCGTGACGGCGTGCCGGTACCACAGGAAGAGCTTGTCCGCCTGGTCGAAGAATCCGGACCTACCGTGCCGCTCAGTGATTGGGCACTACGGGAGTCCTGCCGGCAGCTTGCGGCCTGGCGCCGTTCGGCGCTGGACCTCGGGATGTCGGTAAACCTTTCACCACGGCAGATCAGCGCGCCCGGCTTTGTTGAGTCCGTGATTGCCGCACTCGCCAGCAACGAGCTGCCGGCCGGGGTGCTCACGATTGAGATCGCCGAGCAGGCTCTCGCGGCCAGCCGCGGCGAAATCGCGCGGTCGCTTTCTGAGCTGCGCCGTCACGGGGTGCGGGTCGCAGTCGACGATTTCGGAAGTGGCAACGCGGCGCTGGGCGCCCTGCGTCAGCTCCCCGTCGACATCGTCAAGATCGATCCTTCGTTCATTTCAGGTGTCGGCGAGGACGACACGCTCACGTCGCTGACCGGTGCGATCGTCAGGGTGTGCAACGACCTCGGCATGGCTGTTGTCGCGGCCGGAATTGAGCGCCCTGGCCAGCTTGAACTGCTCAACAGAATGGGCTGTGCCCATGGCCAGGGTGATCTGCTCGCGCCGCCGATGACGGCGTCGCAGATGCAAGAGATGATCGCGGGGACCACCAACGGGCATGGGCCTGACGTGGCGGAGTCGGGCCGGGCCGTCGCTCCTGCGTCCTGAAAGAAAGGCTATCTCAGCATGCGAGAAGTGCGCGCTGGCCAAGTTGACGAAGGGCTGCGCTTGCGCCATGGTTGGTGGCGTGCAACGCAGGGTGATTCTGGTACTTGGTGGCGCGTAGGCCGCTGATCACGCACAGGCCTGCGCGCTCCCCTCGATCGCCACTGGCGCGAGGGGTTTTTTAATGCCCACCCCCACAAAGGAACGAGCCGATGAGGGACCATACGACGCCCGCACCGGATCCCGGGGAGCGCCCCCGCCTGACGGGAGCGGAGGCACTCATCCGCTCGCTCGAGAATGCCGGCGTAGAAGTGGTGTTCGGCATCCCGGGCGGCGCGATCCTGCCCGCTTACGACCCGCTGTTCGACTCGGCGAAGCTCAGGCACATTCTGGTCCGGCACGAGCAGGGCGCCGGGCACGCCGCATCCGGGTACGCGGTCGCCACCGGCCGGACCGGCGTGTGCATGGCCACATCGGGCCCGGGGGCGACTAACCTGGTGACGCCGATCGCCGACGCTTACATGGACTCCGTGCCCGTGGTGGCGATCACCGGGCAGGTGCCGACCGGCCTCATCGGGACGGATGGGTTTCAGGAAGCGGACATCTCCGGGATCACGCTTCCGATCACGAAACACAACTTTCTTGTCACGGACCCAGGAGACATCGCGCGCACCATCGGGGAGGCATTCCATCTGGCCTCGACGGGACGGCCGGGACCGGTTCTTGTCGACATCGCCAAGGATGCTATGCAGGCAACGACCGACTACGAGTGGCCGGTCCCCTTTGATCTTCCCGGCTACCGGCCGGTGAGCAGACCGCACTCCAAGCAGGTGCGCGAGGCCGCCAGGATGATCGTCGAAGCCCGCAGGCCCGTGCTGCTCGCCGGTGGCGGAGTGCTGAAGGCACGCGCCTCGGGACAGCTGGCCGAACTGGCCGAGCTGACGGGCGCGCCGGTGATCACCACCCTGATGGCGCGCGGCGCGTTCCCTGACCGCCACCGGCAGCATCTTGGCATGCCCGGCATGCACGGCACGGTGGCCGCGGTTGGGGCGCTGCAGAAGGCGGACCTCATCGTGGCGCTCGGCGCACGTTTCGACGATCGGGTCACCGGCAAGCTCAGCTCGTTCGCGCCCGGGGCGGCGGTCATCCACGCCGACATCGATCCAGCGGAGATCTCCAAGAACCGGCATGCGGATGTGCCAATCGTTGGTGACTGCCGCGAGGTGATCGCGGATCTGGCGGCGGCTGTTGCCAGCGAGCACGCGGCCGGGCGCCAGGGTGACATCGCGGCCTGGTGGGATCAGCTCAACAAGCTGCGGACGACCTACCCGCTGGGCTTCGATCACCCCGACGACGGCTCGCTGGCTCCCCAGTACGTGATCGAGCGGATCGGCAAGCTCGGCGGGCCAGACGCGATCTACGTTGCCGGAGTGGGCCAGCACCAGATGTGGGCCGCGCAGTACATCTGCTATGAGCACCCGGGAACCTGGCTCAACTCCGGCGGTCTTGGCACCATGGGCTACGCGGTCCCGGCCGCCATGGGCGCGAAGGCAGGCCGTCCCGACGCGCAGGTGTGGGCGATCGATGGCGACGGCTGCTTCCAGATGACCAACCAGGAGCTCGCGACCTGCGCGCTCGAAGGCATACCGATCAAGGTTGCCGTGATCAACAACGGCAATCTGGGCATGGTCCGCCAGTGGCAGACGCTCTTCTACAACCAGCGTTACTCCCACACGGATCTTGGCCCGCGCGGCGCCCGTATCCCCGACTTCGTAAAGCTCGCCGAGGCCTACGGGTGCGCGGGCCTGCGCTGCGAGCGGGCGGAAGACGTAGACCACGTGATCGAGACCGCGGCCAAGACCGATGACCGGCCCGTTGTCATCGACTTCGTCGTGCACCACGACGCGCTGGTTTGGCCGATGGTGCCGGCCGGCACGAGCAACGATGACATCCAGGTAGCGCGCGACATGGCGCCAGACTGGGACAGGACAGAATAGGAGCCGATCGTGAGCACGCACACGCTGTCGGTGCTGGTGGAGAACAAGCCTGGCGTGCTCGTGCGCATCGCCGGGCTCTTCGCGCGCCGCGGCTTCAACATCGACTCGCTCGCCGTGGGACCAACCGAGCACGATGAGATCTCGCGGATGACCATCGTCGTCAACTGCGCGAAGCATCCGCTCGAACAGGTCACCAAGCAGCTCAACAAGCTGGTCAACGTGCTGAAGATCGTGGAGCTTGACCCTCGCGCATCGGTGCAGCGCGAACTGCTGCTCGTCAAGGTGCGCGCCGAAACCGAGGCACGCACGCACCTGCTCGAAACGATCAACCTGTTCCGGGCCCGGGTGGTGGACGTCGCGCCCGATGCGGTCACGGTTGAGGCCACGGGTGACACAGACAAACTCGACGCCCTGGTCCGGGTGCTCGAACCCTTCGGCATCAAGGAGCTCGTGCAGTCGGGCATGGTCGGCATCGGCCGTGGCACACGCTCGATAACGGACCGCTCGCTGCGGCCCGTGAGCGACGCCGCGCGGACGGCGTGACCCGGCAGCGGCAGCCGTTCGGGATGATTATGCATAACGGCTGCCGCGGGCGTGGCACCGGCCAGGGCGTGCGGACGGATCCGGGGACGACCCACATCGCAGCCACAACACGCATTCAGCTAAGGAGAAGCCAGCAGTGGCAGAAATCATCTACGACGACGGCGCTGACCTTCGCCCGATACGCCAGCGCAGTGTCGCCGTGCTGGGGTACGGCAGCCAGGGGCACGCGCACGCACTGTCGCTCCGCGACTCGGGCGTTGACGTCCGGGTTGGCCTGCCCGAGGGCTCGGCCAGCAGGGAGCGGGCCAGCAGCGACGGGGTGCGGGTAGCCGCCCCAGCGCAGGCGTGCGCGGAATCCGACGTGATCATGGTTCTGGCGCCCGACACGGTCCAGCGCGCGCTGTACGCCGAGGCGATCGCCCCGAACCTCGCGGATGGCGACGCGCTGTTCTTCGCCCACGGCCTGAACATCCGCTACGGACTGATCACGCCGCCGCCAGCCGTGGATGTCTGCATGGTGGCGCCAAAGGGTCCAGGGCATCTGGTTCGGCGGCAGTTCAGCGAGGGCAGGGGCGTGCCGGTCCTGGTGGCCGTCCAGCGCGACGCCACCGGCGGAGCCTGGCCGCTCACGCTGGCCTACGCCAAGGGGATCGGCGGCACCCGGGCGGGGGCGCTCAAGACCACGTTCGCGGAGGAGACCGAGACTGACCTGTTCGGTGAGCAGGCGGTGCTGTGCGGCGGTATCTCCGAGCTGATCAAGGCTGGGTTCGCCACGCTGGTGGAGGCGGGATACCAGCCCGAGGTCGCCTACTTCGAATGCCTGCACGAGATGAAGCTCATCGTCGATCTCATGTATGAGGGCGGCATCTCGAAGATGTACTGGTCGGTCTCTGACACCGCCGAATACGGCGGGTACACTCGCGGGCCGCGCCTGATCAACGAGCAGACCCGTGAGGAGATGCGCAGGATCCTGGCTGAGGTCCGGGACGGCTCGTTCACGCGTGAGCTCGTCGAGGAGTTCGACGGCGGGCGGCCGAACTTCACCAAGCGCCGCGAGGCCGAGCAGGCGGAACTGATCGAGCAGGTCGGGGCCAAGCTGCGGCCGCTGATGAGCTGGCTCGAGGAGTACTGAGCCGGTCGGCAGCGCTCGTGAATGGCTTCACAAGCACGCGTTAGACTGTTGCACCGGACGCGAGCCTCGCCAAGCATCCGCTACCGACCACGATCCGAAGGGTCGCCGACGTGCCCCAGCCCGTTGTACTTGTCGCGGAGGAACTCTCACCGGCCGGAATTGCCCTGCTCGAATCCGACTTTGCGGTCCGCTACGCGGACGGCAGTGACCGGGCGGCGCTGCTGCCAGCACTCGCGGACGTGGACGCGCTCATCGTGCGGAGCGCGACCCGGGTCGACGCCGAGGCGCTGGCGAGCGCGCCAAAGCTGCGGGTGGTCGCACGCGCCGGCGTCGGCCTGGACAACATCGATGTCGACGAGGCGACCAAGGCCGGAGTGATGGTCGTGAACGCGCCCACCTCCAATATCGTGAGCGCCGCTGAGCATGCGGTCGCACTGTTGCTCGCCGCCGCCCGCAACATCCCGCAGGCGGTGTCCTCGCTGAAGAGCGGGGAATGGAAGCGCTCCAGGTTCACCGGAGTCGAACTGCACGACAAGGTGGTTGGCATTCTCGGTCTCGGCCGGATCGGCGTGCTTGTGGCGCAGCGGCTGTCGGCGTTCGGCATGCGCGTGGTCGCCTACGACCCGTACGTGCCCCAGGCGCGTGCGGCGCAGATCGGGGTGCGAATGCTGGGTCTGCACGAACTGCTCGCCGCGGCCGATTTCATCACCGTGCACCTGCCCCGTACCGCGGAGACCCTGAGGCTCATCGGGGACCGTGAGCTGCACATGGTCAAGCCGGGGGTGCGGATCGTGAACGCCGCCCGGGGCGGCATCATCGACGAGGACGCCCTCGTGCTGGCGCTCAAGGAAGGCCGGGTCGCGGGCGCTGGAATCGACGTCTATCGCAGCGAGCCGTGCACGGATAGCCCGTTGTTCGGCTACGACAACGTGGTGGTGACGCCGCATCTTGGCGCGAGCACCATAGAGGCGCAGGAGAAGGCCGGAACCCAGGTCGCCCGCTCGGTGAAGCTGGCGCTGTCCGGCGAATTTGTGCCGGACGCCGTCAATGTGGACGGCGGCGCGGTGGCCGAGGATGTTAAGCCAGGTCTGCCCCTCGCCGAAAAGCTGGGCCGGATCTTCACGTCGCTGGCCGCGGGGGTGGCGGTGCAACTCGACGTTGAAGCACGCGGGGAGATCGCCGCCCACGACGTCCGGGTGCTTCAGCTGGCCGCGCTGAAGGGCGTCTTCTGCGACGTGGTTGAGGACCCGGTGACATACGTCAACGCGCCCCTGCTCGCGAAGGATCGGGGCGTCGAGGTTGGCCTGCGGACCGATCTCGAGAGCCCGGACTGGCGCAATGTCGTCACGGTGCGCGGCACGATGCCCGGCGGTCAGGTGGTGTCGGTGTCCGGGACGCTGTCCGGGCGCCGGCACCTGGAGAAGCTCGTCGACGTCAATGGCTTCGAAATGGAGATCGCGCCTGCCGAGCACATGGCCTTCTTCACCTATACCGACCGGCCTGGGATTGTCGGGCTGGTGGGTAACATCCTTGGCGATCAAGGCATCAACATCGCCGGCATGCAGGTGTGCCGTGACACGATGGGTGGCAAGGCGCTCATCGTGCTCACCGTCGACTCGGCCATCCCGCCGACGCTGCTCGACGAGATCACCGACGCCATTGGTGCGGAGGTTGGCCGGGGCGTCGACCTCGATCTGTGATTGGGCCAGTTCTCCGGTACCCATCAGAAATCGACCCAATGAGCAGGAGCGTTCTCGCATGGTGAGACGCCTGCTCATTTGAGACGACAAAAGAGCTACCAACAGGTAATATTTCCGACGACATGTGGCGCGTATTCATCCTTCGCCGCCGTAGCGGGGTGTGACTGGGCAGGCCAGCACCCGCTACGGGGATGGGTGCTGCTGGCTGTGAGTCCCGCTAAGTCGTAACCGATCACCGTAATGGTGCTGAAGACGCACGCCAGGAGACCTTCCGTGTATGACACGTATCCCTGCAACCAGGCCACCGACGCGAGCGAGAAGTCGGTGGAGGCGGTGGAAGCTGTCCAGGTCGCACTCGACCGGCGCGACAACGGCGGCGAGGCAGGCTCGCTCGCCGGACGCTGATGCCCGGACGCCGAGGGCCGCACACCTTCTGCTGCGGGGCCAGTGCTGCGGGGCCGGTGCTGCGGGGCCAGTAAAGTACCCGCATGACATTGCGTACTATCCGGCTCGCGTCGATTCCAGGTGACGGAATCGGGCCGGAGGTCGTCGGCGAGGCGCTGAAGGTGCTGGGCGAGGCGGCTCCGGACGTTACATTCGACGTCACCCGCTATGACCTCGGTGCCGCACGCTGGCACCGCACCGGCGAGACCTTGCCCGACAGCGTCCTCGAGGAGATCCGCGCGCACGATGTGATCTTGCTTGGCGCCGTCGGGGACCCCACCGTGCCGAGTGGGGTCCTGGAGCGTGGGCTGCTGCTCAGGCTGCGGTTCGAGCTAGATCATTACGTGAATCTGCGCCCGGTGCGCCTATATTCCGGCGTCGCGACGCCGCTAATGGGGGTGCGGCCTGAGTCGGTGGACATGCTCGTCGTCCGCGAGGGCACCGAGGGCCCGTACAGCGGCGCGGGTGGCGTGATGCGCAAGGGAACCCCGGCTGAGATCGCCATCCAAGAGAGCGTGAACACCGCCTTTGGCACGGCGCGCGTGGCACGGTACGCGTTCGAGCGCGCCACGGCGCGGCCGCGCCGCAAGCTCACCCTCGTGCACAAGACGAACGTGCTTACCTACGCCGGCGATTTGTGGTCTCGCACGGTTGCGGCCCTGGCCAAACAGTTCCCGGCCGTCGCGGTGGATTACTGTCACGTCGATGCGGCTTCCATGTTCTTCGTCAGCCAGCCCGAACGGTTCGACGTGGTGCTCACCGACAACCTGTTCGGCGACATCTTGACTGACCTCGGCGCCGCGGTGGCGGGTGGCATGGGCCTGGCCGCGAGCGGCAACATCAACCCGGAGCGGCAGTCGCCGTCCATGTTCGAGCCCGTGCACGGCAGCGCTCCTGACCTCGCCGGCCAGCACAAGGCCGATCCCACCGCGGCGATCCTTTCTGCGGCGATGCTGTGCGAGCACGTCAACCTGCCGGCCGAGGCGGCACGAATCGAGCAGGCCGTCGGGGACGATCTTCTCGAGCGCCAGGGCGCCTGGGCCACGAGGACCACGCAAGAGATCGGCGACGACATCGCGGAACGAGTAGCCTCCTAGGGGTCAAAAGGAGAATCTGCGATGACCACCGATACCAACGTCGGCCTTAGTTTTGACGTGTGTCCCTCGGATGCCACTGTGCCGGCGAGCCGCCGCGCTGAGATCCTCACCGCGCCGGGATTCGGGCAAATCTTCACCGATCACATGGTCACCATCCGCTGGAGCCGCGACCGCGGCTGGCATGACGCCAAGCTCGAGCCATACGGGCCGCTTACCCTCGATCCCGCCACGTCGGTGCTGCACTACGCACAGGAGATTTTCGAAGGACTCAAGGCATACCGGCAGGTAGATGGGTCTATCGTGACGTTCCGGCCACAGGCGAACGCGGCCCGGTTCCGGCGCAGCGCCCGGCGCCTGGCCATGCCCGAACTCCCTGAGGAACTGTTCGTCCGGGCGATAGACGTGCTCGTATCGCATGACCGTGACTGGGTTCCTGCCGAGGAGGGCAACAGCCTCTATCTGCGGCCTTTCATGATCGCCACCCAGCGGGGCCTGGGCGTCAACTCACCGTCGTCTTCCTACCTGTTCCTCGTGATCGCCTCACCGGTGGCCGCGTACTTCAGCGGTGGCGTCCGGCCGGTCACGGTGTGGCTTTCCGAGGACTACACGCGCGCCGCGCCGGGCGGCACCGGTGAGGCCAAATGCGGCGGCAACTATGCGGCCAGTTTTGTCGGCCAGCGCGAGGCCGTGGCGAACGGCTGTGATCAGGTCGTCTGGCTGGACGCCGCGGAGCGCCGGTGGGTCGAGGAGATGGGCGGGATGAATCTTTTCTTCTGCTATCACTCCGGCGCGCAGGCGTGCCTGCTCACTCCGGCCCCGTCGGGTGCGCTGCTGCCGGGCATCACCCGTGACTCACTGCTCAAGCTCGCACCCGACCGGGGAGTCCCGGCCGAGGAGGGGCGGATTTCCGTGCCGGAGTGGCGGTCAGGGAACGAGTCAGGCGAGATTACCGAGGTCTTCGCGTGCGGCACCGCGGCGGTGATCACACCGGTGGGCCGGGTGCGTTCTGTCGGCCGTGAGTGGACCGTGGGCGACGGCGGACCCGGACCGATCACCATGCGGCTGCGCGAAGAACTCCTCGGCATTCAATATGGCCGCCGCCCCGACCCTTACGGGTGGATTCACCCAATCTGCTGACTCCGCTCCATGCTGCGCTGATATTTTCCGTTTGGCTGGCGGTCATAGGCCTGCGGGAAGGCGGGTTGCGATGGATCTGGGAAGCGCGGAACTCGACCAGCTGCTGTCGCAGGCGCAGCGGACGGTTGAGTCGATGCGGTCGTCGCGTGGGCCAGGGTCCGATGCGCGGGGGAGGAGCGGAGACGGCCGGGTGCGGGCGGTGGCGGTGAGCCCCGGTCGGCTGGAGTCCCTGGAGTTGGATCCGCGGGTGATGCGGATGGCGTCGGCGGACTTGGCGGCGCAGGTGGTGGTGGCGGTGAATGCGGCGCTTGATGATCTGGCCGCGCAGGTGCCGCGGGTCGATGGGGTCGACGGTCAGGCGGTGGCTCATGCGGGGGAGCTTGCGGCTGCGATCGCCGACGTGCGGGAGCAGAGTGTGCGGCAGATGGCGGCAATTTCGCAGGCGATCACGGCGGCGGTACAGCGGGTGAAGGAGGCGATGTGAGCGGCGGATTCCGGGTAAGCCCGGCGACGATGCGGGCCGGCGCGGCAGGTATCAGGCAGACAGCGGATTCCTTTGATTCGCACGTGGCGGCGTTTCAGGCACGCGTGCGTAGCCTGCAGGAACCGCCGGGCAACGACATGATCAGCCCGCTGATCTGGGCGGCTCATGGTGTCGTGTTCAAGGTGGCGATGGATTGTGCGACGTCGAACCGGCGCGGCTTGGGAGTTCACGCGGACGAGCTGGACACGGCCGCGGGCGCTCATGAGGCGGCCGAGGAGGCGAATGTGACAGGTATCGGGCTGCTGCGGACGCAGGTGTAGCGGCGTGGGTATCCGGTTGCCAGGAATGCTGGAGCGGCTGCTGAATGACGTTGGCTACCAGTGGCCCGAGGTGGACGAGGACAAGCTGCTGGCGCTGGGGCATGCCTGGACCGAGTTCTCTGGGACGGTCGCGCAGCATGCACAGCAGGCGCATGGTCATGCGCAGCAGGTGTGGGCGGCGAACACCGGCCAGTCGGTAGACGCGTTCGAGCACAAATGGAATGCACAGCAGCAGCCGCATCACAACCTGCGGGTGGCGCAGCAGGCGGGCGCCGCCGCTGGGGTGGGCATGATGGCGGCCGCGGGGATCGTGCTCGCCCTGAAGGTCAACACGATGGTGCAGCTGACGATGCTGGCCGCGGAGATCATCGAGGCGGTGGCGACCGCGCCCGAGACATTCGGTGCGTCGCTGCTTGAGATCCCGGTGTTCAAGGAGATCACCGGAATGATCATCAATGGCATCATAAATGAAGGGGTCAACGCGCTGATGAGCGCGTGAGCATCCGAATGGCGGAGCGGCCCAAAGGGCTGGGTACCGTCTCGGATGGCGAGACAGATGTGCCAAGGAGTGTTCGGATCTGGCAAACTAGCCGCATGCCGTCCGGCCGGATCATTATCGGCAGGCGCGCCGACAGGAAAGGGCCGTAACAGGACCGCCCAGCATTCGTCGGCGCGCAGACCTCTCGCACCCCCGCGAGAGGTCTTTTGTTTGAGCGCGGCCGCCGCTCGCCGGGCCTGGACGAACTCGAAAGGGCTGACAATCGATGCTCGACGACGCGTTTCACGTCTACGACACCACGCTCCGCGATGGCGCGCAGCAAGAGGGCCTGAATCTGACGGTCGCCGACAAGCTGGCCATCGCACGGCAGCTCGATCAGCTCGGCGCGGGTTTCATCGAGGGCGGATGGCCGGGTGCCAATCCCAAGGACACGGAGTTCTTCCGGCTCGCCCAGACGGAGCTGGATCTTAAGCACGCGCAGCTCGCCGCGTTCGGCGCGACCCGCCGGCCCGGCGTCAAGGCGGCCGACGACCCCGGGGTCGCCGTGCTGCGCGAATCCGGCGCGCCGGTCGTGACTCTTGTCGCCAAGAGTCACGACCGGCACGTCGAGCTGGCCCTGCGGACAACGCTGGCCGAGAACCTGGCGATGATCCGCGACACCGTGGCGCACCTGCTGGCCGGGGGCCAGCGGGTCTTTCTCGACGCGGAGCACTTCTTCGACGGCTACCGCGCCAACCGCGCCTACGCCCTCGAGGTGGTGCGTGCGGCGGCGGCGGCGGGCGCCGAGGTCGTGGCGCTCTGCGACACCAACGGTGGCATGCTCCCCGCCGAACTCGGCGACGTGGTATGCGCTGTGGCCAATGCGACGGGCGCGAGGCTCGGCATCCACTGTCACGACGATGCCGCCTGCGCGGTGGCGAACACGCTGACCGCGGTGCAAGCCGGTGTGACCCACGTCCAGGGCACCGCGAACGGTTACGGTGAGCGGTGCGGCAACGCCAACCTGTTCAGCGTGGTGGCGGGGCTCCAGCTGAAGATGGGCCGGCCGGTGGTGCCGGGCGCATGCCTGGCGGAGATGAGCCGGATCGCGCACGCGATCAGCGAGGTAACCAACGTGGCGCCGGACACGCACCAGCCCTACGTCGGCATGTCCGCCTTCGCGCACAAGGCCGGGCTGCACGCGTCGGCCGTCAAGGTCGATCCGATGCTCTACCAGCACATTGACCCGGAGACGTGCGGCAACGACATGCGGTTGCTCGTCTCGGAGCTGGCCGGCCGTGCGTCGGTGGAGCTGAAAGGGCGCGAGCTGGGGTATGACCTGTCCGGCGAACGCGCGGCGACCGGCGCGGTGGTGGAGCGGGTTAAGGAACTTGAGGCCCGCGGATACACGTTCGAGGCGGCCGACGCGTCGTTCGAGCTGCTGCTGCGGGACGAGCTGTCCTCGCAACGGCTTCGCCACTTCGACGTCGAGTCGTGGCGTGTCATCGTGGAGCGGCGTCCTGACGGCGCGCTCGTGAGCGAGGCCACGGTGAAGCTGCACGCCAAGGGCGAGCGTATCGTGGCCACCGGGGAGGGAAACGGGCCGGTCAACGCGCTCGACACGGCGCTGCGGGAGGCGCTGGGGCGGCTTTACCCCGAACTCGCCGCGCTGGAGCTCGTCGACTACAAGGTGCGGATCCTGGAGGGCTCACACGGTACCGGCGCGGTGACCCGCGTGCTGATCGAATCCGGGGATGGCGAGGCTAGCTGGGGAACCGTCGGCGTGCACGAGAACGTGATCGCCGCGTCATGGCAGGCGCTTGAGGAAGCAGTCGCGTTTTGCCTGCTCCGCGCGGGCTACGATCCCGCCGTGGCCACAAGCCGCCAATAGTTGTCCCGAACGGCTGCCGCTTCCTGGCGTGTGGCCTAGAGGCGGCTCGGGCTAGAAACGGCGCGCGCGGCCATTACAGAATGTAACTGATCGCCTTCGCATTGTATGCTCATGCCGTGCCGGGGTATTGGTCGCACGCAAAAGGCTTCTAATGCGCAAGTCACTCTACGTGCTCATCGCTGTCGCGATCTTCGCGGTCGCGACGCCTGTGCCTGCGGGCGGCGTGGCCGGTCCGGCGGCCAATGCCGCATCGGCGACCACGCCGGCCACGCCGCGGTCCACGCCGCCGGCCACCCCGCCGTCCCCACCGCCGGCCAGCCCGCGGTCCAACGCCGTCGCCCGCCCCGCCGGCGAGCCCGCCGTCAACACCTACGGCGGCACCTACGGCGACGCCTAGCGCCTCGCCCGCCAAGAGCACGGCCAGCACGGCCAGACCGGCCAGACCGGCCACGCGCGGGCGAAAAAACGCTGTGCCGAGGACGCGGCGCCCCCAGCGGGCCGCCGGGCCGCTCGCCAGGTCGGGGCCCGACCTGCCGATGGCCCGGCACGATCTGACCATCGCGAAGAGCGCGAATGTCTCCGCGACGACGGTGGGCTCGGTCGTGCACTACACGATCACCGTGACCGATACGGGGCTGTCGACCTACAACTCGGCCAACATGACCGATCCGCTGACCGATGTGTTCGACGACGCGACCTATAACGGCGACGTGAGTACCACCAGCGGCACGGTCTCGTTCACCAGCCCGAACATCACCTGGAGCGGTCGCCTGCAGGTCGGGGACACCGCGACCATCACCTACTCGGTCACGGTCAAGAACCCGGATACCGGCAACGGAGTGCTGTCCAATACCGTTACCTCGACCAGTGCCGCCAGCAACTGCGCGAGTGGGGCCACCGAGGCGAGCTGCACGGCCACCGTAACGGTGTCCGGCCTGACGATCGTCAGCTACACGATCACGGTCACGAACTCGGGCTACACGCCGTACACCGGTGCTACCTTCACCGACCCGCTGACCGGCGTGCTCGACGACGCGAGCTACAACGGGGACGTGAGCGCGACCGCCGGATCTGTCTCGTTCGCCAGCCCCGACCTGAGCTGGACCGGCAACCTGGCGGTCGGTGCGAGCGCGACGATCACCTACTCGGTTACGGTCAGAAACCCCGATCCGGGCAACGGGGTGCTGGCCAACACCGTGACCTCAACCACGTCGGGCAGCGACTGCGCGAGCGGCAGCGCCGATACCCGGTGCACCGCGACCGTTACCGTGTCGGGCCTCACGATCGTCAAGACGGCCAGCTCCTCGGTCGCCACTCCCGGCGCGGCCGTCGGCTACACGATCACCGTGACGAACAGCGGCCAGACGCCGTTCACGGGGGCCACGTTCACCGATCCGCTGACCGGCGTCCTCGACGACGCCACCTACAACGGCGACGCGGCCGCCACCGCCGGTTCGGTCGGCTTCACCAGCCCGAACCTGACCTGGACCGGCAACCTGGCGGTCGGGGCGAGCGCGACGATCACCTACTCCGTAACGGTGAGAAACCCGGAGCTGGGCAATCACGTGCTGTCCAACGCGGTGACGTCCACGACCACGGGAAACAACTGCCCGAGCGGGAGCACAGACGCCCGGTGTGCCGCCACGGTCAGCGTGTCCCAATTGACGATCACCAAGACGTCGGATGCGAGTACCACCACACCCGGGTCCACCGTGCATTACACGATCCTGGTGACCAACGCCGGCCAGACCGCCTACACCGGCGCCACGGTTACCGATCCGCTCACCGGCGTGCTCGATGACGCCAGCTACAACGGCAACGCGTCCGCGACCAGCGGCAGCGTGAGTTACACCAGCCCGAACCTGACCTGGACCGGCAACCTCGCGATCGGCGCCTCGGTGACCATCACGTACTCGGCGACCGTCAGCAGCCCCGACACCGGTAACAAGACGCTCGCCAATACGGTGACCTCGACGACGGCAGGAAACAACTGCCCGTCCGGCGGCACCGACCCGGCCTGCAGTGTCACGATCACCGTGCTGACGCCGGGCCTGACGATTGTGAAGTCGGCGGACGTAAGCACGACGTCGCCGGGGTCGGTGGTGCATTACACGGTGACCGTGACCGACTCGGGGCAGACGCCGTACACGGGGGCGAGCTATATCGACCAGCTGGACGGGGTGATCGACGACGCCACCTACAACGGCGACGCGGCCGCGACCACCGGGAGCCTCAGCTACGCCGCTCCGGACATGACCTGGACGGGCAACCTGGCGGTGGGCGCGTCGGCGACGATCACCTACTCGGTCACGGTCCACGCCCCCGACGCCGGTGACAAGATCCTGTTCAACTCGGTGATCTCCACCACGGCGGGCAACAACTGCCCGGTCAGCGGCGGCACCGACTCGCGGTGCGCGGCCGTGGTCCGGGATCTGGTGCCGGGCCTGGACATCGTCAAGTCCGCGGATACCGCCACCACGACGCCTGGCGTCACGGTGCATTACACGATCACGGTCACCAACACCGGCGCGACCGCCTACGCCGGGGCGGCCTTCACCGACCCGCTGACCGGGGTCCTCGACGACGCCACCTACAACGGCGACGCGACCGCGACCGCCGGGACGGTGACCTTCACCAGCCCGAACC
>WNGB01002148.1_pt1 | contig 32554 bp, 21 predicted proteins | sample 5400681 | NCBI WGS metagenome assembly WNGB01 (sample SAMN13153367, study PRJNA577476) | soil metagenome | isolation source: 115 cm soil or saprolite under grassland replicate 2 | place: USA:California | collected 2016-06-15
GCACCGGAAGCTCGCGGTCGGGCGGGAAGACGTCGAAGAGGCCGCCGCGCACCGCGAGGTCTCCCGTCTCGATCACGAGGTCGGCGCGGCGATAGCCGACGCGCGTCAACCGCGCGGTCAGACCGGGAAGGGAGACTTCTTCCCCCTCGGCGAGCGTCACGCGCAGCCGCAGGAACTCTTCTCGCGAGGGAAGGCGCGTGAAGAGCGACCGCGCCGGCAGGACGGCCGCCCCGACCGCTTCCTCGCCCACCAGCGCCGAGAGTAGGCCGAACTCGTCCCGCCGCGCCTTGAGCGAGGCCGGGATGCGCTGGTATGGCGTGAGCGTCGGCGCGGGCGCGTGGAAAACCCGCGTCAGGCCGGCGGCCTCCAGATCGCAGATCAGCCGCTCGGCCTCTTTCTCGTCCGGCACGACGATGGCCAGCGGCCGGCCGAGGTCTCTTCCCAGCGCGGCGAGCAGAAGTCCCGGAAGCGCTCCCACGCCGCCCGCCACGACGAGACGGCCCTCGGCGCTGCGGACCCGTCGGACAAGGTCCGCGTAAACGGGAGAATCCCGCGCCAGATCAGCCAGCAGACTCATATTCCGGGTCCTGTCATTCTGAGGAGCGAAGGCCTGTCATCCCGAGGTCGCCGACGCACCAGAGCCGCTGTGGGCGACTGCGCGAGCGCAGCACTTGCCCTGTCATCTGAGGAGCCTCTCCGTTTTCATGTCATTCCGAGCGAAGCGAGGAATCTGCCCCTCTTAACTCTACCCAGACGCAATTTACGGTCGGGGCAGGCTCCGCGACGAAGGATCTGCTCTCTCAAATACACGAGGGCAGATCCTTCGCTTCGCTCAGGATGACAGTGACGAAGGGCAAGGGGATGACCGAGAGGAAGGGCAAGGGGATGGCTTCAAGGAAGGGCAAGGGGATGACATTCGCTGCGCTCAGGAGGACACGGGGGGAGCGTTGCGCATCATCGGCGCCATCTCGCGCAGGCGCCGGACCGCGCCGGCCACAGCCTCGATCGTGAAGTCCACTTCCTCCTCCGTGTTCCAGCGGCCCAGGCCAAAACGGATCGAGGAGTGCGCGAGATCATCCGGCACACCGAGCGCCTTCAAGACGTGCGAAGGACGCAGCGAAGCCGACGTGCAGGCGGAGCCCGAAGACACCGCGACGTCCCGGATGCCCATGAGCAACGCCTCCCCTTCGACTCCCGCGAAGGAGAGGTTCAGGTTGCCCGGCAGGCGCCACTCCGCCTGCCCGGCCGCGAGCGCGCCGCCTTCGGTGATCTCCGGCAGCGGCGCGCCGTTCAAGCGCACGTCTTCGACGCGCGCCACGATCCCGTCGGAGAGCCGTCTTCGCAACCCGCGCATCCGGCGCGCCTCCGTCTCCATCTCGCCGACGGAAATCTCGGCGGCCTTCCCGAACCCGACGATGCCCGGAACGTTCAGGGTCCCGGAGCGCAGGCCGCGCTCGTGCCCGCCCCCCAGGATGATCGGCGACAGCCGCACCCTCGGGTTCTTCGACCGGACGTAGAGCGCGCCGACCCCCTTGGGTCCGTAGATCTTGTGCGCCGTCACCGAGGCGAGGTCCACCCGCATCGCTTCGACGTCGAAAGGAATCTTGCCGAAGCCCTGAACGGCATCTGTGTGGAAGAGGACTCCCCTCTCCTTGCAGACGGCCGCCATCTCGGCGATCGGATGGATCGTCCCGACCTCGTTGTTGGCGAGCATCAGCGTGACGAGGATCGTCCGTTCGCGGATCGCGTCGCGGACTTGATCGGCGGTGATCCGTCCGAACCGGTCCGTCGGCAGATACGTGACTTCGAAGCCTTCCTTCTCGAGGGCCTCGCAGGTGTCGAGCACGGCCCGGTGTTCGGTCCGCCCGGTGACGACGTGATTGCCCTTCTGGCGGTACATCCGCGCGGCGCCCAAAATCGCCAGGTCGTCCGACTCGGTCGCGCCGGAAGTAAAGACGATCTCCTTGTCCGAGGCGTTCATCGCGGACGCGATCTGGTGGCGCGCCTCGTCCACCGCCGCCTCCGCCTCCCACCCGAACACGTGGTTGCGCGAGGCCGCGTTGCCGAAGGTCTGCGTGAAATACGGCAGCATGGCCTCCAGCACGCGCGGGTCCACCGGCGTCGTCGCATGATGGTCCATGTAGATCGGCAGCTTCATCGGGTTCCCGCCCATCGCGCAACCCACTATAGGAGCGGGGTCGGAGCGTTGCAAACGAGAGAAACCGCCTGCCAGAGAGGCTTATTTCGCCTCCGCAGGCGACGCCGCCTCCCCGCCATGCCGCGGAACGACCGGAACGACGAGCTTTACGCGGGTGACCCGGGATCGCGCACGCCGAGCCAGCGCAGGATCCCCATCATCGGGCAGGTCTTGGTGAAGGCCGACTGGAGCAGGTTGGCGCCGACGAAGGCGGTGAAGAGGAAGAACGCCGGGTGGACGAACCATCCCAGGGCGACCGAGGCGAGGACGAAGGTTCCGGCGATGGCGCGCAGCCATTCGTTCAAGGTCATGCGAAGCTCCTTTCTGGTTCAGGTTCCGGTGACGGTGTCGGTTTCGTTTCCGCGGAGGCTCTTCTCTCTTCGGAGCGCTTGAGCAAATAGTACAGGACGGGGACCGCCGCCCGCGAGAGAAGGGTGGCGGCGACTTCGCCGGCCATCATCGCGACCGCGAGACCCTGGAAGATCGGGTCGAAGAGGATGACCGAGGAGCCGACGACGACGGCAGCGGCAGTCAGCAACATCGGCCGGAAGCGCACCTCGCCGGCGTCCAGGACCGCCTCGGAGAGCGACATCCCTTCGCCGCGGCGCAGTTGGATGAAGTCCACGAGGATGATCGAGTTGCGCACGATGATCCCGGCCCCGGCAATGAACCCGATCATCGATGTGGCCGTGAAGAAGACGCCGAAGAGCGCGTGCGCCGGCAGGATCCCGACGAGCGTCAGCGGGATCGGCGCCATGATGACGAGCGGCACGGTGAAGCTCTTGAACCACCCGACGACGAGGACGTAGATTAAGACGAGCACCGCAGCGAAGGCCAGCCCCAGGTCGCGGAAGACCTCGTAGGTCACGTGCCATTCGCCGTCCCACTTGATGCCGTAATGGGTCGTATCGAACGGCGCGGTCGCAGTCTGTGTCGCGATCCGGTACCCGCCGGGGACGCGGATCCCCGAGAGCCCCTTCTCAAACGCCAGGATGGCGTACACAGGCGCCTCCTTCGCGCCCGCGACGTCGGCGGTGACGTAGACGACGGGTTTCAGGTTCTTGTGGTAGATCGATGTCTCCTCGGGCTGCGGCTCGAAGCGCCCGATCTCCGAGAGCGGCACGAGACGGCCGCCCGCGCCCGAGACCGTAAGAGCCGAGAGGGCAGCGAGATCGTTCCGGCGCTCCTGCGGGAGGGTCACGGCCAGCGGGATACGCTCGCGCGCATCCGGCAGCGTGACCTCGCCGGCCGCATCGTCGCCGAGAGCCAGGCGCAGCGCCGCCGCGGCATCCGCCTCGCGGATTCCCGCGAGCCCCGCCTTCTCCCGGTCCAGCCGGTAGACCACTTTTTCGCGGGGGGTTTCGACGTACCAGTCCACGTCCACGACGCCCGGGGTCCTCGTGAAGAGATTCTTCACCTGCCGGGCGACATCGCGGCGGCCGGCGTCGTCCGGCCCGTAGACCTCGGCGACGAGCGTCTGGAGCACCGGCGGCCCCGGCGGCACCTCGGAGACCTTCACGCGGGCGTCGTAGCGGCGGCCGACGGCGACGACGAGCGGGCGCGCCGCCTTCGCGATGGCGTGCGAGGAGCGGCGGCGCTCTCCTTTCCCCTTGAGAGTCACCTGAATGTCTCCCTGGTGCGGTCCGCCGCGAAGAAAATAGTGGCGAACGAGCCCGTTGAAGTTGTACGGGGCCGCCGTCCCGGCGTAGACCTCCGTGCTCACGACTTCGGGCAGCGCGTGGAGCGCGTCGGCCATCTCGGCGAGCGCGCGGTTGGCCGTCTCGAGTGTCGTCCCCTCCGGAAAATCCACGACGACCTGGAACTCGTTCTTGTTATCGAAGGGGAGCATCTTGACGTGAACCGCGCCGAGCGGCACGAGGGCCATCGCCGCCAGAAGGAGCACGCCGATTACGGCGAAGAAGACGAGACGGACCCGGCCCCGTCCTTCGGTCACGAGCGGTGTCATCGCACGGCGATAGAGGCGCGCAAGCGTCCCCCTTTGCGCCTCGGAGCCGCCGTGGGCCGCGGCCGGCGCGTGGCGGAAGAGGATCCGCGCAGCCCAGGGCGAGATAGCGAACGCGACGGCGAGCGAGAAGAGCATCGCCGCGGAGGCCCCGATCGGGATCGGCCGCATGTAGGGGCCCATCAGCCCTCCGACGAAGCCCATGGGGACGATCGCCGCGATGACCGCGAAGGTCGCGAGCACAGTCGGATTGCCGACCTCGTCGGTCGCCTCGACCGCGACCGCGGCGAGCGAGCGGCCGCGCGCGCCGGGCAGGCGCAGGTGCCGGACGATGTTCTCGACGACGACGATCGCGTCGTCCACGAGGATTCCGATCGAGAAGATGAGGGCGAAGAGGGTGATGCGGTTCAACGTGTAGCCGAGGAGGCCGAAGACGAAGAGCGTCAGGGCGAGCGTGACCGGCACGGCGAGCAGAACGACGCCCGCCTCGCGGCGTCCGAGCGCCAGGGCCATCAGGAGCGCGACGGAGAGGGTCGCGAGGCCCATGTGCTTCAGAAGCTCGTTCGATTTCTCCGACGACGTCTCGCCGTAGTCGCGCGTGACGGTCGTTCGGACGTCGGAGGCGAGAAGCTTCCCGCGAAGGACGGCCAGCTTCTTCTCGATCGCGCGGACGACGGCGATGGCGTTGGCTCCGCGGCGCTTGGAAACAGACAGGGTCACCGCCGGAGACCTCCCGGCCAGCCCCGGCTCGCCGTGGGTCACGTAAGTCGAAGGCTTCTCCGGCCCGTCCACCACGCGCGCGACGTCGCCCAGCCGGACCGGCCGCCCGCCGCTCACGGCCACGACGACGGAGGAGAGCTCCTCGGCCGACCGGACGAATCCGCCGGCTTCGACCAGGACTTCACGGCCGTCGGCGACGAGAGGGCCCGCCCGCTGGCGGCTGTTGGCGGCGGCGATGGCCGGGCGCACCGCGCCGGGAGCGAGGCCCCGGGCCGCCAGGCGGGCCGGGTCGAGCTCGACGCGGAATTCCCGGCGCAGGCCGCCGATAAGCTCGGTGTCCGAGACCTCCGGGATCGTCTTGACCTCGTTCTCGACCTCCGCGGCGACCTGACGCAGCGTCGCCGCGTCCTGCGTGCGGCTCCAGAAGGTCAGGGCCCAGATCGGGACATCGTCGATGGACCGCGGTTTCACGAGCGGCGGGGGCAGGTCTTTGGGCCACCGGTCGGCCAGGGAGTCGAGCTTGCCGCGCACGCGCACGACCGCGCGGTCCGGATCCTCTCCGACGCGGAAGCGGACGACGGCGAAGCCGCGGCCCGGAGAGGAGGTCGAGTAGACGTACTCCACGCCGGGGATCGACCAGAATTCCTTCTCGAGGGGCGCGATCAGACTCCGCTCGACCTCGACGGCCGAGAAGCCGGGCGCGGCAGCGAAAACGTCGATCATGGGCACCTTGATCTGCGGCTCTTCCTCGCGCGGCGTGATGACGATGGCGAGCGCCCCGAGCGCCAGAGCGAACAGGACGAGCAGAGGCGTCAGCTTCGACTCGATGAAGGCGCGTGCCAGCTTCCCGGCGATGCCCAGGGGCCGGCGCTCGAGCCCGAGGCGCGTCTTCGGATCGAGGGTCACGACGACACTCGCGTGCCCGCCTCGAGGTCCGCGGGCGGATCGAGGACGACCCGCTCTCCGGCTTGCAGGCCCGAACGGACCTCGACCGAACCGCCGGCTCGGCTGCCGGTCCGAACGTAACGCAGCGCCACGCGCCCGTCGGGCCCGACGGCCCAGGCGATCTCGAGGCCTCCACGCGCGACGACGGCCCTCTCGGGCACGAGCAACCTCGGTGCCGCGGGACCGGCGAGAAGGAGACGCGCGAAGGAACCGATCGGCGGCTCTTCTCCCGCCGGCAGGTCGACGCGAACCGTGCGCCTCCGCGTCGAGGGATCCACGGCCCCGACGACCTCCGCCACGTGGCCGGTGATGGTCCGGCCGCCGATCACGACCTCCAGAGCGTCGCCAGGCCTGACGAGAGCCGCTTCCGCCTCGCCGGGCGCGGCTTCGACGCGGCGGCCCGACGCCGACGCCAGGCGCACGAGCGGCCGGCCCGGCGCCGCCAGGTCTCCCGGCGAGACCATCTTCTCGACGACGACGGCGTCGAAGGGAGCCGCCAGCGCCGCCTGCGCGCGATCGGTCTCCGCGCGCCGGGCCAGAGCCTCCGCCGACGCGACCGCGGCGGAGGCCCCGGCTTCGTCCTGCGTCGCGCGGTCAAGCTCCATGGCGGCCGCTGCCCCGCGCTCGGCGAGTCTCTCGAACCGGGCGCGGTTCTTCTTCGCCAGGGCGAGCGACGCCTTCGCGGAATCGAGCGCGGCCCGCGCCCCCTGGAGGGCAGCGTCGGTCTCCCGCGCTTCGAGCCGGACGAGGACCGTTCCCGCGCGCACCGTCTCCCCGGGCACCGCGCGGACTTCCGCGACCGGAGCCGCGAGCCGGCTGGAGAGGACCGCCTCGATCCGGCCGACGACGGCGCCCTCGATCTCGACGCGGCTCGCCGCCATCTGACTCGCGACGGTGGCCGTTTCGAGCTTCCGCGCCGCCGCCTCGGGGCCGCGGGCCGGCTCGTTCTTTGCGCAGGATGCCGCCGCGAGCGCGGCGGCAAGCAGGACGGTCATCCGTTTCATGGACTCTCCTCGCCTTCGGGAGGCAGGCCCAGCGCCAGCCTCAGAGTCGCTTCCGCCGCCAGGCGCTCGGACTTCGCGCCCGAGACACCCAGACGCGCGCGCAGCTCGGCGGCGCGGGCCTCGAGCAGATCGGCGAGCCTCGCCGCCCCTTCGTCGTACCGCGCCTGCTGGATGTCGCGGGCCTGACGCGCCGCCGCTTCGGCCTCGGAAAAGGCCGCCAGGCGAGCGTCTGAAGCTCCCAGGGCGGCTCGCGCCGAAGCAATCTCCTTCTGTGCCGCGCGGCGCGACGATACCGCCGAGGCCTCGGCCGAGAGCGCGGCCGCGCGCGATTGGGCGACCCGGGAATCGATCGCCCCGGAGGCGAACAGGGGAATCCGGAAGCCTCCGAAGATCGACGCGGAATCACCCCACCGCTCCGCCGGCCTTGGAGCGTGAACTTCGTAACGCCCCTGAACGGAGAGAGAAGGCCAACGCGAGCCCGCCGCGGCTTTCTCCTGGTCGCGCGCCGCTTTCGCGGCAAGCTCTGCCGCGGAGACATCGTCGCGCTCGGCGGCCGCGGCTTCGGGCACCGCGCGTGGCCCTGGCAGCTCCGCCAGCGGCCGCCTCGCCGCCTCCGGCCCGATCAGCGCCGCGAGCGCCGCCCGCGCCTCTTCCAGAGCCGCGCGTTGTCCCGCCGCTTCCGCGCGGACCTCGGCGAGCGCCGCACGCGCCCGTGCGGGGTCGGCCGCCGTCGTCATTCCCTGCTCCTGGAGCGACGCGGCGATCGCCGCGTCCCGGTGGGCGTCTGTTTCGCGCTCCGTAAGAAGCGCGAGCGCGTCCTCCGCGCGCCGCGCCGCCGCGAACGCGAGGACCGCCTGCAGCGCCGAAACGTCCCGGGTCCGGCCGGCCGACCGCTCCGCCGCGCGCGCCGATCCAGCGGCCGCGCGGGCCTCGCCGCGGGCCGAACCGAAGAGGTCCACCGTCCAGGACGCCGCCAGGGCTCCACTCCAGTCGCGGAAAGAGCCCGGATGATTGGGGTCGGACGCGAAGAATCCCGCCGCCGAGAAGCGCTCCTGCTTCAAGGAGAGAGAGAACGCGTCCACCGGGTCGTTGCTCGAGAGAAACCCGAAATCGGCAGTCAGCGAGGGGCCGAGCCGGGACCGCGCGGCGGTCTCCCGCGCCCGGGCGAGATCCGTCTCGGCCCGGGCCCGCGTCACGGCGGGCGACTCTCCCGCCGCGAGCGCCGCGGCCTCCCGGACCGTCAGCGGCGCCGGCTGCGCGAGCGCCTCGGAGGCGGCCAGAATCACGATCGGCAGAAGCATGAGTTGACTATATGAGCATATAGTTATATAGTCAAGCCCTATGACGCGCCCTTTCTGGGAGGCCGCCGCCGCGGAGTTCGGCTACGCTACCGGCGTGGCGCCTCCTTCCCGTCTTTCCGAGCGAACCCGGGAGCTGATGGCCGTGCGATTCCGGGCCCTGGGTGAGCCGATGAGGCTGAAGATCCTCGAGCGTCTCTTCCGCTCTCCCGCCTCGGTCGGCGAGATCCTTGACTCCGTGGGCGGCACCCAGGCGAACGTCAGCAAGCACCTCGCGGTCCTGCGAACAGGACGACTCGTGAGCGCGCGCAAGGAAGGGAACCGGACCGTCTACTCGATCTCCGATCCCGCGCTGGAGCGTCTCTGCTCGGTCGTCTGCGAAGCCGTCAGCCGCGAAGCCCGGGCCGAAGCCAGGGCCGTATCCGCGACTCCGACTCGAAGGCGGCCCGCGTAACCGGACGAGCGACTCGATCGCTTGATCCCCGCTCTTCCCTCCAGAGGGGATAATGAGGCTCGAGCATGTCGACCCTTCCGCGAAGCGAGCACGCATTCGGCTTTACTTCGCCGCGTCCGCGCGTCCGGCTCGTCCACGCGTTCGAGAGGCCGTTCGAGAACGTGGTGGCGACGGCGCGGACTTGCTACTCGGCCAGGGGGATCGTCACGGAGGACCAGGCTTCGGCCAAGCCCGAGCGGCGGGACGCGCTGGCGAAGTCCATCTACGCGGCGGGGCATCACACGACGTTTCAGCACGCGCACTTCCAGTTCGCGCTGGAGAACGTGTCGCGGCAGTTTCTCTGGAGCTTCCTGCACAGTCATCCCTTCTACAACTCCGAGCAGGTGTCGCAGCGGTACGTGGAGGTCAAGGGGGGCAACTACGCGGTGCCGCCGATGGGGCCGGCCGAGCGGGACCTCTTTGAAAAGACGGCTCTTTCCCAGCAGGCGGCCTACGAGCGGCTGACGCAGCTTCTGTCGGTGCTCGCGGGTGAGCGCTACTTCGGTATTTTCCCCGGGCGCACGCGAGGAGACGGGCGAAAGAAGTTCGCGGGGGCGATTCAAAAGAGGGCCCAGGAGATCGCGCGGTATGTGCTGCCGGTGGCGACTTTCGCGTATCTCTACCACACGGTCTCCGGCATCACGCTCTTTCGGTACTGGCGGCTTTGCGAGTCCTTCGACGCTCCGACCGAGCAGCGCGAGGTCGTCGGCCGGATGGTCGAGGAAGTGCTCCACCACGACCCCCTCTACGAGGCGGTGCTCCAGGACCCGCTGCCTCTCGAAGAGACCTCCGAGTACGCGCTCTTCCAGTCACTCCCGGACGCGCGGGCGGGGGACGGAGAGTTCCGTCGCGAGTTCGACCAGGACCTCGGCGGCCGCGTGTCGCGGCTGGTGGACTGGAAGGCCAACAACGAGGAGATCCTCGCGTCCTCCGTGCGGGAGATCCTGGGCCTCGCCCGCGCGGCGCTCTCCGACGATGAGGCGATCCGGCTCGTGCTCGACCCTTCGAAGAACCGGCTGCTCGGGGAGACGCTCACGCTGACGACGCACGGCAAGCTCTCGCGTGCGCTCTTCCACCCGTCCTACACGTTCCGCAAGAAGCTCTCGCACACCGCAGACAGCCAGGACCAGCGCCACCGCATGACGCCCGCCTCCCGGCCCGCCCTTCTGGCCTACCTCTCGGAGGAGCCCGACTACATCGTCCCGATGCTCGTCGCAGACGTGCCCGAGGCGGAGGACCTCTACCGGGAGACGATGCGGGAGACCTGGGATGCGATCAACGAGCTACGCTCTCGCGGCGTGGCCGACGAGTACGCGGCGTACCTCCTGCCCAACGCCGTCGCCCTCCGCTTCACCGAGTCGGCGGATCTCCTGAACCTCCATCACAAGTTCGCCATGCGCCTGTGCTACAACGCGCAGGAGGAGATCTGGCGTGCCTCGCTCGACGAAGCCCTCCAGATCCGCGAGGTCAATCCACGGATCGGACCGTGGCTCCTCCCCCCCTGCACTCTCCGCCACCTCGCGGAGGTCCGTCCCGTCTGTCCTGAGGGAGACCGCTTCTGCGGCGTCGTCGTCTGGAAGCAGGACGCCGCGCAGTACGTTCGAAGGCTGTAGCGGTTTTCTTCTTCTGACGAAGGCGATCGTTTATCAGAGCGGTTCGCGGAGCTGTCGGGCGTAAGACCGTCGAGAAGCGCCGAATCGAAAGTGAACTCGGCGATCTTCCAACCCAGGTTGACGATCCAACAGGTATTCTGCTATACATGTATAGCGGGGTGAGGATGCTTGCATTGAGACTGCCGCCCAAGGTGGAAAAACGGCTCGAGGCTCTGGCACGTAAAACGGGCAGGACCAAGAGCCACTACGCGAAGCTCGCGATCGTAGAGTTCCTGGAGGACCAGGAGGACTACCTGCTGGCCATCGCTCGTCTCGAAAAGAGCTTGCCTGGCATCCCGATCGAGGAAGTGGAGCGGCGGCTTGGCCTGGGCGATTGACTTCGATCCGGCCGCCTTCAAAGAGTTATCTCGCCTCGACAATCAGATCCAGCGACGAATCCTCCGTTATCTGCGAGAACGAGTCGGAGGTGAGGACGATCCGCGCCGATTCGGCAAGGCGTTACGTGGCGAAAAGGTCGGGCTGTGGAGGTATCGAGTTGGCGACTACCGCATCGTCTGTGCCGTCGAGGACGAAGGAAACCGAGTCCGCGTGCTCCGGATCGGACATCGGCGGTCGGTGTACGACGAGAGAACTTGATCTTCCTCAGCGTTTCCGGGCGGGTTTCTTGTGGGCCTGCACAGCGATTGCCGCGGCGGCGGCCTGGCCCAGCTCCTTCGAGCGCGCGGTCGCGACTTCGACCGCGTCCATCAGGATTGCCCGCAGCCGGTTTCGCTCCAGGCTGTGCAGCGCGGCGATCGCCGTTCCTCCCGGGGACGTGACGGAGTCCTTGAGAACGCCGGGATGGGTCTTCAGCTCCTCGGCCATCCTCGCCGCCCCAACCAGCGTTTGAATCGTCAGGGCCGTTGCCACGTCACGGGAAAGCCCCACCCGCACTCCCGCGTCGGACAACCCCTCGATGATCTGGAAGACATACATCGGGCCCGATCCGCTCAGGCCAGTCACGGCATCCAGCTGGTATTCGGGCAGCTCCACGACGAGGCCGATCGACTCGAAGATGCGGCGCGCGTCGGCCAGGTGCTCGGCTGCCGCGTGCCGGCCCGCGCAGAGGACGGTCGCGCTCGCCCGTACGACCGCCGCCACGTTCGGCATGGCCCGGACAACCGGGACTGAGCCTGCCAGAGCCGACTCGATGCGAGAGGTCGGAAAGCCCGCCGCGATCGAGATCAGGAGCGCGTCCCGGCGCAGAGCGGGCCGGATCTCCTGGAGCACGGACTCCAGGATCTGGGGCTTCACGGCGAGGATGACGATATGCGCCTGCCGCGCGGCCTCGTCATTCCTGTCCGTGACGGCGATGCCGAGCTCCGAAGACAGTGCCTCGCCCTTCACGCGCTTGGGATGCGAGGCGATCAGGTTCTCCTTCGTTCCCCACCCCGATGCGAGGATGCCCCGCAGGAGCGCGGTCCCCATGTTCCCCGCCCCGATCACCGCAATTCTCTTGGCAACCATTTCAGTCCTCTCTTCTCCCCATGATTATGACCGTGCCGGGAGTTTGCCTCACCGGCGCTTGACGGAGAGGGTCAGGGTGAAGCGGGCCACGGGCTCGGAGCCGAGGAGCGTGGGGACCGTCGCGATGACCCGGACCGGCAGATTCTCCCGCTCGCCGGAGGCGGCGGCCTTCTCGACGAGCTCCAGGATTTCGCGGCCCTGATCGACAACGAAGTGGACGTCGTCCTCGGCGCGCTTGACGAACTCCGCCCCCATGTCCTTGAAGACGACGGCAATCCTGCCGCCGGTCTTGCGCGACGCGTTCAGGGCGATCAACGCGGCGGCGGCATCGGCGCCCGTGCAGAGCGCGCCGAAGTACATCGAGCGCAGGTGATTGCGCGTGCGCCGGGAGAGCGGCACGACGATCTCGCAGCGGTCGTCGGTCAGGTCGAGGACCCGCGGCCGCACGTAGGAGATCAGCCGGATCTTCGCAAACGCCCAGAGGCGCAGCGCCAGCGTCTGCCGGATTCTCTCGATCCTTCTCAAGCGGAGACAGACTCTACGCCCCGGGAGACCGACCACAGTATATGCTGCGCGAGGGCATCATGAAGAGAGCGCTCGCGGCCATGATGGTCCTTTTCGCCGTCTCGGGTTGCCGCACGACGCGGGTGACCGTCGCCAGGCTCGCCACACAGACTCCGACTCCCGTTCCCGCCAGGCCGGCCGCTGCGCCTGCCTCGACGATAACTCCGATGCCCGTGGTGACGGCGCCTTCCGCTTCACGCTACGACCGTACGCCCGGCGTGCTGTACGAGGAGAAGGCTTCTCCCGTCCCCACGGCGACTGTCACCCCCCGCCCCCGCGAGGCTGTGCCCCCGACCGCCACGCCTGTTCGCCCGACGCCAACCGCGCGTCCGCCCGCGACCGCCGCCGTCAAGGAGGCCGCCCCCGCCGCGCGCTCCACATCCACGCCGGTTCGCCCCACGGCGACGGCGACACGTCCAGTCTCGACCGCAACGCACGTTCCCCCGACGGCAACACCTGTGCCGCCGACGGAAACCCGAGTCCCTCCAACCGCGACCTCGACGGCGACCTCGACGCCCACCCGGACCGTCTCCGCCCGGCCAACGCCGACGCGCAAGCCTGGCACCTATTACGAGGGCGAGGACGTCCCCTTCCGCCTGGCCGTGACCTGGACCCCCACCGTAACGCCTCCCGGCAAGCGCCGTTAGCGCGATTCAATGAAAATGAGGGCCGTGGAGAGCGGCCTCGAGCAGAAGCGAGCGCATTTCCGCGCGGCGTTCCGGACCGATCCGGCCAACGCCTACCGCGACTGGTTCCGCCTCCAGGAGGAGCTGCGCGAACGGGAAGACGCGGAAACTTCCCGTGCGCTCGCTGAGGACCTCTGGGCGTTCATTCAAGACTTGCCGTTTGCCGGAGAGGAAGAGCGAGCGCGCTTCTTCCACAACGTGGCGGTCTTCTTCGGGAGCCCCGGCCCCGCCGCCGACCTCGGGCGCGCCCGCGAAGCCTTCTCCATCGCCCTCGCGCATTTCGACGAGCACGAGGAGAGCGGCTGGCACGCCCGCGTTCTCCACAACTTCGCGACCGCGCTGTCCAACCTCGGCGCAACGGCCCCGGATCTCGCCGAGTCCGTCGCGCTCTTCGAGCGGGCTCTCATCTGGCGAACGGAGGAGCGGGAGATCGCCCGCGGTGTCACGCTCCACAACCTGGGTATCGCGTTGCGCCGTCTGTCTCACTTCGCCTCGGGGTCCGCCGCGTCGCATCTCGAAAGGAGCGCCACCGCCCTGCGCGACGCCGTCAAAATTCGCTCCCGCCACAATCTCGCCGAAGGCCACGCCCTCTCTCTGTTTCACCTCGGTCTGACGCTCGAAGCACTTTCACGTGCAGGAGGGCCGTTCTCGCTGGAGGAGGCCCGCCTTTCCTACCAGCAGGCGGCTGAGGAATTCGACCGGCTGGGAAAAGCCGACTCCGCGGCGATTGCCCGAATGCGGTTTCAGATGGCCTCTTCCGGCGATTCTGCCGAGGTGCAAGCGGGATCTGCCGATGAGCTCTGAGGTCTCGGACTCCTTACAAAGGACCGGGGCCGTGTTTGTCACCTCCAATCCCCGATCAATTGAAAAGCGGCCCAGTGGACCGGCAGGGCGAAGTTGGCAGAACGAATGAGGTCGATCTGGGCAAGCCGCAACGCCTCGTCCTTGGTCTTGCCGGACTTGAGGTAGCCGTAGAAGCCCTTCATCAGCTCGGCGGTGGACCGGTCTTCGACCTTCCAGAGAGATGCGAGGATCGAGCGCGCACCCGCATACTGGAACGCGCGGGTCAAGCCGATTAGGCCCTCGCCGCCCATCTCCTTGCCGAGACCCGACTCGCATGCGGAGAGGGTGACGAGGTCGGCGTCAATGTGAACGTCCTCGAAGATCTCCCAGGCCTGAAGCAGGCCGTTATCCTGGCCTTCTCTGGGTTTCTCTGGGATGGTGAGAGCGAGTGCCGAGTCCAGCGGAAAGCGCTCATTGACGTAGGCGTGACAGGCGAGGTGGATAAGCGGAATGCCTTTGCCGAGAGACTTGGCTTTCTCCTCGGTTGCCTCTTCACCCAGGAAGGCCTCGGACTTCGGGGCGTAGAGCGAGGCGATCGCCTGGACCTCCTCGCGGGAGCGGGGCAGGGGCTCAAACTTGTAGCCTCCGCGCATGGCCGCACGAATGTTCGGGTCTTGTTCCAAATCCTCGGGAGCCTCCTCCCCTCCTTCGGTCCCGGCGCCGCGCCTGACAACCGCCGCATCCCGGACGAACCGGGGGTACTTCGGGTCTCCGAACGCGACCATCTCGTAGGACTGCGGATGACGGTTCTGGCGACGCGACTTCCTGAGCTCGGCGTAGACAGTGGCCGAGACCGCAGTATGCAGAGGCTTCCATTCGACGAGGTACTGAGGCCGACCGCCCTTCACGCCTCGAGCCAGAGCGGCCCACAGCAGCGTGTGCAAGGGGCCGTCGGGGAGGATCAGGAGACGGTCGCTCCTGGCGATCAGAGGTTCGGCAGGCTTGAGCAGGGTTTCGTAGAGAGACCGGCTGCGAGACAGGAGATCCGGTGACTCCTTGTTCCACTCGATGAGCCTGCGGAAGGCCTCGACGGACTGCCGCAACGCCTTCTCGCCCGCAGATAGAGTGAAGACCGACAGCGGTGGCCCGCGTTTAGGATCCGGCGAGACAACGAAGAGGAAGCTCCTTTCCCTGCCAATTGAGTAGGACAGCAGTAAGGTTCCAGGATCCAAAGCCGCCCGCGTTCCCGGCAGGTTCAGCGGCCGCGGGAAGCGCAGCGAGGCGTACTTCGGCGACGCTTTCTTGATTTTCTCTTCAAGGTCCGACCGAATCCGTCGGATCTCCCGAAGACGCCTCTGGAGTTCCTCGATCCTGGCCGTGTCCTGCTGCTGGTTGAGCGCCGCGAGCTCACCCTGCGCGCGCTCGTAGTCGGCGTCTGACCGGCGTCGTTCGGCGCTCAGCTCGGCCGAAATGTCGTTTGCAAAGACCAGGTCCCGTTCCGCCAGCATAGCGAGGAGCGAGTTGGCGCGTGAGCGCTCGAGCGCCGCGAAGGCGAGCGAGTCTTTCTTGAGGAGAAGAAGCGTATCGATGTAGTCCTGATAGTAGTCGTGAAATCGCGATGCGAAGGTCGTTCGCGACTCCTGCGGGCCGCCGAGCATTCTGGACTGCGAGTCGAGCGCCTTGACGGACCGGCGGAGCTCGCGTTCGGAGGACTTGAGCTTCCCTTGCTTGCGCTCGAGCATTCCCAATGAATGCAAGGTGTCCGCGGAATGCAGGCTGCCGGGCGCCAACACCTCGTCGATTGCGAGCGCGTCACGATACCGTCGCTCTGCAACGGCGTCCTCTCCACGGTCCTGCGCCAGAACCGCAATATCGTAAAGCGTGTCGGCGACGATGACGCTTCCCGGTGCGAGCGTCTCGCGGATGTCGAGCGATTTCTTGAGAAACGTCGCGGCGCCGGCCCAATCGCCTTGTCCCTCGGCAACGAACCCGAGATTGAGCAATGCTTGAGCCACCGAGAGGCTCTCCGGAAGCTTTTCCTCCAGTATTACCAGCGCTCTTCGATAGAAGCCTTCGGCCTCGGACCACTCCTTACGTGTGCGCGCCACGTCTCCCATGTACCCGAGACTCTGCGCCAGCTTGACCTTCGTTTGGTCAAGCTGCTCGTCGACACAAAGTGCTCGACGCGCATGATCCTCAGCTGCATCGATATCCCCTCTCGCCAAGGCGACCTTCGCGAGATTGAGACACGTCATGGCGACACAGAGGTTGGCGGGCGAAAGCTTGGAGCAGATCGTCAGAACGCGCCAATAATAATTGTCCGCCATTCCGAGGTCGCCTCGCGCAAGAGCGACACTTCCGAGATTGCTCATGGCCTTGACTTCGAGATTCTGCGGCTTGCCCAGATGCTCGGAGACCGAAAGCACACGAAGAAGGTGTGATTCAGCCGCCTTGAGGTTCCCGCGCGTCAGCTCGACGTACGCCAGCGCATTGAGAGTCTCGGCAAGGCCACGGCTGTCGGGATCCAGGCGTTCGAATGCGGAATACGCTGCGCGCGCCTGCTCCTCGGACTCCCTCAGGTCGCCGTTCGCAATGATGCGAACGAGGGTGCGGCGCCCGGCTGCGACGGCGAGACTGTCCGGAGCAAGTTTCTCCTGAATAGCCAGTGCGCGACGGGCGAGAGCGATGCCGGCATCTACCTCGTCGATCGTCCAGGTTGGGACCGAGAGCGCTGCCAGAGCGTCGGCCATTGCAAGGCTCTCGGCACCCAACTCATTGCGGAGCTCGATCTCGCGGCGAAACGTCGCTATGGCTCTACTGAATTGCGTTCGAGTTCCCGACACCTCGAAGAAGAGTGCCTGCCCTTTCTCGTGGAGCGCCTGGCACTGCGCGATCGGATCCCGAGAGAAGGCGGCCTCCGCGACGGCGCGGTCGTAGAGAGCCTGACTGGAATCCCATTTCTGGGCGTCGTGGAGTGCCTTCGCCGCTTTCAGGAGGAGGTAGCAAGCTTCGACGTGCTCTCCGCTCGTCGAACGCCGATGGGCCAGGTTTTCCCACAAGCCGACACCCGCATCGATATCTCGAGATTCGATGAGGCGCTTGCCGTCCAGAAACACCTTCAGCGATGTCGGGGTGAACCGCGGAGTCGTGCTAACACCCCATTCGCCTGGAGCCACCTCGACGCGCAGGGTCTCGTCCGCCCGACGCACGACCAGAGTCATGCGCCCACGCGGAGCCTGCTCGATCTCGACTTCCCGAACATCAAACGGCGATTGGAAGTCCCCGCGGGCGGCATGGGGATTTGCCGGCGGGTTAGCTCTTCGTTCCCAGGAAAGCAGGATGTCGCCCGGTTTGATGCCGGCCTTTTCGGCAGCGCCGGAGGTGGAGCACTTCGCGCAGGAACTCGGCGGCACTCTGTCGTCCCACAGTCGCAGTGCGGCGTTGCCGACCTCCTCGACGACGACGCCCGGGAGCAAGGTTCCCTTGACCGGCTGTGGTGCTTTCGTATCCGCGGCGGCCAGAGAGGGGGCGATAAGCAGCGCGACGAGCACGCGAATCGGAAGCCCGAGCATCCGCGCCTCCCGGCACTGGCGGCCGATGTCTACGGAAGGGGCAGCGGTTTCAGCTCGCTCTTCGCGACTACCTGGCCCATCGGGTCCAGCGCCTCGACTTTGATCAGGAAGGATATACCCTTCCCTGGAGCCGGCAGGACGGTGGGGTCGATGCTCAACCGAGGTTCCCTGGCTTCCGTCTTCCACACGCTGACGCCGTCGGAGGCGAGGACTTCAATCTCGTAAGTAGCAGCATCGGAGTGAGCCGGCCAGCTCAGGCTGATGCCCCCCTCTGGTCCCTTCTCGACCTTGAGCATGAGGCCCTCGGAGTTGACGCCTCGCAGGACGGGCCGGGGGGTGGGCTGCTCGGCAGTCCGCCGCGTCAGCTGCCAGACGCCGAGCCCGACCAGGGCGATGACGGCAGCCGCGGCGAGCGGACGCCAGTCTCGGGCAGACCGCGTCGCGCGCGTCGGCGGCGCAACCTCGGGCTTCCCGAGCGCGGCCCGGAGCTCGCGCCCGCGCTGGACGTCCTGCCAGCAGCTCTCGCACTCGAAATAGTGCGCCTCGAAGGCTTCCGCCTCGCCTTCAGGAAGTTTCCCCGCGAGATACAGCGATGTCAGGTCCCGTTCACGGGCGTTCGGGCAGTCGATTGCTCTTGCCACATTCAGTCCTTGAGTTCCCGGTCAACTGATTTCGTTACACCGAGCACCTCCGCCAATCGCCGGATGGCCCGATGCCGGCGCACGCGGACGGCTCCCGAGGTCAACCCGAGCCGGCGGCCGATGGCTTCCGAGTCGAGCTCGTCCCGGTAGGTCATTTCAAGCAGCCGGCGTTCGTCCGGATCGAGGCTCTCGAGCGCCCTGCCAACGGCCGCGGTGCGCTCAGCCGAGACGAGGAGTGACAGCGGGTTTCGGGCTTGATCGTGCGCCTCCTCAGGATTGGACCTGAATCGGTGAAGCGCCTTTCTTTCGCGCCCGGCCGAGCGAACGACGTGCATGCAGACATTCCGCGCCGTCTCGAACAGGAAGGAGGGGAGCGCCTCGGGGCTCTGGACGCGGCCGGCGCGCAACGCTTCGAGGGCACGTCGCAGAGTTTCCTGAGCTACGTCCTCCGCGAGGGCGGCGTCCCGCACCCTCCTCATGGCGAAGAACCGGACCCGGTCCCAGTAGCGCGCGGTGAGGTCGGCCGCAACCTGGTCGGGGCCCGGATCGCTGGGTCTCGGTGTCGCACCCTCGCTATCCCGCAAGTAAAGCTCCCTCTCGTTGCCGTCGTGGTCCCCGCCTGGCCGGAACTGCCCGACCGCGCTCATGACTGCGTCAAATCATACTGTCGGTTCGGGGTGCCTGGGCTGCGATTGGAAGTCGCGCTGACAGCGGTCGTCCTCCGGGTCCGCTCGTAACGCTTCGCCGGGAGCGGGAACTCTCCCTCCAATGATGGACTTTCCACGGAACAGCCGGGGAGGTGGGAGATGAGAACGGTCGGCCGTGACTGCAGCCAGAAAGAAACGCCCGGACGTTAAGCGCCCAACCGGGCGCAGCTCCGAGGAGGCAGCCAGGATCGAGGCGCTCTTCATCGGCCGGGGGATTTCCCTGACGCCCGCCGAGGCCCGCGTTGCGGCCGGCTTGACCGAAGGCCTCTCGTACAAGGAGGTGGCGGGGCGCCTCGGCTTGTCGTACCACACGGTCCATACCCACGTGAAGGCGATCCATGTCAAGGCGGGCGTTGGGACGACTGGACGGCTTCTCGCGCTGCTCCGAAGGATGCAGGAGAGCTAAGGTGGCCCCCCGCCTACCCAGTTCTGGCGATGGCGCGCCCGGCTCCGGTCCGTTAGGCTGTCTCAGCTTAAATCTCAAAGGGCAAAGACAGGCAGATCAACAGGGCGGACAGATCATGTCTCAGCGGCTTGATACGAGGTCTGCGATTCGCCTGATTGGCGGCGCTGGCGTCGCTCGTCGTTCGGACCCCTGGGGAGGATCCCGCGTGGGGACCAGGATGGGCGAGAGAGCGCCATTCCGTCATGCGAATCCCCTTCATCGCCGATGCGAGGCACCGTGCATGTCCCGAAAGAGTGGAGTTGCAACTTCAGCCGCCGCGCCGGGCGGCGCGGCCCAAGTAACGAGTGCGTGTGAGCGGGAACTCTCTTCCAGTCCGGAGAGAAGCGGAGGTGTGAGATGAGTCGAAGGCAGTTGCCTGGTTATCGCCCGGAGGCGAGCCTCTTTCCCCCGCGCCACGTTCTCTCCAGTGCTTTCAGCCTGCTGGCGCTCTTCAGCTTTGGCACATCTGTGGCGGCTTCCGACGAGTGGGTCGGCCACGGACCTCCGGGCGGTATCGTCAACGCAATCGCAATCGATCCATCGAGCCCGAGCACGCTGTACGCAGGAACTAGCTGGGGCGGGGTCTTCAAGAGCGTGGACGGCGGGACCACCTGGAATACGGCAAACATCGGCCTGACCGACCGATTGGTGAGTGCTATTGCCATCGATCCGACCAACCCGGCGACGATCTACGCTGGGACACAGGGGTCCCAATACCAGCCGACTCTTTTCAAGAGCCTGGATGGGGGAGGCTCGTGGATTCCCTCCTCGGCGGGTCTCAACTCTTTCGGCAACTCCGCCCCGGTCGAGAACATCGCGATCGATCCGTCGTCGCCCTCCACCGTGTACGCGGGAACTCAGGTTGGCGTCTACAAGACCACCGACGGGGGCAGTAGCTGGGCGAGCATCGGAAGCTTCAACACATTCTCCTTTGTGGCGATTGATCCTTCGGACTCATCGACGCTCTACGTAGGCTCAAGCGGGGCGATCTACAAGAGCACTAACGGCGGGGCCAACTGGGTGCAGATCGGCGACTTCACGGGGACAACGGTTGTCGCGATTGTGATCGACCCGACCGACCCGGCCGTGCTCTACGCGGCTCATGTCGACGGCGTCTCGAAGAGCGTAGACGGAGGCCAGAACTGGCAGAGTCTGCCAACGGGCCTCACCCACCCGAATCTCTGGGAGCTGGCAATCGATCCCTCCAACCACAATGTGCTCTACGTCGGAGGCCATCGGACCGGTTACTTGGATGATGAGTACGGTGTCTTCAAGACCAGTGACGGCGGCGCGAACTGGACGCAGGTCGTGGTCGGGATCGAGGACCAGTTCAGCGTCGGGGCGATCGCGATCGACCCGGCGAGCCCGAGCACCGTGTACGCGGGCGGATGGTCGTCGAACTACAAGGTCAACTCGCGCTCCTCTCCCGGGGGCGTCTACAAGACCATCAACGGGGCCTCCAGCTGGGCCCTCGCGAACAACGGCCTCAACAACTCCTTCGTTCAAAGCGTCACGGTAAACCCGGCCAATCCCAATGTTCTATACGCGGGACTGTCTGATTTTGCATCAGTATCCACGACGAACGTTGGCGTCTCCAGAAGCTTCGACGGCGGCGCCACCTGGTCGCTCGCGAGCGACGGGCTGCTCGACCCGTTTACGCAAAGGACCTCGCCGATCTATGACATCGTCGTCGATCCGACCAATCCCAGCCGGCTCTACGCCGCCGGAGCGGGCGGCGTTTTCAAATCCTTCGATGGCGGCGACAACTGGGAGCCGTCCGATACGGGAATTGACGGCAACCGGTACGGGTTCGACATCGCCATCAACCTGGTCTCACCCTCGACGCTCTATCTCGCGACCACCAACGGCTACGGCCTGTACCGGAGCACGGACTACGGCGCGAACTGGTCGCTGGTTCGATCGGCATACGCCTTCGCGATGGATCCGGCTTCTCCCAATGTGCTCTATGCCGCGGAAACTTCGGGCCTGGGCGTTTCCAAGAGCACCGACGGAGGAGATACCTGGGGTTCTCCGGTTCCCGCTTGCTCCAGTCTGAACGTGCTCGCCGTCGCCGCCGATTCTTCGGCTGTTTACGCGGGCTGCTACGCCCCTGGTGGCGTCTGGAAGTCAACCGACGGCGGCGTAACGTGGAATCCTTCCAACGACGGCCTCAGCAACCTCTTCGTGACCTCCTTGCTCGCGGACCCCGCCCACCCGAACACGATCTACGCCGGCGCTAATCAGAACCTGTTCAACACCGGGGCCGTCTTCCAGTCGATGGATGCCGGAGCGCACTGGAGCGTCGTGGGCGAAGGGCTCCCGCCCCTCTTCGTCTACGGAATGGCTCTCTCGACGGACGGCAAGCTTTACGCGGCCACCGAGGGTGGCGGCGTTTTCGCGGTGACTCTCTCGGCCTGCGACTCACCGACTGCCACGGTCAGCGGGGACGCGAGCATCTGCGCCGGGACCTCCACGATCATCCAGGCGGCGCTGACTGGGACAGCGCCCTGGGAAGTAACCTGGTCGGACGGCGTGACCCAGACAGGCGTGTCCTCGAGCCCGGCGACGCGCTCGGTGAATCCCTCATCGACGACGACCTACACGGTCACGGCGGTATCAGACGCACTATGCGCGGGGACCTCATTCAGCAGTGCCGTGGTGACCGTCAATCCGCGCCCGACGGCCGTCGCCTCCGGGAGCGCGACGATCCCGCCCGGCGGCTCGGCTCCTCTCTCCGGCTCGGGCGGCGTCTCCTGTTCCTGGTCGCCCGCAACCGGCCTTTCCGATCCGGCGAGCTGCTCGCCCACGGCGTCACCATCGTCCACGACTACCTACACCCTCACTGTCGCCGACGCCAACGGCTGCGACTCGACCAACAACCCCACCGTCACGGTAACCGTCGCCAGCCAGACGCCAACTACGACCACGCTGGTCTCCTCGCCGAACCCCTCCGCGTTCGGTCAGCCAGTTACGTTTACGGCGACCGTTACCGCTGGCTCCGGTACTCCCGCCGGAACCGTGATGTTCCGCGACGGCGTCATCTCTATCGGCGCTGGAACGCTCGATGGCTCGGGTCACGCAACTCTCACCACTTCAGCGCTCGCGACCGGGAGCCACTCGATCACGGCGTTCTACGCGGGAGACGCCAGCTTCGGGCATAGCACGTCGCTCGCTCTTGGCCAGGTCGTCACCAACAGCGCTGCCTGCGGAACACTCCAATCGGCACAGAACTTTGCCGCGGGTTCAACCCCGTACGCGTCAGCGGTCGGCGACTTCGACGGCGACGGCAAGCTCGACCTCGCCGTCGCGAACAATCAGAGCGTCGACCTCTCGATTCTCCTGGGCAACGGTGACGGCACTTTCCGATCCGGCGCGAGCTACGGCACCGGCGGAAACGCTACGTCCGTGGCGGTCGGCGACTTCAACGGAGACGGGAAGCTTGATCTCGCTGTCAACAGCTCAGCGTTCAATTACGTCTCGATCCGGCTTGGCAACGGCGACGGGACCTTCCAGGCGCCGGTCAACTACCCCGTTGGGACCACTCCCTATGCCGTGGCAATCGGGGACTTCGACGGAGACGGAGTCCTGGATCTCGTTCTCCCGAATGGAAACTCCAATGACGTATCGGTCCTGCGCGGGAACGGAGACGGAACGTTCCAGGCTGCCGTGAACTACTCGGCGGGAACCTACCCGTGGTGGGTTGCGGTCGGTGACTTCGATTCGGATGGGAAGCTCGACCTCGCCATCACGAACTCGACCTCGAGCAATATCTCGATTCTCATCGGCAACGGCGATGGGACCTTCCAAGCACCCGTCAACTACCTTGCCGGCACATCACCGTTCCGGATCAGCGCTGCCGACCTGAACGGAGATGGCAAGCTGGATCTGGCGGTGACCAATACCGGCTCGAACGACGTTTCGGTTCTCCTGGGCAACGGCGACGGAACCTTCCAGGTGGCCCAGAACTACTCCGCTGGCACCTCTCCCCGGTCTGCGGCAGTAGGCGACCTCAACGGAGATGGCAGGCCCGACCTTTTGGTTGCGAATCTAGACTCCAGAAACGTCTCTGTTCTGTTGGGAAACGGAGACGGGACATTCCAGCCGGCCGTCAGCTACCCCACCGCGGATCGCGCCATCTTCGCGATCATCGCAGACTTCAACGGAGACGGAAAGCCCGACGCTGCCGTTGCCAACTACGGGGCGAACAGCGGCTCGATCCTGCTAGGCACCTGTCCCACGGCGACGACAACGCAGCTAGCTACTTCGGTGAATCCATCCGGCTCGGGCCAGCCCATCACGTTCACCGCGACGGTGACTTCGGCCTCTGGAACACCCACCGGGACGGTGGCCTTCAAGGACGGCGCGGCCATACTGGGGACGGGGACGCTGGACATCGGTGGCACGGCGACCTACTCCACGTCGGCGCTCTCCTCCGGAACACACTCCATGACGGCGGTTTACGGCGGTGACGGCAGTTTCGCCGGAAGCACTTCCGCAACACTCACACAGACGGTGAGCAGCTTTCCATACTCGGAACGAACCGCCCTCATTGCCCTCTACAACAGCACCAATGGCGCCGGCTGGACTAACAGCACCAACTGGCTCGGCGCACCGGGGACCGAATGCACCTGGCGTGGCGTCGTGTGCGACACGGGCGGAACGACCGTCATTCAGCTCATCCTGGCGAACAACAATCTAACGGGTACGCTGCCGACCGAGCTGGGTCAACTGACGAATCTCCAGAGACTTGCCCTCGGTCTGAATCACCTGACCGGAGGCATTCCGCCGCAACTTGGTAGCCTAACCGGGCTCAACTCCATCGACTTTCAACTCAATCAGTTGACCGGCCCCATCCCTTCGGAGCTGGCTGCACTGTCGAACCTCCAGACGCTGGATCTGGACTACAACCGGCTGAGCGGTGGGATTCCGGCGTGGCTCGGCTCGCTTCGGTCGCTCGTCAATCTGACGCTGATCGGCAACGGCCTTGGGGGAGTGATTCCTCGCGAGCTCGGCAACCTTCCGAACCTTCGAGAGTTGTTTCTGCTGTCTAACAACCTGACCGGGACGATCCCTTCCGAGCTCGGAAGTCTTGCGACACTCCAGTTTCTCTACCTGGGGGGCAACAGTCTCACGGGTTTGATCCCGCCCGAGCTGGCCAATCTGACGTCCTTGAGAACTCTGTTCCTCTCCTCCAACCAGTTGAGCGGCAGCATCCCGGCGCAACTCGGAAGCCTGCCATCTCTGGTTTCACTCTACCTCGACGGTAACCAGCTGACGGGATCCATTCCGCCCGAGCTGGGAAACCTCTCGCAGTTGGTCAACTTCTACCTGTCCTTCAACCAGCTCAGCGGCTCGATCCCGACGGAGGTGGGTGGACTGGCTGGGACGCGCTTCCTCCATCTCGAACGAAACAACTTGGCCGGAGAGATTCCGGCGTCTCTTGGCAACCTCACTCACGTGCTCGAGCTGTACATCAACGGGAACCGCCTCAGCGGCCCCCTCCCGGCCGAGCTGGGGAACCTGGCGACCCTCCAAAAGCTGTTCGTGAACGGAAATCGATTGAGCGGTCCGATCCCGGGAACCTTCTCGAATCTGACTGCCCTCGGAGCCGGCAGCCTGGATCTGCGGTGGAACGCCCTGTTTTCGACGGACGGCGTTCTCGTGGCTTTCCTGAACTCGAAGCAGGTTGGAGGGGATTGGCAGAGTACTCAGACGATCGCACCGGCAGGCTTGAATACGTCCGGTGCAACCAGCGGCGCGATCACCGTCAATTGGACTCCAATCACGTACACGGCTGACGGCGGCTTCTACGAGGTGTTCTACGCGACGATCGCTGGAGGGCCGTACACAGCCTTTAGCACGACGACCGCCAACAAGGCGGCTTCTTCCCTGACCGTAACCGGGCTCGCTGCGAACACGGCGTACTACTTCGTCGCTCAGACCACCACGCTGCCTCACTCCTCCAACCAAAACACCGTGGTCAGCGGCTACAGCACGGAAGCCACCGGGATGACTCTGCCGGCCTGCCCCACGGCAACGGTTTCCGGCACGGCCGCGGTGTGCAAGGGATCCGCGACGACAATCCAGGCCGCGCTCACGGGAACTCCCCCTTGGAATCTCTCCTGGTCCGACGGCTTCGTCCAAACCGGAATCGCAGCCAGTCCGGCCACGCGAAGCGTTGCCCCGACGGCGACGACGACTTATACCGTGACGGCAGTCTCCGACGCGAACTGCACGGAAACCGGGTCGGGCAGCGCTGTGGTGACCGTGGAGTTTCCTCCCAAGGCGGCGGTCAGCGGAGACACGACCATCTCCGCCGGTTCCTCTGCCACGATTCAGGCGGCTCTGACCGGGACGGCGCCGTGGATTCTCACCTGGTCCGACGGAGTCGCTCAGACAGTCTCTGTCAGTCCGGCGACCCGAGTGGTCAGCCCGACCGCGACGACGATCTACTCCGTAACAGCTTTGGCCGACGCCGCCTGCGCGGGGACCTCGTCCGGCAGTGCCACGGTCAAGGTGAATCCAGCTCCCTCAGCCGTTATCACTGCGCCGGCCGCGGTGTGTGCCGACTCGACCGGCAACTCTGCTTCTGTTCCGAACGCAGGAACCGGCGCGACGTACGCCTGGTCGATCACGAACGGTACGATCACGCTCGGAGCGGGAACTCGATCAATCAAGTTCACCGCAGGCTCCAGTGGACCGGTCGGTCTGAGCGTAATCGTGACCAAGGCGAGTTGCAGTGCTACGGGCTCTACGAGCGTTCCCGTCAACCCCGTTCCAGTGGCCGCTATCACAGCGCCGACGTCCGTTTGCCGCAACTCCACAGGTAATGCCGCGTCCGTGCCCGATGCAGGGCCAGGCACGACCTACGCCTGGACGGCGACGAACGCCACGATAACCGGCGGAATCGGTACTCGGAGTATCACCTTTGCCGTCGGCAACAAGAACGCGACGCTGAAGGTAACGGTGACCAACGCGAGCGGATGCAGCTCGAGCAGTTCGAAGGTCGTGACAATCAATACGGGATGCTGAGGCTCGATTGTTCAGAGCTAATCACTGACCAACCAAGACGAAAGACTTTGACAGAGGTATCGAATGAAAACGCAGCGGCGCTTTTTCGTAGGGTGGGCCTTCTCGTTGCTCGCGCCGTCGCTGCTCGCGCAGGGGGTAGCCGTTGCAGCCAAGGTCGGCAGTACGGGAGTGGGCGGAGATCTTACCGTGGGGCTCTCCCGATACGTCAATCTGCGCGGCGGCGTCCAGGGCTTCACCCACTCGCAGACCCGCCGGCAACAGGAAGTCGAGTACGACGCGGATCTGAAGCTCCTGACCGAGCTCGTGGTTTTCGATTTTCATCCGGAAGCGAAGGGCTTTCGCATCTCGGCCGGGGCTTACTTCAACAGCAACAAGGTCATGGCCGTCACCACGGACGCCGCGACCTATACGATCAACGGGCGCACCTACCGCGCCTCGGACGTCGGAAAGATCAATGGGACCGTGGACTTCAACAACAAGGTCGCGCCGTATCTGGGGCTCGGCTGGGGAAACGCGGTCGCGCCCGGCAGCCCGTGGCGTTTCGCCTTCGACCTGGGCGCCTTCTATCAAGAGAGCCCAAAGGTCGGGCTCAAGGCGACGCTCGTCAATCCGGCTCTCGTGCCGCCGACCTTCACGGCGGACCTGGAGGCCGAACGCCAGAAAACCGAGGACGACCTGAAGAATTACAAGATCTACCCAGTGCTCGCGTTCGGGGTCTCGTACCGGTTCTGACGGCGCGCTCCGGTAGAAGCGAGAGGAGATCTTTTCGCTGTGCTCCGAGCCTGCCCCTGAGCTGAAGAGATCGCGTTAGAACGAACGGGCAGATCCTTCGCTTCGCTCAGGATCACAAAGAGAAAGCAAAGGAATGACGGGGAAGGACGCGAAGGGATGACAGCATAACGCTCGCATTACCAGATTTCGCAGCGGTCGGCGCGGACCATGGGGTCGCCGGGCTTGCAAGAGAAGGCGCGGGCGAATTCGGGGAGGTTCGAGGCAGGACCGATGGCGCGGAAGCGGCCGAGGGGGTGCGGGTTGGTATTGACGATCAGGCGAGCGAACTCCGGGCGGTCGTTGGTGGCCCAGATCCGCGCCCAGGAGAGGAAGAAGCGCTGGTCGGCCGTTAGCCCGTCAATTGGCTGCTGTGAAGGCTTGCCCTCGAGGCTTCGGAGAAAGGCGCGGTGGGCTATCGCGACGCCCCCGAGGTCGGCGATGGACTCCCCGAGCACGAGTTTGCCGTTCTCGTGGAGGTCTCCTTCGACGACGTACGCGTCAAACTGCTTCTCGACACAGCGCGCCCGGGACTCGTAGTTCTTCAGGTCCTCGGGCGTCCACCAGTCGCGCTGGTTGCCCTGGGCGTCGAACTTGCGCCCGGCGTCATCGAACCCGTGCGTCATCTCGTGGCCGATCACCGCGCCGATGCCCCCGTAGTTGACCGCGTCGTCGGCGGCCGCGTTGAAGAAGGGGGGCTGCAGGATCCCGGCGGGAAATACGATCTCGTTGCGGGCGGGCTGGTAGTACGCGTTGACCGTCGGCGGGCTCATCTCCCAGTCCGTGCGGTCCACGGGTTTTCCGACCTTGGCGAGATCGCGGCGGAAGTCGAAGACCGACGCGGCGAGGACGTTGGCCGCGTAGGGGCCGCGGGAGACCGCGAGCGGCGAATAGTCGCGCCACTTGTCCGGATAGCCGATCTTCTGCGCGAAGGCGTCGAGCTTGGCGAGTGCCGCCTTCCTCGTCTCCTCGCCCATCCAGGGCAGACTCTGCAGGTCGTCCCGCAACGCGGCGACCAGGTTCTTGACCATCCGGTCGGCGCGCTCCTTGGCTCGCCGCGGGAAATGATCGCGGACGTAGATTTTGCCGAGCGCCATGCCGAGGGCCTGGTCGGTCGCGGCGACGCAGCGTTTCCAGCGCGGGAGGTTCTCCTCGGTTCCCTGGAGGGTCTTCTGAGTGAAGCCGAAGTCCTCGTCCACGAACTTCTTCGAGAGTGACGGAGCCGCGGCGTGGAGAAGCTGCCAGCGCAGGTAGGTCTTCCAGACCGGGAGAGGCTCGGAGTCGAGGAGACCGTTGACCGCCTCGAAGAACTTCGGCTGCCAGACATTGACCGTGATCGCTTCGGGGACACCTTCTCCGCGCAGGTAGGCCGTCCAGGAGAACCGCGGTGTGAGCCTCGCCAGCTCCTCCCCACGATAGGGATGATAGGTGTTGTCCGGATTGCGCCGCTCGACGCGCGTCATCGCGGGAACCGCGAGTTTCGTCTCGAACTCGAGAGTCGTCTTCGCCTCTTCCGCGGCCGTCGCGGGCGCGTCACCGGCAAGCTCGAGCATCTTCGCGACGTGCGCCACGTACTTCGCCCGGAGTCCCTTCGACTCCTCGTCGGTCTTGGTGTAGTAGTCGCGGTCGGGAAGGCCCAGCCCGCCCTGGAGCGCCGCCATGATGACCTGGCTCGAGTTCTTGCGGTCCTCCTCCGAGCCGACCTGGAACAGGACGTTGACCCCGCGCTCCTGGAGCCGGGCAATCTCCTGCTGGAGCGAAGCCCTGTCGCGAATCGCGCCGATGCGGTCGAGCTCCTCCGTCAGCGGCGCGATCCCGGCCGCCTCAATCGCCGGTTCGTCCATGCAGCTGGCATAGAAGTCAGCGAGCTTCCTCTCCTCCGAACCCGCGGCCGGCGGCCCCGCGGCCAGCTTCTCCAGGGTCTGGTGCAGGATCTCGCGGTTCCTCTCGTCTAACTCGTTGAAGGCGCCCCAGCTCGGATAGTCCGCGGGGATCGGGTTCTTCTTGAGCCACCCGCCGTCGGCGTACCGGTAGAAGTCGCCGCAGGCAGGCGCGCCCGGATCCATGTCCCCCGGATCCAGTCCGCGGGTGGGCGCGGCGGCCGGGCTCTCCGGCGCCGCGGCGTGAGCACGGGCAGGCGCAGCGGCCCTCGCCGGTCCGGCAGCCCCCGTGGAGCAGGCCAGATCGAGGGCCGTCGCGGCCACTGCCAGCCAGAGAACGAAATCGCCGACTGGACGCACGAGTCGCATGGTCGTTCCTCCGCACCCAGATACGGCCCTGACCGCCGAGAGTTCTCGGCTCAAGTCGAGTTGCTCCGCTTGACCTGGTCCAGGGTGCACTGCCCGGGGAGCTTGTCGGGGCGCCAGCGCAGGAACTTCGTGCCATGGCGGAAGCGGCCCTGGGAGAAGTGGTCGTAGCGGACTTCAACGACGAGGGAGGGTTTCAGTGGCTCCCATTCCGCGGAACGCTCGGTGGACCAGCGCGAGGGGCCGCCGGGGGCGCGGCCGGTGAAGCCGGGAGGCTCGATGATGGCTTCGAGGCGTTTTGTCAGTTCGGGACGATCGCTCGCCTTGATGCTCGAGCAGAAGCCGACGTGGTCGAGAAGCCCCTCCTTGTCATACAGGCCAAGAAGAAGCGAGCCAACCAGCTTCGAGCCGGTGCCGTAGCGGAAGCCGCCGACGACGCAGTCGGCCGTGCGCATGAGCTTGACCTTCTGCATACCCGACCGGTTGCCGGATTGGTAGGGCAGGTCCAGGCGCTTGGCGACGATGCCGTCCAAAGTCAGGCCGACTCCCGAGAGCCACTTCTTCGCCACCGCGGCGTCCGTCGTGGCCGGGGAGAGGGTGATGGCGGTCTGGTCCTCAAAGTATCTACCGGCGAACGCCTCGAGCTTCCTGCGCCGGACGGCGAGCGTTCCGTCCGTGAGAGCGTTTCCCTTCTCGTCCGCGAGCAGGTCGAAGACGATGAGCGTCGCCGGGAATTCCTTCGCCAGCTTCTTGACGCGGCTCTCGGCGGGGTGGATGCGCTGGAGGAGATCGTCGAACGAAAAGGCCTTTCCGGCCGGGATGACGATCTCGCCGTCCAAGACGAACCGCGAAGGCTTCAGGGCGCGCACGTTCGCGACAACCTCGGGGAAGTAGCGAGCGAGCGGCTGACCCGACTTCGACTGCAGCTCGACCTTGTCGCCGTCCTTGAAGACGAGGGAGCGGAAGCAGTCCCATTTCGGCTCGTACTGCCAGCCGGCGCCCTCCGGAATCTCCTCCGCCAGGAGCGCCTCCATCGGGGGATATGGCGGGCCGATCGGCAGTGTCAAGTGGCTTGCATCATAGCATCAAAGGACTTATGCTTTGATGTATGCGCACAACCTTGACACTCGATGACGATGTCGCTGCCGCGGTTAATCGAATCCGCCGAGAGAGAGATGCCAGCCTCAAGGAAATCGTTAATGATGCCTTGAGAAAAGGCCTTCAGGAGCTCGGCCGGGCGCCGCGCCGACGAAAGCGATTTCGAACTCGCGCCATGTCCCTTGGACGGTGCTTATTGCCGGATCTCGATTGCGTTTCCCGAGCTCTCGCGGTCGCCGAGGGAGAGCATTACCGGTGATTCTCGTTGACGCAAATCTCCTGATTTACGCTTATGTCATAGGCATGAGACAGCACGCAGCGGCGCAGGAATGGCTCGATGGAAGACTCAACGACGGGACGACGCGCGTCGGCCTGCCCTGGAATTCGTTGCTGGCCTTTGTCCGACTCACGGCGAGCCCGAAAATCTTCGGGGCGCGCTCGACAGTAACTGCCGCCTGGGAGCAGGTCGAGCGCTGGCTCGAGCTGGAGCCGGTCTGGATCCCGACGCCGACCGACCGGCACCGGCAGATCCTCCCCCGACTCCTCGCCGAGACGAGCGAACGATCCGACCTAGTCAACGATGCCCATCTCGCAGCGCTTGCCATCGAACATGGCCTAACACTCTGTAGCGCGGACAGGGATTTCTCACGCTTCTCGGGTCTCCGCTGGGAAAACCCGCTCGAGTAGTGGCTCCCCGGAGCGCGAGCCTCCCGGTATCTCCTCCGTCATAGAAACTTCTCAAGGTTGAATCGGCCCTTCTTTTCGAGGAGGGGCATCCACAGGTCGCCGAGCTTCTGGACGCGTGCGGGGACGTTGTCCATGCGGAAGTCTTCGATCGAGACTCCTTTCTCGATCTCCTTCCAGGTAACGGGGGTCGAGACGGTGGCGCGGGGCTTGGGGCGGAGGGAGTAGATGGAGGCGAGGGTCCGCCCCCAGGCGTTCTGGTTGTAGTCCACGAGGACGCGGCCCTCGGGGCGTTTGGCGATCTTGTACTCGGCGGTCACGAGCTTCGGGTCCCGGGACTCCATGGCCTGCGCGAACTTCTTGCCGAAGGTCCAGACCTGTTTCTGCGTCGGACCGCGAATGATCGGGACATAGACATGGATCCCCTTCGAGCCGGTCGTCTTGGCGTGGTTGGGCATCTTCAAAGCGTCCAGCGACTCGCGAACGAGAAGAGCCGTCTCACGGACTTTTTCGAACGTCGCGCCGGGAACCGGATCGAGGTCGAAGTGGAGGTAGTCGGGGCGGTCCACGTCGTCGCACCGGGCGTACCACTGGTTCAGGTCGATGCAGCCGAGGTTGACGACCCAGAGAAGGGAGGCCAGGTCCTGGACCATCGGGAAGTCGATGACGTTGCCCGAGGCGTGCTCGATCGAGCAGATCTCGATCCAGTCTGGGCGCGGCGAGGGAGCGCGCTTCATGAAGAAGAACTCGCCCGAGGCGCCGTGGGGATAACGCTTCATAACCATGGCCCGGTCTCTCAAGTGCGGAAGGAGCCAGGAAGAGACGTCGGCGTAGTACTGGAGAAGGTCGCGCTTGGTCAGGCCAAGCTCGGGCCAGAAGAGCTTCTTCAAGTTCGTGAGGCGGACCGAGCGGCCTGCGAGGCGGATCTCGACCTCGGGAGCGTCGCGCGGAAGCTGGAGCGTCTCCCTCTTCCGGCGGGAGAGGGGCGGGGTGAGGGGCGCCCGGCCCTGCCGCTGCGTGGCGGGGTGGTGGTCGCGGGTGGCTGGGCGGCGAGGCTTCACCGGAGTCTCGGAAGCTTCGGAGGACGAGGGCCGTGACGCAGGGCCGTCAGGACAGGCATGTAGTCGAGCTCGAGTCCTTCGCGGACCCGGCGCAGCATCAGATTTTCCGCTCGCGATCGAGCCTAGAAGGACGACCTCGCAGTCCTCCGCCGTGAGCCCGGCGAGGCTTCGCGAGGCCCGAACGAGCGGCCGGCGGTAGCGGGGCTCGGCGATGCCGATCGCGACCTGCGCGAAGCGCCGCAGATGCTCGAGCCGGACGAAAGCGTCGGCCGGGACGAGCCCGGCATTGGAGGTGATGACAAAAACTCCAGCGGCTCCCGCCGGAGGTCGCGCGAACTGTCGCGCGTAGGCGAGTTTGCCGCGGAAGTACAACCCCGAGAGGAAGCTGAAGACCTCTCCCAGCGGCGCCCCCTCTCGGCTGCGCAGGCGCTGCGCGAGGGTGAAGCTCGCCTTCGGGGAGAAGATCATCCCGGCGCGCCGCCCCGAACAGCTCGCCGGAGACAGCAGGAAAATCCGATCCGCCACGAG